>Ga0299912_10002295_pt1 | contig 15667 bp, 16 predicted proteins | sample RVTome_2_FD_207667 | JGI IMG/M metagenome (GOLD analysis project Ga0299912, IMG submission 207667) | Soil microbial communities from uranium-contaminated site in the Upper Colorado River Basin, Wyoming, United States - RVT95D214 (version 2) ... | reverse complement strand
GTCAACGGACGGGGGGAAGACCTGGGCGCACATGGGCCTCGCTGACAGCTATACCATAGCCCGGATCGTCGTCCATCCTCAGAATCCGGATATTGTCTACGTGGCCGCGTCCGGCCACGAGTGGACGGACAATGCCGAACGCGGTGTCTTCAAGAGCGCGGACGGAGGCAAGACCTGGGAGAAGGTGCTGTTCATCAATGAGCGGACCGGAGCCATCGACTTGGTCATGGACCCTTCGGACAGCAACACCCTTTATGCCGCCACCTGGCAGAGGGTGCGGCTCAAGTGGAACGACCCGCGCAACTTCACGGGCTATTCGGCGAGCGGCATTCACAAGACGGCCGATGGAGGCAAGACCTGGAAGCCCATAAACAGCGGCCTGCCGGAAGGACAATACAGGGGACGGATCGGGATCGACGTCTGCCTGAAGAAACCCTCCGTTCTCTATGCCCTTGTCGATAATTATGAAAAAGCCGATGTCGCGGAGCTGGGGGAAGAACCAGATTCATACGGTCGTCCCTCCAGCGGAAGAATTAAGGGAGCGACCCTGTACCGGTCAGACGACAAAGGAGAGACCTGGTCTCTCGTCTGCCCGACCAGCGCTGAAATGAAAAAATACATGGAAAACCATTCCGGGACCTACGGATGGGTTTTCGGGCAGATGCGTGTAGATCCCAACGACGAAAATACGGTCTACATCATGGGAGTCCCTCTGAGTGTGTCCAAGGATGGCGGAAAGACCTTCAGGGAGCTCGAGGGGATGCACGGCGACCACCATGGCCTTTGGATTGACCCGGATAACTCAGACTATCTCGTCAATGTCAACGACGGCGGCATCGTCAACTCCTATGACGGCGGCAAGACCTGGCGGAGATTCACGGACAATCTCCCGGTCTGTCAGTTCTTCAACATCGCCTATGACATGGCGACTCCCTTCAGGGTCTATGGTTCGATGCAGGACCATGGGAGTTTTCGGGGGCAAGTCCTGGGCAAAAAGGAGCGCTTCACGGGGAAAGCCCTCGAGGGTTTTGAGGCCGTGATTTTTGACGGAGCCCCCGGGGGAGAAGGCAGCAGCCACGCCATCGATCCGGTCGATCCCGAAATCGTCTACTCAGCCGGGTTTTACGGCACGATTTCGCGGTCGGATATGAGACTTCCCCAGCGGCAGCGGAGCAAGAACCTGCTTCCGGCCACCTATCCGGACGAGCCGCCCCTTCGGGGCCAGTGGGTGGCGCCGTTCATCCTCTCTCCACACAACAACGAAACGATCTACCATGGGATGCAGTACCTCTTCCGGTCAAACAACCGGGGGGATATCTGGGAGAGGATCAGCTCCGACCTGACCTACAATGCGGCGGCCGAGATGGGCGACATCCCATACCATACGGTTTTTGCCGTTTCTGAATCGCCCCGCCGGGCCGGTCTCATCTATGTCGGCACGGACGACGGCAAGGTCCATGTCACCCGGGATTTTGGAAAGTCCTGGACCGAAATCATGGCTGGTCTCCCGTACCAGAAATGGGTCTCCCGCATCGTTGCCTCGGCCTTCGATTTAGGGACGGTCTACATGACCCAGAACGGCAAGCGCGATGACGATTTCATCCCCTATGTCTGGAAATCGACCGATTTCGGAAAGTCCTGGGTCAACATTGCCGGTAATATCCCCTACGGTCCCGTCAACGTGATCCGGGAGGATCCCGTCAACAGGAACATCCTCTATGTGGGAACCGATGGGGGCGTTTTTGTGACCAAGGACGGCGGGAAGATCTGGAACGTCTTGGGAGGCAACCTGCCCATGGTCTATGTCCTTGACCTAATCATCCACCCCCGCGACAATGTCATCGTCATCGCCACGCACGGCCGCGGCATGTGGGCCGTCGACGCGGACCCGATCAACGAAAAGTCCAAGCGGCGGTTCCGGTGGTGGGAGGACTGAGCCCGGGACAGAGCCGACTTCTTTTGCGCCTAGCGGAGCGTTCCCTCGTAGTGGGCGGTGAGCTGGCGTTTCCGCACTTCCTCCGGGGTGTAAGAGGGGAGCAGCACCGGGACCATGCGGTCGGTCCTGATCCGGGCCTTCTTCAACTCGTTCTCATAGGCTGTGATATGCTTGAGGCTCAATTTGCCCAGGTTCACGTGTTTGACATATTCCGCGGCATACTTGCCGGCCCGTCGGCCGCTCGGAGTCTGGATGCCATTAGAACAAGGGCCAGGACCCCTGGGGGACGGACTTCTACTGCCGGAGCTGGTGCCCGCTCCATCCGGAACTCAACCCCATCATCTTTGCGCTTTATGACGAGATCATCGAGGTCTTTGAGGCCGACGCCCTGCACGTCGGGATGGACGAGGTCTTTATCATCGCCGACGCCGATTGTCCGCGCTGCGCCGGGAAGCCCACGTCGGAGCTCTTCGCCCGGGCGGTCAACGACGCCTACGACCATATCGTCAAGAAAAGGGGCAAGGAGATGATGATGTGGGCGGACCGTCTCCTCGATGGCGAGGCTACGGGCTACGGCCTCTGGGAGGCGTCCAAGAACGGGACCCACCCGGCCCTCGACATGATCCCCAAGGACATCATCCTGTGCGACTGGCACTACGAGCGGATGAAGTCTTATCTCTCGATCCCGCTCTTCCTGAACAAGGGGTTCCGCGTCCTGCCGACGAGCTTCCGGGACGCCAAGCAGACCAAGAAGCTGATCGATTTCTCGCTGGCCTTCCCCTCCGAGCGCATGCTCGGCCACCTCTACACGATCTGGCATGCCCCGGAAGCGGGGAAGACCGCCAAATGGCCTCCGCTCCTGGCCGCCGCCAAGAAGTTCCGGAAGATCAACCCCTAGCCGCGCAGCTTCTTGAGCTCTTCCTTGAGAGGCGGAATGACCTGAAAAAGGTCGCCCACAACGCCGAGATCCGCCACCTTGAAGATGGGCGCGTCCGGGTCCTTGTTCACGTCCACGATCACCTTGGAGGAGGACATGCCGGCCAGGTGCTGGTTGGCGCTTCCAGACGTTGATTCCCCACTGGCCTGCGTTGCCTCGGCGTTCTGCTGCTGTTGATTGTTCCCCTCACGGACCGATCCTGATGAGATGGTAACCCCATCGCGGGTGTTTTCGGGGCTCTTGACCGGCACCCACAGCTAGAGATATCATCCGCTTGGTCATAGGACTGGATTTTGATCGATTCCCATCGCTGGGAGCAAACAAGATGATCCGGCCATGAGGTCCGACTCTGGATCCCCCGTAGCTCGTCCCGCAGACAAGCTAGTGCCTTTGCTCGGACGGTTTCAGACTTCGGCCCTGGCGCTCATGCTCGCCAATCTCGTCCCGCTCGTGGGAGTCTTGGCCCTGGGCTGGAACGCCGCCTCGATCGTTGTCTTCTATTGGGCGGAAAATCTGATCGTCGGCTTTTTCAACATTCTGAGGATGAAAAGCGCCCAGGGCTCTCTTGGATCCATCCGAATGACGCTCAACGGCCGGGCCGTGACCGAGGCCAGCCGCAACGCCCTGATTGTGTTCTTCATCGTCCACTACGGGATGTTCACCTTGGGCCACGGTGTGTTCGTCCTGACGGTTTTCGGACCCCAATTCGAAGGGTCCCTTCGGGACTTAGGAACAGCCGCCCTCGGTCTCGCCGTCAGCCATGGGATTTCCTACCGCAGGAATTTCATCGGTCAGGGGGAATACCAGAAGGTCTCGTTCGCCGCGCTCTTTTGGCAGCCCTATAGCCGAATCATCGTTATGCACCTGACGATCCTTGTGGGCGGGGCCTTGGCCCAGGCGGTCGGCTCGCCCGTCCCGGCCCTTATCCTTATGGTGGTCCTCAAGACGCTGATCGACCTCGCCTCTCATCTCGCCGAGCGCCGGAAGTTTCTCCGGATGGGATGACGCCGGCTATCAAGCCCATCCGGCCCCGCAGCCGGTGTTCCATCAGCGGCCGGCCTTGACGAAGACCTTGCTTTCCATCGGCCCCTGGAAGGCCAGGACCTGGGGCACGGACGGCCGCGTCTGCCCGAGGAAGCCCTCGACCTCGCCGTCCCGCATGTGCATCAGGATGACGGCGGCCTCGGCCTCTCTCTTTGTCTTGGCCCGGACCCGGCTATGAACCGAGAACCCCGTGTACCGCCAGGAGAGGAGGCGTTCCGCCCATTCGGGGCTGAGAAGCTCCTTGTGGACCAGAAACCCAAGAACCTCCCGAGCGAAGATCTCTGCCAGCCGCGAGTCGTGGATCCGGGGGATCTTATGGAAGATGCCCGCCTCGTCCACTCCGCCCTCGGTCACCAGGAAATGGAGGTGCGGGTGGAAATTTATCCACGATTTCGCAATATCGAGTCAATGAGCGAAGAGCCGAGCGGCAGAGTGACCGCAGCAGCCGGCGGTTGTACTTGAAGAAGATTCGCAGCATCCTGGGGATAGTGAAGACGACCTGGCGATGAGACAGGTTTCTTCGTGGACTATTACCGCAGCGTTCCCTCGTAGTGGGCGGTGAGCTGGCGTTTCCGCACTTCCTCCGGGGTGTAAGAGGGGAGCAGCACCGGGGCCATGCGGTCGGTCCTGATCCGGGCCTTCTTCAACTCGTTCTCATAGGCTGTGATATGCTTGAGGCTCATCTTCCCCAAATTCACATGTTTGATATATTCCGCGGCATACTTGCCGGCCCGGCGGCCGAAGACGTTGTAATCGAGGACTGAATTTCCCATCAGCCGGTTCCGGCCGTGAACCCCGCCCGACGCTTCGCCGGCAACATAGAGGCCCGGGATGTCGGTCTCGCACTTGGCGTTGATCTCGACTCCGCCGTTCTGGTAGTGGAGCGAGGGATAGACGAGCATCGGTTCCTTGGTGATATCGATCTGGTAGCGGATGAACTGCCGGACCATGGCCGGGAAGTTCTTGTAGAGATAGCCGGTGCCCTGGATGATTTCGATGAGCGGGGAGTCCAGCCAGACGGCCCAGCGGCCGCTCGGAGTCTGGATGCCATTCTGCCGCTCCAGGCATTCCCGGATAAAGGCGGCGCTTTCGACATCGCGCGGCTCGCGCGGGAAGACAAACAGCTCGCCGAACTTGTTGAGCGGCTGTCCGCCGGCGCCGCGGATCTTCTCAGTGATCAGGAAGCCGGCGATCTGCTCGGGAAAGCTGGCGCCCGTCGGATGATACTGGACCGAGTCCATGTACATGAGCTTGGCCCCGGCGCGGTAGGCCAAGATCAAACCGTCGCCGGTCGCCCCGTAGTGATTGGTCGTGTCGAACCCCCGGATATGAAGGCGTCCGTAGCCGCCCGTAGCGATAATCGTCGCATTCGCCTTGACCTTGAAATATTCCTCAGTCTCCATATTGTATAGGACGCCGCCGGCGCAGCGGCCTTTGTTATCCAGGATCAGCTCGATCGTGGGCATGAACTCGAGCACAGTGATGTCGTCGGGGTGGTTGCGGACCTCGTCCATGAGCGTCCGCATGATGATGGCCCCGGTGTAATCCCGGCAGGAATGCATCCGCTTCCGGGAAGTCCCTCCCCCATGGAGGACGTACAAGGAATGATCGGGATTCTTGTCCCAAACCACACCCAGGTCCTCCAGCCACTTGACGACCTCGGGACCGTCCTCGGTCATGGCCCGGACGAGGTCCGGCTTGTTGTCAAAATGGCCGCCTCCCATGGCGTCGAGGTAATGGCGGGTGGGGGAGTCCTTGGCGGGGACAGCGGCCTGCATGCCGCCCTGGGACATCATCGAGTTGGCGTCTCCCATCCTGAGCTTGGTGGAGATGATGCTCTTGGCGCCGTTCTGCCTGGCGATGATGGCCGCGGCGCAGCCGGCCCCGCCGGCGCCGACGATCAAAAGGTCGGTTTCGTAGTCCGGCTTGCTGAGGTCGAAGAGGTCCGGTCGGATCCGGCTGTGCGACTCCAGCATATCAGCCACTTCCGTCGTGATTTCTTCGCCCTTGTTGGGTCCGACACGGACGACACGGCGCGATTCTTTCTTGTAATCGGGATGGAATTTATTTAGGACATCATCCCGTTCCTCGGCCGTCATCGGCCTGAAAACAGGCTTCCCGGATCTTTCGAGCTCCAGCCTCTTCGGTCGAGTCTGATCGACCAGCTTCAGGGATTCACGCATGTATTCAGGGTACATCGGGCTCTCCTTTATTCCGTGTCGCGGGCGTAGTATCTTTTCTTCAGCTCGTCCCGCTTCATTCCCATCAGCTCTTTGTATTCCTTGTCGAACTTCTTTCCCTTGATTTCTAGGAGCCTCTTCTCGAGCTCGGGGCTCTTGGGTGCCAGGTAGCGCCCGTAGAGCCTGCGGCCCAGTATCCCCACGTTGTAGTGGACGATCTCGGCCGGGCAGCGGATGGCGCAGAGGCCGCAGCTCAGGCAGTCGAAGCTCAAGTCCATGACCTTTTCAATATCGCCCCGGATGGCCGCCTGGATGTAATCCATGACTTCGAGGCTCTGGGGGCAGGCTTTGGTGCAGGTGTTGCAGGCGACACAACGGAAAATCTCCGGGTAGAGGACCTGGAAGGCGGTGACGTCCGCCGGGAGTTTCTCGATATCGTAGACGGGTTTTTGGGCGGGGATGACGGGCAGCTGAGAAAGCCACATTCCTTCCTGAACGAGGGTCGTGCAGGCCAGGCCGGTGTAGATCTTGTAGTCGCCGGGAAGGCGGTAGACGGTCGCGCAGGCGCCGCAGAATCCCTCCCGGCAGCCCGCTCCGCGCTTGATCTGGTAGCCGGCGTATTCAATAGCTCCCATTATCGTGGCCTCCGCCGGGACGCGGTGGGCCTTGCCCATGATATAGACCGTAAACATTTTCTTGGGGGGCTCCTGAGGGGCGGTCTTGACCGGCCGGGGCCTGGCCGAGGCCGCTTTCTTTTTTGCAGGCGCTTTTTTCTTGGCCATTATCTCATCTCCTTCTTTATGAAACCGTCCTCTCTCAATATTCTTGCGGCAGCTTCTTGAGCTCCGCCCAGGAATACACGGGACCGTCCTTGCAGACATAGTGGAAGCCGATGTTGCAGCGACCGCACTTCCCGATCCCGCACTTCATCTTGTTTTCGACCGTGGTGTAGACCTGTTCGTCCTCGAACTTGAGGTCTTTAAGGTTCTTGATGACGAACTTGATCATGATCGGCGGCCCGCAGGTAATGGCGATCGCGTTGGCCGGAGAGGGCTTCTTTTCCAGGACGTTGGTCGGCACGAACCCGACAAATTCCTTCCACTCCGGCTCGGCGACGTCGATGGACAGATGGACCGGGATCTGCCGCATCAGGTCTTCGAGCTCATCCTTGAAGACGAGGTCCTTCGATGTCCGGGCTCCATAGATCAGGCTGAGGGCGCCGAATTCGGCCTTCCGGAGCAAGGCGGTTTGGACGACCGACCAGAGCGGGGCCAGCCCGATGCCGCCGCCGATGAAGACCAGGTTCTTGCCCCGCCATTCTTCGATCGGAAAGCCGTTGCCGTAGGGGCCCCTGATCCCGATGAAGTCGCCCACCTCCATGTCGTGGAGAGCGGCGGTTACCCGGCCTGTCCTGAGGATGCTGAACTGCATATAATCCTTGACCAGCGGGGAGGAGGAGATCGAGATCATCGCTTCGCCCTTGCCGAAGACCGAGAGCATGGCGCATTGGCCGCAGCGGTAGTCGAAGCGGCCGCCATTCGTGAACTCGGTGCGGAAGGTCTTTATGGCCCGGGCGCCCACGACCTCATCCTTGGTCTGGACGATCTTGGCCAGCTGGGGGGTATAGACGTTAGGCTCCATGGTCTCTCACCTTGTCCAGGACTTTGATGATGTCGATACCGACCGGACACAACGAGATGCAGCGGCCGCAGCCGACGCACATGAACTTGTCATAAACCTGGACGAAATACTGGAACTTGTGCAGCAGGCGCTGGCGCAGCCGGGAGGCTTTGTCGGGCCGGGGGTTGTGACCCGAGGAATGCATCGTGAAATCGGGGAACTGGCAGGTGTCCCAGGTCCGGACCCTCTGGCCCCGAAGCGGGGAGTGGTTTTCGACCTCATCGTTGATATCGAAGCAATGACAGGACGGGCAGAGATAGGTGCAGATGCCGCAGCGGAGGCAGCTCATCGATTCTTCATCCCAGAGCGGCGAATCGAACATTCCCTTGAGCTTCTCGGAGATCGGTCGGGCGTTCTTGAGCTGGCGCCTGATTTTCTTTTCCGACTCGGCGTGGAGAGCTTTAGCCTGTTTCTTGTCCCCGGGCGCCGGTTCGGCGAAGAGCTCCTTGGCGGCGGAGATGAGCTTCTCTCCCTTGGGGGTCAGCGACTGGACATAAAAGCGGTCGCCGAGGTCAGTCAACAGGATGTCCAGGCCCTCTTCGGAGTGCGGCGAACCTTCCACCGAAGTGCAGAAGCAATTCTCGGACGGAGGAGTGGTGCAGGCGAACCCGACCAGAGTGGTCTGGTCGCGGCGTTTCCAGTAATAAACATCCTTGAACTCGCCGCTGAAAACCTCATCCAGCATCCAGGCGGCCCGGGCTTCGCAAGGCCGCGGTCCGATGATGACTGTGGGCTTGACCTCGGGCAGAACTTCCTTGATCTCCAAGGTCTCTTGGTTGCCGGCCAGGGTCGCGGCGAACTCGAGGAAAACCTCCCGCTGGGGGAACAGGATCTTTTTGGGGGGTAGGGTGGTCTGCAGGACATCGAGACTGACTTCTCCGCCGTCGGCCTCGACATAGTTCCAGCGGCCCTCCTCATCTCTCCGGGGGAAGTAAACCTGCCAGGAATCGAGCTTCTGGATCCACCGCGGAAAGGATTTTTTGACGAGTGTTTTTTCCATCGTCTTACCTGATGAAATCTTGAGGATCTTCGTCCCGAAAGCAGGAGATCAGGGCCGGGAGGGCAGCGTCGAAACCGACTTCGTAACCGAAGAGCTCTTTGGCCTCTTTCTCCAGCTTTTTGTTCAGGAACCGCAGGGGGATGTCGAGCGGGCAGGCCCTCTCGCACTCACCGCAGTCGATGCAGCGTCCGGCGAGGTGGATGGCGCGAACAAGATGGTAGATCAAGTTCTCGGAAGACTCCGCCGACCTCTGGATCCAGCGGATCCTCTGGGCCTTCTCGTCCGCCGTCGTGTCCGCGGTCACGGCCAGGTTGATGCTGTCCACGACGCATTCGTCGCAGTAACACATCGGGCAGGCCGAGCGGCAGGCGTAGCAGCGGATGCATTTGTCGAGCTGCTCTTTCCAGAAACTCCAGCGCTCCGCGGACGAGAGCGACTCGATCTTCTCCAGGGAGCCGAAGGGTTTGTCCAGCGACCTCTTCGTTTTCTCGCCGCTTAAGAGGTCATAGATCACCGGAAAATTGGCTTTGCACTCCAGGCATCTCTCGGCCAGGAGGTCTTCCGCAGCCACTTCGACCTTCCCGTCCTCGGTGGTGATGACGAAACGATTCCGGGCGTCGACTTCGACCTTTTTCGCCTTCTTTCCCGCCAGCTTCTTGGCCAGCTTGGCATCATCGACCACACCCGTGTTTTCGCAGGACACTCCCAGGATATAGACGTCATTGCGGTCGATGAACTTTTCCTGAAGGAGGACTACGACGGCCCGGCTGTCGCACCCCTTAACCATGATCCCGACCGGCCGCTTGTCGGGCTGCTTTTGCCGCGCCTTCCGTCTCTTCTCGTCGACCAGGAAGCGGACGAGGTTGTGGACGCAGGTCGGGTCCCAGACGAGCTTATCGACGTCCTCGGGTTTCTTGATGAAGAGAGGAGCGGCCAGCCAGCCGTTCGTCCCCGCACCGTAGCCGATGATGTACTTGACCTTGCCTTCCCGGAGCAGCTTTTTGGCTTCTTCTTTGAGGTCCTCAATCTTGGCCATTAGGGATTTCTCCTCAACCGGGTTTGAGGCCCGAGGGGTTTCAGATCCTTGACAAAATCCTTGATGATCCGAGTGTATTTGGTGCCTTCGGCCGCCGAAACCCAGGATATCCGGAACCTCTGGGGTTCAAGGCCGACATATTCCAGGAGCTTCTTGACCAGGTTCAGCCGGCGTCTGGCATAATAGTTACCCTTGATATAGTGACAATCGCCTGGGTGACAGCCGGAGACGAGAACCCCGTCGGCGCCCTTGTTGAAGGCCGAAAAAATGTAAAGGGGGGAGATGCTGCCCGAACACATCACCTGGATGGGGACGATGTTGGGGGGATATTCCATCCGGGAAACGCCGGCCAGGTCGGCGCCGGCCGAGGAGCACCACTTGCACAGAAAGGCGACGATCCGGGGTTCGTAATCCTCCGCCATGGTTAGCCTCCGAGACACGCGTTGATCATTTCGGCGACCTGGTGCTGGGTCAGGTTTTTCACCTGGATGGCCGAGCGCAGGCAAGTGGCCGTGCAGGTGCCGCAGCCTTCGCAGAGGACCTCGTTGACTTCGACCTTTCCGTCCTTGAGGGCGAGGGCATCATAGGGACAGACGGCGACACACATGCCGCAGCCTGTGCACAGGTTGTTGATGACCTTGGCCACAGTCGGCGAATGGAACAACCTCTCTTGGGAGAGTATGGTAATGGCCTTGGCCGCGGCCCCGCTGGCCTGGGCAACCGCTTCGGGGATATCTTTCGGAGCCTGGGCGGCCCCGGCCAAGAACATTCCCGATGTCACGCTCTCAACAGGGCGCAGCTTGGGGTGGGCTTCCGCTAAAAAGCCGTCCTTGTCCAGAGCCAATTTCAGCTTCTTGGCCAACTCCTGGGCGCCGGTTGAAGGCCGCATCGCCTGAGCCAGAACGACCATATCGGCGGCGATCTCGATGGGCTTGCCGGTCAGGGTGTCAACTCCCCAAACCATGATCTTCCCCTTCTCTTCGAAGACTTTGGAGACCTTGCCGCGGAGATAAATGACGCCGTCTTCCTCCACCGCCCGCTGGACGAACTCCTCGTAGCCCTTGCCGCCGGAGCGGATGTCGATATAGAAGATGTAGGCCTGGCCGTCGTGGACGTGGTGTTTATAAAGCATGGCGTGTTTGGCGGTGTACATGCAGCAGATCTTCGAGCAGTAGGCGCAATGGTTCTCTGGGTCGCGCGACCCGGAGCACTGGATGAAGACAACCTCTTTGGGTTCTTGATGATCGGACGGCCGCAGGATCTGACCCATGGTGGGGCCGGAGGCCGAGCACAAACGCTCGAACTGGAGACCGTCAAGCACGTCCGCGTACTTGCCGAATCCGTACTCGGCCATATGCTCTTTGTCGTAGAGGTCAAAGCCGGTGGCGACGATGATGGCCCCCACTTCCTCTTCGATGATCTCGGGCTTCTGGTCGTAGTCGATGGCTTTGGGCTTGCAGACGTCGGCGCACTTACCGCAGGCGATGGTCGTGAACGGGTCGGGGCAATTCTTGTCGTCGAGGGTATAGGAGGCCGGGATGGCCTGAGGAAAGGGGATGTAGATGGCCCGCCGTCCCGTCAGGCCAAGGTCGAACTCGTTGGGCACCACGATCGGACAGACTTTGGTGCATTCGTCACAGAGGGTACATTTTGCCGGGTCGACATAGGTGGGCTTCTTCAGGATCTTGACCTTGAAATTGCCGACGTAGCCGCTGACGTCCTGGACCTCGCTGTAGGTCAGCAGCTTGATCTTGGGATGCCTGGAAACTTCGACCATCTTCGGGGTCAGAATGCATTGGGAGCAGTCCAGGGTAGGGAAGGTCTCGGAGAGCTGGATCATGTGGCCCCCGATGGAGGGGTTCCGTTCCACCAGGATCACTTCAAACCCGCTATTGGCCAGGTCGAGCGCGGCTTGTATGCCCGATATCCCCCCTCCGACCACAAGAGCCCGCCTGGTGACCGGCACGCTCAGAGCGTCCAGGGACTCGTTTTGGAGGACCTTCTCCACCGCCGACCGCGCAATCTTGGTCGCTTTTTGAGTGGCCTTGGGCTTGTCCTTATGCACCCAGCTGCACTGCTCGCGGATGTTGGCGATCTCACAGCGGAAGCTGTTGAGGCCGGCGCGCTTGGCGGCGTTGCGGAACGTCGTCTCATGGAGGTTAGGGGAGCAGCAGGCGACAACAACGCCGTCCAGCTTTTTCTCTTTAATGGCCTGCTCGATCAAGTTCTGTCCCGGGTCAGAGCACATGTAGACGTAGTCCTCGGAATGGACCACACCGGGGTGCCTGGCCAGCTCTTCGGCGACCTTCTTGACGTCCACCGTGCCGGCGATGTTGATGCCGCAGTGGCAGATGAAAACTCCCGTTCGTTTCATTGTTTGGCCTTTCGCGGCGTATTCTTCTTGGCCTCTGGATGAGGCGGCTTGACTGAAGGCTTGGCTTCCTTCCGGGGCTCGAGTTTTTCTTTGGCCATGAGCTCGAGCCCGTAGCCGTGTCCCTTTTCGAAAGCCCGGATATTGAGCTCCAGGAATCTCTTGGGGACGAGACCGGGCAGGGCTTTTTTCATGGCCTCGGGGGAGACCACCCTGGTGATGGCGGTGAAAAAGCCGAGCATGACCAGGTTGGCGAAGACGCGGTTGCCCATCTCCTCGGCGAACCGGGTTGAGGGAACCCCGTAGGTTTTAATCTGGCCACGCGCCGGCTTCAGCCGGACCAGGTCAACGTCATAGATGAGAACCCCGTCATGGCGGAGGTCCGGCTCGTATTTTTCATAGGCGTCCTGGGACATGGAAACGAGTATCTCCGGCCGGGTGATATACGGATAGAGGACGCGCTCCTCTGAGACCACCACCTGAGAGCTGCAGGCGCTTCCCCGCGCTTCCGGGCCAAAGCTCTGGGTCATCGTCCCGAACTTATTGTCGTAAAGCGAAACGGCCTTGCCGGTGATCAAACCGCAGCGGATAATCCCCTGGCCGCCGTAGCCTGAAAAACGGATCTCGTTCATGGTTTCACTCCATACGGCACGTATTTGTCGCCCAGCGTTTTTTGGAGTTGAGTATTCATGCACTCAAGGAAAGTGGGCTTCTCCTTGTCCACAAACTTGCCGACTATAAGCTTTCCCTGATAGTCAATGCCCACGGTGCGCGTATCGGCGCCGTGCTGGATCTCGGATTTGTCGTAATAGTACTTGAGCAAATTCAGGCCGTCGCCCAGCCTGTTCCGGCGGGCATACAGAGTGACACAGGGAGTGATCACCTCGATAAAAGAGAACCCCTTCTTGCCCAGCGCCTCTTGTATGGACCTGGTGACCCGGCGGATATGGAGGGCCGTCCAGCGGGCCACGTACGTGGCTCCGCAGGTTTCCACCAGGTAGGGCAGGCTGAAGGGGTACTCGAAGCTCCCGTAGGGGGCCGTGGAAAGATTGGCCGAAAGCGGCGTCGTGGCCGCCACCTGTCCTCCCGTCATGGCGTAGTTAAAATTGTTGACACAGATGACCAGGATGTCCATGTTCCGGCGGGCGGCGTGAATCAAATGATTTCCGCCGATGCCGGCGATGTCCCCGTCGCCGCTGAAGACGACCACTTTGAGCTCGGGGTTGGCTAGCTTGAGCCCCGTGGCGAAGGGAATGGCCCGGCCATGAGTGCTGTGGAAGGAATCGAACTTGACATATCCGGCGACTCGTCCTGTGCAGCCGATGCCGGACACGACCGCCACCTTATTCAAGTCAAGTTCACTCTTCTTCAGCGCGTCGGCGAACGAAGTGACCACCGTGCCGATGCCGCAACCGGGGCACCAGATGTGCGGGATACGGTCCATCCGGAGGAAATCCTCCATCGGGTTCCGTTGTTCTACGGCTTCCTCTGCTTTCATCGGGCTGCCTCCTTGATAGCTTTCAGGATGTCATCGGGATCGTGGACCCAGCCGCCGCAGTGGGGGACGCCGATCGCCGGGGCGCTGCCGAAGGCGCAGCGCTCGACTTCCCGGCGGACCTGTCCCAGGTTGAGCTCGGGCACGACGAAAGCCTTGACCTTCTTAGCCAGCTCTTTAATCCGGGCTTCGGGAAAGGGCCAGACTGTGATCAACCGGAGCGTGCCTACTTTAATTCCGGCTTTGCGGGCCTCCTGGACGGCCTTGACTGCGACTCGTGAGGTGATCCCGAAGGAGACGACAACAACTTCGGCATTGTCGATCTCTTCCTCCTGGTACTCGATGATCTTGTGGGCGTTCTTGTTGATCTTGTCGACGAGATGGCGGACGCACCAGTCCTGGACCTCGGCGTTTATCATCGGGTAGCCTCGCTCGTCATGGGTCAAGCCGGTTGTATGGAAACGGTATCCGTCACCCGCCTTGACCATGAAGGGGACGAGGTCCTTATCGGGCTTATAGGGGAGGTACTTATCTTTTGGACCCTGGTACCATTTCCGCTCGACCACTTCGATCTGGTCAGCGGGCGGGATGACCACCTTTTCGTGCATATGCCCGACGCACTCGTCGGTCATGATGAAGACCGGGACCCGATAGGTCTCGGCCAGATTGAAGGCTTTGACCGTCAAGTCGAAGCACTCCTGGGGTGAATCGGGAGAAAGGGCGATGATCTCATAATCGCCATGTGAGCCGAATTTGACCTGCAACATGTCCGCCTGCCCGACCAGAGTCGGGAGCCCTGTGGACGGGCCGCCCCTCTGGACATTGGCGATGACCAGCGGCGTCTCCATCATGGCCGCGAGGCCGATATTCTCCATCATCAGGGAGAAGCCGGGTCCGGAGGTAACCGTCATGGTCTTTTGCCCGCCCCAGGCAGCACCGATCAGGGCCGTGATCGAGGCGATCTCGTCCTCCATCTGGATAAAGACGCCGCCGACGAAGGGGATGCGCTCGGCGAAGCGTTCAGCCGTCTCTGTTGAGGGCGTGATCGGATATCCGGCGAAGAATCTGCATCCGGCCGCCAGGGCGCCCTCGGCGATGGCGAAGTCGCCGTCGAGGTAGTGAGCTCCGGTCAGGACTCCCTTAGGGTCTGCTTTCAGTTTTCTCACCTTCTTCCTCCTCTTTCTTGAGTGTGACGAATATGGCGAACTCCGGGCAGATGGCTTCGCAGAGCTGGCAATAAATGCATTCTTGCTCCTTCACAACCCGGGGCGGATGGTAGCCTTTCTTGTTGTACTCCTCGGAGAGCTCCAGGACGTCGCGGGGGCAGTACTCGACACAAAATCCACAGCCTTTGCATCTCTGCTTGTTGATGTGGATGTCGCCCCTTTTTGCCTTGAGATTGCCGAAGTGGATGGTCATGGTTCCCTCAGATCAGGCCCTTCTGCCGCAGGAGCGGCCTGGGGTCGACATAGTGGAGATCCAGGCGCAAGGATTCTTCTCCGCAGCCCACGGCGATCGCCAGGAGCTGGGTGAAATAAAGGATCGGCACCTTTTTGAAGTCGGAATGCTTTTGGGCAGTCTCTTTTTGACGGTGGTCCAGGTTGAAGGCGCAGAGGGGGCAGCTGACGGCGACAACCTCCGCGCCCCGGCTCTCGGCCGACATCAGGATGCTGTAGGTACGGTCGGCGACGGTCTCCGGCTTGTCGACCGTCTGGTAGGCGCCGCAGCACTCCGTCTTGTAAGGAAAGTCGACGGACCCGGCTCCAAGGACGGTCATCAGGTTGTCCAAAACGGTCGGATTCTCCATGTCGTCAAGGCCGATCTCTTTGGGCCGGACGAGAAGGCAGCCGTAATAGCTGGCCACTTTGAGGTTCTGGAGAGGCTTTTTGACCTTCTTCCCGATCGCCTCGAACTTGACGTCCTCCCGGAGCAGCTCCAGCAGATGCCGCACCTTGACATCTCCCCGGTAGGCGATCTTCTCCTCGTCC
>Ga0299912_10002294_pt1 | contig 15667 bp, 12 predicted proteins | sample RVTome_2_FD_207667 | JGI IMG/M metagenome (GOLD analysis project Ga0299912, IMG submission 207667) | Soil microbial communities from uranium-contaminated site in the Upper Colorado River Basin, Wyoming, United States - RVT95D214 (version 2) ... | reverse complement strand
AATATTTGCCTCAAAAGCCCAATCAAGGACCGATGTACACAATGCTCCCGATTGTGAAATAAAAGCTACATGTCCCATTTTTGGCAGTCCACTGGCAAAGCTGGCATTCATGTTCAAACCTGGAACCAGAATCCCAAGGCAATTAGGCCCGATAATTCGCATATCAGGGAACTTTGCTTTCTCTTCTTTAACCAATTGTTCCAATTTCCTTCCTTCCTCACCGGATTCTTTAAATCCGGCCGACATTATGATCACTCCATTAATCTTTGCTTCGCCACATTCTCTGATCAGCTGTGGCACTATTTTAGCAGCGGTCATGATAATAGCGAGATCCGGGGTTTTGGGAAGACTTTTCACATCGGGGAAACAAGGAATCCCAAAGACGGCTTCACGTTTTGGATTAACCGGATAGACAACACCACCAAAACCACCACCAACGAGGTTTTTCAACGTGATTCCACCAACGCTTTTTGGATCACTGGACACTCCAATTAAAGCGATTCGCTTTGGTTTGAAGATACTATCAAGCTTTTTTATGGGCATTAATTCTTTTTCTTATATTTTAGTAAATTCATCGTTCTGTCTCATCACGTAAAATTGTCTAAATAATCTATATAAATTATGAGAAAATGATCATTTTAGAAATATATATTAAGTCGATTTTAAAAATAGACGTTATGGAAGATAATTTGATTCCTCTTTCAGGTTTTAAAAATAATTTGAATGGTTGATTTATTTAATAAAATATCATGTACTTGACCTTACCAAAACAAAAATCACCCTACTAATGTTAGAGTGATTTTTGGTGCATTTATATAAGATGATGTTTCTTATCTATCTCCAATTGGCAGAACAGTCTTACCATGAGCCTCATTGATCACTTCAGCCAAAGCGAGATAAATTGCAGACAAACCACAGATGATACCTTCAAATCCTGCTATTATTCCTATTGATTCCAGATTAAACCAGTCTCTTATCGCAAGCAAGAAGAAAAGAATCCACAAAGTAAAAAAGACGGTCTGTAATGCACGGTTCTTACCGAAAGTACCAATCCACATAAAAAATGTAAACAAACCCCACATAAAAAGGTACCAGCCCATAAAGCCAGCGGGTGTTGCATCATGCCATCCCAACTTTGGAAGAACAATAAGAAAAACCAGTGTTAACCAAAACAAGCCATAGGAAGTAAAGGCTGTTGTACCAAAAGTATTACCTTTCTTAAATTCCATGATACCCGCAATGATCTGGGCTATGCCACCATAGAATATTCCCATCGAGAGTATCATTGATCCTAAGGGGAAAAATCCTGCATTATGAATATTTAATAAAACGGTTGTCATTCCAAAGCCCATTAAGCCAAGAGGTGCTGGATTAGCTAATTTGTTTTCCATTTTTTTAACTTTTTATTGTTAATCATGTGAAATACATATCTGTTTTTGATTTCCTAAATCAATAAACTTTTTTATCGTTTTACTTCGACTTTAGCACCATTGATAATTTCTTCCACGACGCCCGGATCAAGCAGAGTAGAAATATCACCCAAATTTGTAGCATCACCTTCACCGATTTTCCTGAGAATCCGACGCATGATTTTCCCGGAACGGGTTTTCGGTAGTCCACTGACAACCTGGATCAGATCGGGTTTTGCAATAGGTCCGATATATTTTGTAACAGTATCCCGTATCTCATCCTCAATAGTATTCATTTCTTCATCCGATAATTCTTCACAAATTACGTACGCATAAATGCCTGATCCTTTAATCGGATGCGGATAACCAACAACAGCCGATTCATTAACCTTTGGATGCTGATTAATGGCATCTTCAACTTCAGCGGTACCAATCCTATGCCCCGAAACATTGATTACATCATCGATACGGCCAATAATCCGATAATATCCTTCCTCATCGCGTTTTGCTCCGTCGCCTGTAAGATACAATCCTTTAAATGATGAAAAGTACATTTCGAAGCATCTCTTGTGATCTCCATATGTAGTCCGGATCATTCCAGGCCAGGGAAATTTAATACACAAAATACCTTCAACGTTGTTGCCTTTGAGTTCATTTCCTTCATGATCGACCAAAACGGGTTGGACTCCCGGTAGTGGTAATGTTGCAAAAGAGGGTTTTGTGGCAATAATCCCCGCAAGAGGTGTGATCATAATTCCTCCTGTTTCTGTCTGCCACCAGGTATCAACAATAGGACAACGACCTTTTCCAACAATGTCGTGATACCATCTCCATGCTTCTTCATTGATTGGTTCACCAACGGTACCCAATACTTTTATTGAACTCAGGTCATGTTTTGTGACCCATTCATCTCCCATCGCAATCAGGGCGCGTATGACAGTGGGAGCCGTGTATAACTGGGTAACTTTATATTTATCTATAACATCCCAGTATCTTCCGGCATCAGGATAGGTTGGTATTCCTTCGAACATAAGGGAAGTAGCACCTGCCAATAAGGGCCCGTAAACAATGTATGTATGCCCTGTTACCCAACCAATATCGGCCGTACACCAGAATATATCCCCGTCGTTATATTGAAATACATTTTTAAAAGTATATTCTGCAAAAACCATATATCCGGCAATCGTATGAACAACACCTTTAGGCTTACCAGTTGATCCTGAAGTATAAAGGATAAATAATGTATCTTCAGAGTCCATAACTTCTGCTGTATTCTCAGTGCTGACTCCCTTGATTAGATCGTGCCACCAGATATCACGACCATCAGTCATTTTAATATTATCTCCTGTATGCTTCAGAATAATGGCATTCTTGATTGAGGGACAATTTTCCAGTGCTTCGTCGACAATAGATTTTATGGAAATGTTTTTGGCTCCCCTGTAGGCACCATCGGAAGAGATAATTACATTTGACGAAGCATCAATTATTCTGTCGGCCAGAGCCGAGGAGGAAAAACCGGCAAATACGATTGAATGTATGGCTCCTATTCTTGCACAGGCCAGCATGGCAATGGCCAGTTCCGGCACCATGGGTAAGTAAATAGCTACTCTATCGCCTTTTTTAACACCAATCTTCAGAAGCCCGTTAGCAAATTGTTTTACTTTTTCGAACAGTTCACCATATGTAAGTTTAACTGCCTTCTCTTTCGGATTATTTGGTTCCCAGATTAATGCGACCTGGTCTTTGCGCATGAACATATTTCGCTCAAAAATATTTTCTGTAATGTTCAATTTCCCGTTTATGAACCATTTCACATCAGGAGCATTTTTCCCTTCAAATTTCCAGTCCAGTAAACGATCCCATTTTTTATGCCAATAATTGCTTTCAGCAATATTTCCCCAGAATCCTTCAGGATCCGCAACGCTCTCCTTGTATTGTTGAATGTAGTCTGCTAAACTTGTGATTTTATTTGTCATAATTTCGATTTGTTTTATGTATTACTTATTACGTTTTGAAATATTTTTTATTTAAAATAAATAATAAACTCCAAGAAGGAATCTGAAATTCGCAATTTCTTTTGAATCAGTAACAGCACCTTTTTCATTTATGTTCAATTGACCAAGCTCATTGGAAGTAGCATAGGCAGCGACAGTATATTCGACTTCTGTTGCGATTCTGAGTTTTCCATTCGTGTAGATCACTCGTGGCGAAATGCGGTATATATAATTTATATCGTTGCCACGACTATAATATTTGCCGATAACACTTATTGAGTCAAAGGCTCCTATATTTTTCGTATAGCCTCCAAAAAAGCCGAATTGCCATTCCTCTCCATTGGTTTGAAGATCAACCCATGCAGAAAGCGTATTAATAGGACAGTATGTGATTTTACGTTTGTATAAAGAATCAGAGATGTTTTCATAAGTAAATTCTTTTTCTGCGTAGCCTCCAATTCCGGTCATACTGTACATCATCTGTCCTAATACACCATACAATTTTATGGTTAACGGCTCAGTTTTCATCTTAAAGTATGCAAAAGTACTAAGACCCGATACTCTTTCGCTGGTCTTCACTCTATCAGGTTCATCAAGTGTATCGCTGGCTTCTGGTGTTATATATGTGCGAGGCATGAGCGATTTATAATTGCCTCCAATACCTAGGAGAATATTATCTGATTTGTATTCGGTTCGCAGATTCATTTCAGGAAATCCGTTATTGATAAGGTATTTTGGACTTGCACCATCGGGACCTATACTTACAAAGTCGATTTGTTCTATAAGAGTTCCAGTTAAATTAATATTCCAAATATTTTTAGTGAATTGAATTTGCGGGTTCCGGGAAAAAGGTTGAAAAGGTGCACCTGTATTAAAAGATACAGTCTCAGGAAAGGACGTTGTAATAAACATTGGGTGCCAATATTGCCCAATCATTAATTCAGCTTTGTTCCATGTTAATTTGACAAAAGCATGACGCAAACGGAATGCATTAATATTGGGATTGATATTTCCAAAAAATTCTCCTTCAATCAATCCTGAAGTTTTAGCACCAAAAGCATCGGGTCCCGATATTGTACCTGTAAAACGGGTTTGAATGGATAGGATGTTAAATTTTGGAGTTGCATTAATGTCATTACCATCGAAATCCAATAATTCGTTTTGAGGATAGAGTAAGAAATGCCCTTCTCGTAAATCTACTGTCTGCCGCAAATCGTAAAAAATGTCGGTTTTCACATAACCATGGAGTTCTATCCCAAACTTCTTTTCTTCCTGCGCGAATCCAAGTAAAGGAATTTGAATAAGAAATACGAGTAAAAAATGTTTCATTATTAAATCAAACGATTTTGATATTGTTCTTTGCTTTCAACCTTTGGATACTACTTATTATAAACCAATTAAATTGGAATTATAAATGAAAAGCAAAGATATATTTTAGGGATATAAAAACAAATAATCATTTCCCTCTTTTTGGGAAGAATTGTAACTGCTGGATAATTATTCGTGTGAATTATTTTTGTTGTGCCAAAAAAGTATATCCTTCTTTATGCATTCTGTGATCAGGAATTTTATATTGAAAAAACATTGAGATACTGTTTATGATGGTGAATTTCTTATTTCCGGAATAAGCTCAAATCTCGAAATCCATGATGATGAGTCAAAATTTGAAAAATTATCTTATATCAATACCGACGAGTTTATTATAACTAATGTTGAAGGTAACTTCGCAATGATAGATATCGATAGTATGAATTACAACCATATAATAACGCACTTAGTGATGGTCCTTTTGCTACTGATGCTATAACAAGGGAGCTTGAAAGATAGCATTTCAAAAAAAATTAATGAATTTTTAATAAGACAGAAGACCACCTTCACATCGAATTGCAACCTTCTTTATTTTTAATCAAGTTTTATATTTTTTGATGCTTCAATAGTTATCTATTTCTTATACGGGAAAAGAAAATCATTAGAACTATCATAGAGCAAATTAGCATTTATCTCATTGATAAAGTAATCAGACTTATTAATTTTGGCAAACGAAATGAATTAATTCATAAGCAAAAATCAAACCCTCAAACAATATAGCAGGCTTTTTAAGATATTCAGAATATGAATAGTAAAGTTTATTATTAATATGATATGGATAAGTATCGGATAGAACTGGCAAATTTGACAGAAATAATAGAAGGGGACCTCTATGTCGATCAGGTAAGTAAAATGTTATATTCTACCGATGCCTCGGCATATCAGGAAACACCAATTGCAATAGTACTCCCACGCTCGAACGGTGATATAAAAAAACTAATCCTTTTCGCGAATCGTTATAAAATACCTCTGATACCTCGTACAGCTGGCACCTCGCTTGCAGGCCAGGTAGTCGGAAATGGGCTTATTATAGATTGTTCAAAGTATCTGACAAAGATTATTGAGATTAATCCAGAGGAGAAATGGGTAAGGGTTGAACCTGGTGTGGTATTGGATGAACTTAACCTAGCACTAAAAAAGTATGACTTGTATTTCGGACCGGAAACATCAACCTCGAACCGTTGTATGATGGGAGGAATGGTCGGAAATAATTCTTGCGGAGTACATTCAATTGTCTATGGTAGCACCCGTGATCATACACTGGAAATTAAAGGATATCTGAGTGATGGTTCCGAAGTAACCTTTACCCGTTTATCGTTGCAGGAATTCGAGGCAAAATGTCGTCTTTCAACTCTTGAAGGAGCTATTTACCATAATATAAAGAATATTCTTACTGATAAGGAGAATCAGGAACGAATTCGAAGGGAATATCCCGATCCGGTTCTGGAGCGGAGAAATACAGGTTATTCCATTGATTTATTACTGGAAATGGAGCCATTCAGAAGTATTGGAGAGCATTTCAATTTCTCGAAATTGATCTGCGGATCGGAAGGCACATTAATGTTTATCACAGAAATTAAACTGAATCTGGTTGAATTGCCTCCGCCGGTGAACGGACTTCTCGTTGTACATCTGAATAGTGTCGAAGAATCGTTAAAAGCAAACATCATTGCTTTAAAGTACAAACCGGTTGCAATAGAACTTATTGACGATATCATTTTACAATGCACTAAAAGCAGTTATGAACATCGGAAGAATCGCTTTTTTGTGCAAGGTGATCCGGGAGCACTGCTTTGTGTTGAGTTTGCCATGAACTCGAAAGAAGAGATAGAACATATTGTAAATAATCTAATTAACGATTTAAAAGAGCATGGATATGGATATCATTTTCCTCTTCTTTATGGAACCGATATTATAAAAGTGTGGGCGCTGCGAAAAGCCGGACTCGGCTTACTCTCGAATATTCCCGGGGATGCAAAAGCACAACCGGTTATTGAGGACACTGCAGTAAACCCGAACATCCTTGCCGAGTATCTCAAAGATTTTAATAAGGTGTTGACCGATTTAAGATTGAACTGTGTTTTTTACGGACACATCGCCACAGGTGAGTTACATCTGCGCCCGGTTATCAATCTGAAAACAGAAGAAGGGGTTAAACAATTCCGTGCTGTTGCTACCGAAATAGCACGACTTGTTAAAAAATACCGTGGTTCACTTAGCGGAGAGCATGGTGATGGCCGGTTACGGGGAGAATTTATACCCTTAATGGTTGGTGAAGAGAATTATCAGCTATTAAAAGAGATAAAACATACATGGGATCCTGATGGAATTTTTAATCCGGGAAAAATAACTGATACCCCTCCAATGGACAGCTCATTGAGATATACTCCCGGACAAAAAACACCTGAATTCAAAACTGTGTTCGATTTTTCGGAAACACTTGGGTTTATTCGTATGGCGGAACAGTGCAACGGTTCGGCCGATTGCCGGAAATCTTCCATCATAGGTGGTACCATGTGTCCTTCCTATCAGGCCTCTTTCGATGAAGATAAGACAACACGTGCCAGGGCAAATATGCTCAGAAATATTCTAAACCAGAGCAGAGATGTCAATCCTTTTAATAGTAAAGATTTGTATAAAGTACTGGATCTTTGTTTGTCCTGCAAAGGATGTAAAACAGAATGTCCTTCAGGGGTTGACATGGCAAAACTTAAAGCCGAATTCCTTTACCAGTACTATAAATCGAACATCATACCATTTCGTACACGATTAATTGCATATTTCGCAACTCTTCAGGCTATTGCATCGCAAGTGAGTGGTTTGTATAATATGGTTGTTACATCAAAGGTCCTTTCAGGTATTGTAAAAAAGATTATCGGATTTGCTTCGAAACGTTCACTACCCAAGGTATACAGGCGTACTTTCAGAAAGTGGCTGAATAAAAACCTGGAAAAACTGAATGCGCAGGTTATGAGTGATGCAATGTATATTATATTATTTGTCGATGAGTTTACCAATTATAACGATGTCCCAATTGGGATAAAAACAGCAGAATTGCTGTCCAGGTTAGGTTACAGGATTCAGATTGTTGATAACAAGGATAGTGGACGTCCTTTTCTTTCCAAGGGATTTTTAAAAAGAGCGCAGAGGTTGGCCAGATATAATGTCAAATTGTTGGCGAATAAAGTGAATCAAAACACACCTCTGGTTGGCATTGAGCCTTCGGCAATTCTAACCTTTCGCGATGAATACCCTGATCTTCTCATGAGTGATGAAAAAGGTAAGGCCCGGGAGTTAGCAAAAAATACCTTTACATTCGAGGAGTTTATATCAAATGAGATGGATAAAGGCAGGATTAATAAAACTTCCTTCACTTCTGAATCCTGCAAAGTTTTGTTCCATGGCCATTGTCAGCAAAAAGCCATATCAACTACAACGGCAACGAAAAAAATACTTGGACTGCCTGAAAATTATACGGTTGAAGAAATTAAGTCGGGTTGCTGCGGTATGGCCGGTTCGTTTGGATATGAAAAAGAGCATTTTGAACTATCCAATAAAATCGGTGAACTGGTATTATTTCCTTCTGTTCGTAACGCAGAAGATTCAATTATAATTGCAGCACCGGGAACATCATGTCGGCACCACATAAAAGATGGTACGGGTAGAATAGCATTGCATCCAGTGGAAGTGTTGCATGCGGCTTTAAAATAAATACGTACAAAAGTTGTGGGTATCCTAGATTTGTTAAAGTATCGTTTTATAAGGTGTTCTCCTTATAAGTTGGCAATAATTACAGCTCCGCAGGTATCATTAAAAACATTGGTGACCGTGCGCAATATGTCCAACGGTCGACCGACAGGCAGAATCAACGCTAGTAACCATAAATGCTTCAAAGAAGTTCGTAGAGGTTATTTCAACCATTGTCTCTGAAAGGGTCTCTGAACTATATCAGGTATATTGCTGGCATTGCCAAGGATACCTTTTATTCCTTTTACAGATTTTATAAGGTTTACTTGGAATAAACCAGTGAGGATTGCCAAAAGACTTGCAGATAAATAGGGTACTGTAGTCTTAAAACCAAATTTGCTCAGTTTATTACTTTTTCTGGTACTTGTTACACCACGATCAATGAACTAAGTACAAGTTGTATTACACTTATTTTTAATAAACGAATGAAAATGGTTTCCAGCCATTCAATATAATGGATTTTATCTGGAAAATTACTCCCGAATGAAAACGCCAAAAGGATAGCAAGTACAATTTGCCAGCGCATAGGTATTTTTTCATGCAGCAAATGATTTTTCGTAAAAAGACAACTATCTAAAAAACTTTAATAAATACTGAAAAGTATTTGAAATATATGCTACATAAGGTTTAGAAGCTTATTGAGTATAGATATAACTAAACCAGAATATTCTATAGCGTGCTGAAGAATAGGATGAAAGAAAATATTCAAATCTCAGAGACTTATATTTATAAACATAGGATTAGAACCTGATATAATTTTTGTCAATTGAGATTAAACAGTAACTTTATTATGCATGAATACATTGCTGGATCTGATCATTACTTTTTGCTTTAAGCAATAGAAAAATTTTTAAATAGTATTTTTTCAAAGACCATGTAACTTTTGCATATAATAAAGACTTTCCACGAAAGATATATGCAGAAATCCTAATAAAACAATCGTATAGAGTAACATTTGTCATCAGAAATTTTATTAATCAGTTTAAAAGTTACAATGAAATTATTAAATATACATTTGTAATCAATAATTTACATTACATATGTAAATAAATACTAAAATGTAAATTTGAATAGAATTCTTATTTTAAAATACTTCAAATCAATATTTTATACTATTCAATTAAAACAATAATATCAATAGACGACAGATATTTAATCATATAAATATATTTTCATTTAAAAATGAATAATAAATAATTAATTATCAATTAAATACTATGTTTGTTTTAACACATAATAAAATTTGGGTTCGCATAGTTAAAACATTGATTTATAATATTATATAATAAATATTAATAATTGACAAATGTAAAATATCTTAATTATAAAACAAATATGAACAAATTAAATTGCATTTATAGTTTACATATGTTAATTAAATTATAGTTACATTTGTTTATACCTATAAACTATGAAAGATCAAATCAGTAAAATAATGGAAGCAGAAGGAATGACTCCTGCTAAATTTGCTGACGAAATTGGTGTACAACGATCCAGCATTTCCCATGTATTAAGTGGAAGAAACAAGCCAAGTTTTGATTTTATTTCAAAGGTATTAAAACGATTCTCGGGTATAAATGCTGAATGGTTGATAACAGGAAAAGGAAGTATGATAAAATCACAAAATTCAATAGATTCAAAAGATTTAAAACAGCCTTCACTGTTTGAAAAAGATGAAAGAGAAAAGCTGAAATACAAATCTGATATTCAAAACGAAAAATTTCACATTATTGAAGGGGAAAATCTTCTAAATATTACTGAGACAGAAGGAAAAGAAAAAAATGAGAAAAGAGTTGGTAAAGCAAAGTTTACAAATGTAAATAATATGAAATCCATACTTATTTTATATAGTGATGGAAGTTTCGAACAATTTACTCCTAAAGAATAAAATATATTGATAAGAGAAACAAAAACATAGCGAATTATGGATAGAGGAACGATCGTTATGAATTTAACACTCAAGTGTTCCTATTAGTTCCCTGAAAGAATTATACCCGTTTTCTTTCAGGTACTTTGTTATTCCTTCTAGAATTTCGATGGTTATTGCAGGATTGATAAAATTGGCAGTTCCAACCTGTATAGCTGATGCTCCTGCCAGAATGAATTCAATAGCATCCATAGCATTCATTATACCACCCATGCCAATAACAGGAATTTTTACAGCTTTTGATACCTGCCAGACCATTCGAAGTGCTATAGGCTTAATTGCAGGACCAGAAAGACCACCAGTAACGGTCGATAGTAATGGTTTACGTGTCTTCGCATCGATGGCCATACCGACAAACGTATTGACAAGTGATACTGAATCAGCTCCAGACGATTCAATTGCCTGGGCAAATTCAACAATATCGGTAACATTGGGCGATAGTTTTACCATCAGCGTTTTTGAGTACACCTCTCGTACAGCCCTTGTAACAGCCATAGCCGAGGGACAATGCGTACCAAAAATAATACCTCCTTCTTTTACATTCGGACAGGAGATGTTCAATTCAATCGCTTTGATTTTATCTAATTTATCTACTTTTAAAGCTACTTCACAATATTCTTCAATTGAAGCACCATTAACGTTTACAATAATTTCTGTATCATACTTTACAATTTCAGGATATATATTTTCAATGAAATAATCGATACCCTTATTTTGCAGGCCAACTGCATTTAACATACCTGAAGGTGTTTCAGCCATGCGTGGATAGGGATGTCCCTGGCGTGCTTTGCCGGTAACTCCTTTAACAACAATACCGCCAAGGCGCGATAAATCGATAAAATCTTCATATTCCTGACCATAGCCAAAAGTTCCCGAAGCAGTAATAACCGGATTTTTCAGAATTAGTTTTCCAATATCTACTTTTAAATCTACCATTTCAGGTTTTTTGTATTAAAAACAGGTCCTTCGGTACAGGTATTTATAATACCTCTGTCGATTGTATCGACCACGCAACAAAGGCACGCCCCGAAACCACATCCCATAAGGTTTTCAAGTGATACTTCACAGTTAATAGTATTCGATCCTGCAATTTTGGCAACCTCTTTCATCATCGACTCTGGACCGCAAGAATAAATCATATCGAATTTTAGCGGTTTCCCCGACAATACTGGGTGATGAATTACCAGTCCTTTATGCCCATGTGAACCATCTTCCGTAGTAATATAGACCTTTCCAATGGCCTTAAACCGGTCTATTTCAACAATCAATTCGGAAGTTCTGAAGCCTAGAAGAAATTGCAGCTCGACAGTATGTTTTTCTTTCAAATAGTTTCCAAGGAATAGTAACGGAGCAACTCCAGTTCCGCCGCCGACGAGCAAAACATTCGATCGTTCATGAATTGTAAAACTATTGCCCAAAGGATATATTAAGTTTAACTTTTGGTTCGGCTTCGCCTGAGCTAGAGTTGCAGAACCATTGCCAGCTTTTTTAATGAGTAGTTCAATTGTTTTTTCCCTATAATCAACATTGTAAATGGAAAACGGACGACGCAGGAATGTTGAAGGACAACCATCAATCCTAACTTCGACAAACTGGCCCGGTAATATCTCGGGAATCCCCTCAGGCGATGAAAGTTTAAGTATAAAAAAATCCTGATTCAATCTTTTATTGCTGACAACTATGAGATCCCCGATGCGTTTTTTCATGAAATATTTAAAAGTTTAAACAAAAGTACAAATTTAAGTTCTGCGATTCATTTCCGGTCGCAGTGAATTATTAGAAAGTATCAACACAGAGCAAGCTTGTCAGGAATTCTATCATAATTTTTATTGATTAAAAGGTGTTGATTATTAATCTGCAGCATTTAATTTTGATCAATAACCTGATAAATACATATAATATCGCATACTCATGATGAATATCAGAAAAATATCACTCTTCCTGCTTTTCGCCTTTGCATTGAGCTGGGCAATTGGTGGAGCAATATATCTACTTGATATCGATATGAAGTCAGCTACTGCTATGGTAATGGTGATAGGTTATATGTTTATGCCTGCTCTATCTGTCTTACTTGTTCAAAAATTTATATTCAGGGAACAAATGTTGCAGCCTTTGAGAATTTCATTTAAACTGAACTGGTTTTTTCTTTGGGCTTTATTATCTCCACTAATTCTTGTATTTCTGGCTACTGTTGTTGGATTTATCTTACCTGGTGTTATTTATTCACCAGATATGAGTGGTATCATGGAAATGTTTAAAGATAAAATGACTCCCGAAGATTTGGTGAAGATGCAACAATCTATCGATAAACTACCCATCCATCCCATATGGATATCCATTATGCAAGGTTTGATTGCAGCGGTTTCTATTAATGCCCTTGCAGCGTTTGGAGAAGAACTGGGTTGGCGTGGATTTTTGTTGAATGAATTTAAAAATCTGAGTTTTTTCAGGGCTTCTTTGGCAATTGGAATTATATGGGGTTTATGGCATGCACCTATAATTCTTATGGGTCATAATTATTCACAGCATCCGCAATGGGGAGTTCTTTTTATGACCATCTTCTGCACATTATTTACATTCATTTTTAATTATGTAACAATAAAAGCCAAATCGGTTATAGCAGCCTGTGTTATGCATGGATCACTTAATGCTTTCTGGGGAATAACATTTATGCTTAGTTCGGGAGGCAACGATTTAATTATTGGAATCGCGGGAATTGCAGGTTTTATATCACTCACCCTGACTATTGTATTATTATTTATTTACGATAAATGGATCAGCAGGGAAGGTCTGATGGCAAAAACAATCGGAGAATCATATACCTAGAAGAAAATGAATCTAAAAGTATCTCAGCTTCTCTGTCTGGCAGTTTTTATTTCTCTGAACATACATGCTCAGGAAAATAAAAAGATTATCATAAGCGATGATCTTGAATTACAACCTGTTTCGCAACATGCTTTTATTCATATATCTTATCTGGAATCAGCCGGATATGGTCGTTTTACATGCAATGGGCTTATGGTTGTGAGTGGAGATTCAGTGGTTATCATCGATACCCCTGTAAACGATTCGCTTTCTGATCAATTGTTATCATGGTTGAAAAAGAAAGGTTATGTGGTTAAGGCAGTTATACCCACTCATTGGCACGTAGACAATCTTGGAGGACTTAAGGCATTTCACGAAGCAGGTATTCCTTCTTATTCTTATTCATTGACCAGGGAACTTGCTATTCAACATCATTGTGAAATCCCACGGATTGCATTTTCCGACTCAATGATACTTAGGATTGGTCGGGAGAAAATAATTTGTAAGTTCCTCGGAGCAGGACACAGCCTCGATAATATTGTGGTATGGATTCCCTCGGAAAAAATACTTTTCGGAGGTTGTCTGGTTAAATCGGCTGGCTCTTCCGAACTGGGCAATATTGCCGATGCCGATGTGGATACCTGGCCCGATACAATTCTAGAGGTCATGAAACAATTTTCTAAGGCTGATATAGTTATCCCGGGGCATGGTGAACCCGGTGGTAAAGAATTATTATGGTAAACGTATCAGTTGTTAAGACCAAAATAAGTATTGTATGAAATACACCGAGTCAAACTCTACAGGTAAAATCAGAGTTCAGAGCTTTAAACTTGCAACTTGTAACTTGTAACTTGTAACTTGTAACACTTCTTCAATATACTTCTGGTACAAAAGTCTGTTCATATTTTGGAGGGCGAACATAATGAGTATCTGATCTCCTGGAGGGCAGTTTAAAAGGTTTTGGTGTCAGATCTTTGTACGAAATTAAAGACAGCAGGTGGTGAATACAATTCAATCGCGCTCTGCGTTTATCATCACCTTCAACAACATACCATGGCGATTGTTTTGTATCGGTATATGCAAACATGGTATCTTTGGCCATAGAATATTCAACCCATTTTCCCCTCGATTCCACATCCATAGGACTTATTTTCCAGCGTTTTGTAGGATCGTTCATTCGATCCTGGAACCTTTGTTCCTGTTCTTCGTCACTTACCGAGAACCAGTATTTAATGAGGACAATCCCGGAGCGAATAAGCATTTTCTCAAATTCAGGACACGAACGTAAAAATTCTTCGTATTCCTCGCTGGTACAATATTCCATAACATGCTCAACTCCAGCCCTGTTGTACCAGCTGCGATCGAATAGAACAATTTCACTACTGGCTGGTAAATGTTGTATGAATCGTTGAAAATACCATTGTGTTTTTTCCTTTTCGGTAGGTATTCCCAGGGCGACAATCCGACAGATACGCGGATTGAGAAATTGTGCAATAGTTTTAATCACACCTCCTTTGCCAGCAGCATCACGACCTTCAAAAATAACGACAACTTTTAATTTCTTTTGTTTTACCCATTCCTGTAACTTCACCAGATCGACAGCAAGCTTTCTTAATCCTTTTTCATAATATTTTCTGCTTAGTTTTTCGCTTGTTTTAACTGCAACATCCCGGGGAAGGGAAGAGGGTTTTTCAAATTTCTGCGACTTATTTTTATTGCCTTTTGACATTATCTATTTTTTATCGAATATACAAAATATCAATATTCCGAAGTTCCTGGCCGAATTTCTAATTTGATGAATACTTGCACTCGATGTTATTTCTTTATTTTAGGCAGGTATAGTTTTCTATGGCACATGAATGTTAAGAATTGTAAAATTGTTGTAGAAATTAATTTATCATAATGGACAAGAATTGTAGCTTAACATAATATATTTTAATTATAAACTAATGCATAATGAAGAGTGCAATTGTTTTATTAGTACAGATAGTACCACTTTTTCTTGGCGGATGTCAAATTAGTATCAATAACATGAATAATCCATTGATTTCAGAGTATGAGACGCCTTTTCATGTTCCGCCTTTCCACCAAATCAAATCAAAACATTTTATACAGGCACTTAATGATGCAATTTATGAACATGAATTGGAGATCGATTCAATTGTAAATAATGATCAGCAACCATCGTTCGAGAATACAATCAAAGCCCTCGATCGTTCAGGAAGTAAACTGAGAAATGTTCAATCAATATTTTCTGGTATTAAATCAGCGCATACAACGGATGATATTCAGGAAATAGCCGGCGATTTTAGTAAAAAAGTATCGGAACATTTTGATGACATATATATGAATCATGATCCGTTTAAAAAAGTCGAAGCAGTTAATACCGATAAAGACAGAATGAACTTAAGTGTTGA
>Ga0299912_10002293_pt1 | contig 15671 bp, 13 predicted proteins | sample RVTome_2_FD_207667 | JGI IMG/M metagenome (GOLD analysis project Ga0299912, IMG submission 207667) | Soil microbial communities from uranium-contaminated site in the Upper Colorado River Basin, Wyoming, United States - RVT95D214 (version 2) ... | reverse complement strand
GCGCACCCCGCGCCGGGTTTTTCATGCATTGTCGCCGCCGGCCGACTCCTGTATAATGGTAATCTTTTAGGATAACAAATTCGCAATGCTCCCACCTCCTGCCCTGGAGTACTCCGCCATGAACCGTAAGCCACGGTATCTTAATGATTTGAGCTTCTACCGACGTTGGCGCCCCGGCCAGGGCCTCCTGCTGTCCGCCCTGCTCCTGGTCGCCCTCGGGCTGGCCACCGGGGTGAGCGCCGCGCCCGTGGGCACGGGCTTCACCTACCAGGGCCGGCTCATGGACGAGGGTCTGCCCGCTGACGGCAGCTACGACCTGCAGTTCAAGCTCTTCGACGCCGCCGCCGCCGGCACGCAGTTGGGTTCGACGGTTTCCCTGGCCGGGATCGCGGCCCAGGACGGCCGCTTCACCGTGGAGCTGGACTTCGGCACCGCGGCCTTCGGCGGCGGCGCCCGCTGGCTCGAAATCTCCCTGCGCCCCGCGGGCGGCGGCGGCTACACCCTGCTGGCCCCGCGCCAGGAGCTGACGCCCACGCCCTATGCGCTCGGCATGCCGAACGTGTACACCGACGAGGCGAGCAACTTCGTGGGCATTGGGCGCAACTTCCGGATCAGCGGGAACGAGGTCTTCGGCGTGCGCTACACCGGCGCTGCCAACCAGTACGGCGGCATGTACGTGGAGACCTCCGATGCCGACGGCTGGCCCTTCTACGGCTACGCCACCAACGGCAGCTTCCGCGCCTGGACCTACTACATGCCGACGAGCGCCGATCCCCTCGTCCTGCCCGGCTGGAAGCTCTACATGAACGGCATCCGCCTCACCGTCCCGACCACCGGCGGCCTGCGCATCGGCCCGGCCGCCGACTACAGCCTGGTGATCGAGAACACGACGGGCAGCGACGGCATTCGCGTGCTCGACACGGGGGACGACGCCATCCAGATCGGCAGCAATCCGGACGTCGCGAACTACGGCGTCTACATCCCCTCGCCGGGCGTGAGCACCTACGGCCTCTGGTCGAACACCAGCAATGCCTCTGGCGAGTGGGCGCTCTACACCGTCGACAACATCCAGGCCGGCAATGTCTTCGCCGGCGCCTACACGATCGTCGCCCGCGTGAGCGGCAGCGCGGCCCTGGAGCCCGGCGACCTCGCCGCGGCGGCTGGCCTCGAGGCGCCGCTGCCGGGCGGCACCAACCGGCTGGTCCAGGTGGAGCGCGCGAGTGGCAACACGGGCGGCCTGGTCGGCGTGGTCGCCAGTCGCATGGTCTACGAGCTGGCCCCGGGCAAGGAAGCCGAGGGCGAGATGTCCATGCATAGCGCCGACGGACCCGCGCACAGCGGCGACTACGTGGCCCTGGTGGTGACGGGTGTCGCCGACGTGAAGCTGGCCGCAGGCGCGCGCGTGGCCAAGGGCACCCGCCTCACGGCCGCCGAGAGCGGCGGCGCGGCGCGGGCGCTGCGCGTGGAGAGCCTGAACGGCATGCCCGTCAGCGAAGGGGCGCCGGTGGTCGGTACCGCGCTCGCCGACGCCCTTCCCGGCGCCGGCACGGTCCCCATCTTCGTCAACCTGCGCTAGGAGGATCGCCATGCGCCATCAGCCTGCACGCAGTCGCCGGGCCGCCCTCCTCGCGCTCGCCCTCGCGGCGCTCTCCGCCGCGGGCGGCGCGCGCGCCCAGTCGGGCGGTCCCTACGACCTGCGCTGGAGCACGATCGACGGCGGCGGCGCCACCGCACTCATCGGCGGCGACTATGCCCTGGGTGGGACGACCGGCCAGCCTGACGTGGGCGCCGCGCACGGTGGGCCCTACGCCATGCTCGGCGGCTTCTGGGAGGCGGAAACCTTTGCGGTGGGCGTCCCCGGCGAGGATCCGGGCGACACGGCGCCGGCCTTGGTCTTCCGCCTGCACGCCGGCGTGCCCAATCCCTTCAATCCGAGCACGCAGATCGCCTTCGAGCTGCCGCAGCCGGCGCCGGTGCGCCTGGCCGTCTACGACCTGCGCGGCGCGCTCGTGCGGCTGCTCGCGGATGGCCCGCTGGCCGCGGGCAAGCACAGCCGGGTCTGGGACGGTCGCGACGATGCCGGCGCCGCGCAAGCCAGCGGCGTCTACTTCTTCCGCCTCGACGCCGGTCCCCGCCGGGCCCAGCAGAAGGGCTTGCTGCTCAAATAGGCGGGGCGGGACGCCAGCGGCCGGCGCCGGACCGGCTGCTGGCGTGCCCTCAGCCGGCCCGCGACACCAGGGCGTCGGGGCAGCGGTGCACCTCGATCGTCGCGTGCACGATGCCCAGCCGCTCGGGCAGGAGGGCCAGATAGGCCGGCGCCGGCTGCGGCGAGGCGGCGACGAGAGCGACTGTCGCCGCGTAGATGCCCGGCCCCACGGCCCAGACGTGGAGGTCGGCGATGCGCGTGTCGCCATCGGCCTCCAGCGCCTGGCGGACCCGCTCGAGCAGCGCGGCGGGCGCCCGCACGTCGAGCAGCACGCGGGCCGAAGCGCGCAGCAGCCCATACGACCAGCGCATGACGAGCGCGGCGCCGACGAGGCCCATCCCCGCATCGAGCCAATTGAGGCCGTAGAACTTAGCGGCCAGCAGGGCAGCGATGGCCAGCAGCGAGGTCACCGCATCGGCCATCACGTGCAGGTAGGCCGCCCAAAGGTTGTGGTCGTGCTTGTGCGCGTGGTGCGGGTGCTGGGCGTGGTCCTGCCCGTGATGGGCGTGGTCCCGCTCGCGCAGGATGAGCAAGCAGACTCCATTGACGACGAGGCCGAGGACGGCGACGAGGATCGCCTGGTCGAAACGGATCGCCACCGGCGCCAGTAGGCGTTGGATGCTCTCGCTCGCCATCAGCAGGGCGAAGAGCGCGAGCAGGAGTGCGCTGGCGAAGGCGGCCAGGGAGTTGACCTTGCCGGTGCCGAAGCTGAAGCGCGCATCGCGGGAGTGGCGGCGGGTGTAGGCGTAGGCAAAGGCCGCAATGCCGAGCGCCGAGGCGTGACTGGCCATGTGCAGGCCGTCGGCGAGCAGGGCCATGGAGCCGAAGACGAGGCCGGCAAGGATCTCCCCGACCATCGTCGCGGCGGTGATGGCGATGACGATCCAGGTGCGCCGCTCGCCGGGGCGACGCCGATCCTGACCGAAGCTGTGTTCGTGACTCCAGGCGGCTAGGGACTCCCTGTGCATCGGAGCGCCTCCCGTGCTGCGCGGTTAGGGGCGAACCTAGCGGCCCGCCCCCCGTCGCGCAACACCGAAGCTGCGACGCCGCCCAGCTACGCAGCCGGCACCGGCCGCGCGGCCGGGCCGCCTGCCTCAGACGGCGGCCCGCTCGCCCACCACCGACGAGAGGATGCTCACCACCTGCTTGAGGTCCTCGATCTGCACCGCGATTTCCCGGGTCGTCGCCTGCACCCCGGCCGACGCCGCGGCGTTCGTCTGGGTCACGTTGCCGATGTCGGCGACAGCCGTCGCGATGGAGCCGATGCCGGTGGCCTGATCGGTCGTGGCCGCCGTGACCTGCTCGATCAGAACGGTGACCTCATTGACTGCGCCCGCGATCTGGTTCAAGAGCTCCGAGAGTTCGCGTGAGGTGGCGACCCCCTTCTGGGTGCTCTGCTGCGACTCCGCGATCAATTGCGACGTCTCCCGCGCGGCGGCGGCGCTCTGCTTGGCGAGCGTGCGCACCTCGTCGGCGACCACCGCAAAGCCCTTGCCGGCTTCGCTGGCCCGCGCGGCCTCGACCGCCGCATTGAGGGCCAGCAGGTTGGTCTGGAACGCGATCGAGTCGATCGACTGGACGATCTTCACCGTCTCGTCCGTCGTGCGCTTGACCTCGTCCATCGCTGACCACATGCGCTGCATGGTGCTCATGCCGCTCTCGGCGTTGCCGCGGGCGCCGATGGCCATCTCGCGGACGCGCTTGACGCTCGCGACGTTGCTGTCCGTCGTCGCCGACAGCTCCTGCAGCGAGGCGGAGATCTCCTGGAGATTCGCCGCCTGCACGGTCGCCCCCTCCGCCGTCGAGTCACTGGCCTCGATCAAGTGCTCCGAGGCGGAGCGCAGGGTTTGCGCCCCCAAGCTGAGCCGCGACACGGTCGCCTTGATGGGCCTGAGGATGGACCGCACGGTGAGCGCGGAGATTCCCAGGAGCAGGACAAGGCAGCAGATCGTGAGCACGGCATTGACGCGGAGCATCTGCGACTGCAACCCCCGGGCGGTTGCGAAGGACGTTGCGATGCTCTCCTTTTGGGCGGCGCGGAAGCTCTCCAGTTGGCCACGGAGCGCGTTGTACTGCTCGCTCATGGTCTTGAGCTGCCCGAGCAGCCCCGCGTCCATCTCCCCGCCGAGCATGCGCGTCGCCGTGTCACTCGCCAGGGCGTAGTACTGCTGGAAGTTCGTCGTCAGCGCCTGCAGCGCGGCGGCGTCCAGCGCAGCGTTGGCCCGCTCCGCCTCGATACGCGCAACGAATCGCACGCTCGTCTCCGCCGCCAGCGCCAGCTTCTGCTCCTCGGCCGCCGCCACGGCATCCAGCAGGTAGCGCTGCAACTCCACGAGCATCTCGCTGAGGTCGCGGCTCAACTCCACCGCCGGGAAGTAGCCCAGCTCGATCTCGGCGAGCTGCGTCTCGTTCCGCTTGCCGGTCGCGTAGCCCGCCGCCAGGACGGCGAGAAACGCAATGGCGGCCAGCAGGGGCACGAGCGTCATCTTGAAGACGAGTCTCATGGCGGTTCCGTTGCCTTCCCGGCTCCTCGCGCGAGCCCGCTACTTTGTGACCGTCAGCACCTTGACGCCATCGACCGCCGTGCCAGTGGAGACGTAGCCGATGGCGTTGGCGTGCGTCTTCACGTAGCTCACGACTTCCGCGTCGGTGGCCTTCACCTCCGGCGGGATCCCCTGGCCGGAGAAGACCTGCTGCTGCCAGTAGCTGTTGATCGCGGAGACCTTCTTGCCGAGGACGACCTCCGCGAACAGCGCCTTCACCGGCGACTCCGCGGCCTGATCGATTGGATCGACGGCGGCGCCGTGGCTCCACGTGGTCGTCTTCTTGAGGAACAGCTTCGTCAGTTCGTCGATGGCGATCGCCGACTGGGTTTGCGACGGATGCACGATGATGACGACGTCCGCCAAGCTACCGGCGCGCACGACTCCGGTCCCCGCGCCGAGCAGAATGGCAGCCATGGCAATCGCAAAGAGTGACCGTCTCACCGAGGGACCTCCTTGATAGAACGTGGCGCGGCCTAGAGACCGAACACGTACGAGATGTCGAACCGGATCTCCGAGTACTTCTCGTCTTCCCCGTTGAACTTGTAGTAGTGCGTGCTGCCGTCGAGCTTGAGCGCGACCTGGGGCACGGGGCGGTAGATGATGCCCAGCGTGGCCTTGTTGAACTTGCCGTCGTCCGAGACGCCGGCCTCGTTGTCGCCGCCCCAGTCCTTCTCGGCGATGGTCTCGGGGTTGGAATACCAATCCCACTGACCGTAGGGCACGAACTCGCCGACGCTCGACTCGATCGAATAGCCGCCGCGCAGGTACCAGGTCTTGACGTCGAAGTCGACCGGCACCCGCACGTTGGTCTCGTCGGTGGCGCGCTCGGTGTCGAGCAGGAAGCGCTCGAGCTGGGGCTGGCTGACGCCCGCGTTGCTGACGACCTCCACCACGCCGGCAGGATCGCGCAGTCCGCTGTGCGGGGAGACCCAGTACTCGAACTGCAGGACGACGGCGCTCTGCCTGACTTGGGCATAGCCGCCGAAGACCTTGAAGTCATCCTCGGCCATCCAGGGTAGGATGCCGCCCTTGGGCGAGCCTTCGCCCGGCCCGCGGTCGGGCGTGAGCCCGCCGTTGGACGAGTAGAAGGAGCTGCCCAGGGTCATGCGATCGTCGGCGGTGACGTAGCGCAGATCCATGCCGACCGGATAGACGTCGAGAACGGGATCGCCCTCGCCGTTGTCCGTGGAGAACGTGTAGCGCATCGAGCCGGCGCCGACGTCATGGGTGCCGTAGATCATGAGCTGGGTCGTCCGCGAGATCAGCAGGTGGTCACCGTCGAAGAGCTCGGGCGGCTCGATGCCGAGGTAAGTCGGCACGGCGTCCAGGATCTCGTTGTAGAGCCCGAAGGTGCGGTAGATCTTGCCCACCCGCACGCGGAACAGCGGGCTGAACGCGTACTCGCCCCAGAGATTGCGGACGTCGATGGTGCCGGCCCCGGAGCCGTTGAGGTTGAGGTAGGCCTTCACCTTGTCATTGATCTGCTGCTGGAACATGAGGTTGAAGGACGGATGGGACCACTCCCCCGGCGCGTCATTGTAGACGGTGGCGCCGTCCTCAGCGAGCCCGGGCTCGTTGAACGTGCGCTCGTAGCGAGAAGCGAAGTAGCCGTATTGCATGAGCGGCGAGGCAACCGCGGCGGTTCCCGCGCAGATCAGAAGCCCCAGCGCGATCATGAGCGACCAGGAACGAGCTCGCATGGCACCCCTCCTTTGGGGGCGGATGATTGGACGACGACCCGGCGATTACCGGATCGGGTAATCTGATTGCTTTTCTGTTATCGTTCCCGGGGATAGACTGCTTGAGGCGAATGTTCGGCATGGCGCTGGAGAAGCGCGCCGGGGGCGGTGGAAAGGGAGTGGCGTGCGCGTTTTCAGGGCGACCTGGCGCCGCAGGGGCGAGCGGTAAGCCCTTCCTGACGCCGGCTCCGTGCCCGGGGGCGCCAGGAAGGGCATCTCCGCCTGGCTCAATCGCCAGGGCCGTTCGTCATTTGAGCAAGGTGCACTTGCCGACCTGCTCCTCCCCACCAGCCGCCAGCCGGTAGAGATAGACGCCGGAGGCCAAGCCCTCCGGCCGCCAACTCACGCGGTGCTCGCCCCCCGCCAGCGCCCCATCGACGAGGACGGCCACCTCCCGGCCGGCCAGGTCGTACACGGCCAGTCGCGCCCGCCCGGCGGCCGCCAGGCTGAAGGCGATCTCCGTGGCCGGGTTGAAGGGGTTGGGATGGTTCTGCGCGAGCCGCGCCGCGAGGGCCGGCGCTGGCGCCGCGGTGGGGTCGGCGAATTCGGCGATGGCGATCGTCCGCGACAGGACCGTGCCGCCCTCCGCCGCGCAATGGTAGAGGCCGTAATCCGCCGCCCCCACGCCGGCCAGCGTGAGCTGGGCCGCCGTCTCGCCGGGGAGCGGCTGGCCGTCCTTGAACCACTGGTAGCTGTCCGCGACCAAGCCCGACTCGAGCACGAACTCCGCCACGGCGATGCCCGGGCCGGCGCCGATCGCCTGGTCGACGTTGCCATCCACGACGAGGCGGGCGTTGGTCATCGCGCCGTTGTTCTGCAAGTCGCCGAGCAGGTGCAGATGGAGTAACTGCTGGGGGCTGTCCTGAACGAGCTTCTCGCTCACCAGCAGACCCGCCACGGTCACCGTGCTACTGCCCCAGCCCGTATCCCGGGCCTGAAGCGTGTCGGCCACGGTGAGGCCGCCGGTGAAGTAGGCTGCGTATTCGATCTGCACGCGACCGGTGAGGATGGCTTGATCGACGGTGAGGTCGCTGAGGTAGCCGTAGCCGTGCATGTCCAGGGTGTTGCCGCCCGCGTAGACGGTGCCGCTCGTGAGCGAGCCCCAGCCGACGAAGGTGAGATCGGCGCCCGGCACGAGCGTCAGCGTGCCGCCAGCCAGGCTGAGGCCGTCGCGCAGCGTGAGCGGCGTGTCGGCGACCACTTCCCCGCCCTGGAACTCGGGCAGGAAGATGCTCACGTCGTAGAGCCCGCTCGGACCCATGCTGAGGTGGTGCACGCTGGCGCCGTCGAGCTGGACCGAGCTGTTGCTGATCAGGCCGTTGTTCTCGAGGTTGCCGGAGAGGTTGATCCCGAGGCCGTAGGTGGTGTTCGCGATCACGCCCTCGTTGACGAGCCCGCCCGCGATGACGACCTGACCGCCCCCCGTGAACCCGGCGGGGAGGAGACCGTCCATCACGGTGAGCCCGCCCGTGAAGTAGGCAGCGCCAGCAATGTCGACCACTCCGTAGAGCACGACGGCGTCCAGGGTCGCAACTTGCAGGTAGGTGTAGCCCTCCGCGTGGAGAGCGTTGCCGTCCATCAGCAGCGTGCCGGTGATGCCCCCGTCCGTCACGGTGAGCGGGCAGGCCGGGCTCGCGAGCAGGCGGCCGGCGCCGAGATCCAAGTCGCCGGTCATGGCGAAAGGCGTCTCGACGAGCAGATCACCCGCGGCCCCCGCCGCGTAGACGAGGTCGCTCGCAAAGACGGCGCCCGCCTCCTGGCTAAGGTGCCGCTCGTCGCTGCCCGTGACGCGGGTGAGGACATTGGCCCAGGTGCCACCACTGGTGAGATCGCCTCCCACCTCGAGCGTGAAGGCCGTGTAGGGCGAGCTGCCGTTCGCGATCTGGCCCGCGTTGGCGATCGCGCCCGCCACGCTCAAGGTGGCCGGACCGCTGCTCGCGCTGCGCAAGAGCCCGGCCGCCGCGACGTCAAGGCTGGCGCAGCTCTGGCTGCCGGTCACGTAGACCGGCCCGGCGATGATGACATCGTCCCCTGGTCCGGGGACGATCCCGTCGACCCAAGTGTTGCCCACGGCCCAGAAGCCGCCGGCGGCTGTGGAGCTGATGAGGCTCGCCCCAGCGAGGGCGGGCGAAAGACAGAACACCATGGCTAGCAAGGCGATGCGCTTCATGGGGACCTCCTGAGGGGGTGGAGGACTGGGGAGTAACAGGCGGGAATGAATCTACCATATCGGGCGGTGTCGGGGATAGTGAATTGGCAATGCCGGCAAGCCTTGATGCTGGCTTGATGCGCCGGCTCTCTCTCCGAACGCCGCCCGCATCGACGCTGGCCAGGCGCCTGCCTAGACTTCCCACCGCAACGACTCACGGCGGGAGGTCCCCATGAACTGGTCCCTACCCTTTCTCGTCCTCGGCCTCTGCTTCGTGCTCAGCGTCCCGCTCGGCGCCTACCTGGCCTGGGCGATGGGCGCCCCCGGAGCCGGCGGCCTGCGCGCGCGCTTCGACCGTTTTGTCGGGCGCATCGGCGGCCCGCTCGCGGCGCGGTCTCAAGGCTGGCGGGGCTATGCCGTCTCCCTGCTCGTCTTCAACGCGCTGCTCCTGGTGGCGAGCTACCTGATCCTGATCGCCCAAGGGAGCCTCCCGCTGAACCCGGACGGCAAGGCCGGCCTCAGCGCGCACCTCGCCTTCAACACGGCCGTCTCCTTTACGACGAACACCAACCTGCAGCACTATTCGGGCGAGCAACAGCTCTCCTACTTCTCCCAGCTCTTCGTCGTGCTCTGGCTCCAGTTCGTCTCGGCGGCAACGGGGCTCGCCGCCCTGGCCGCCCTCTGCCGGGGTCTGGCCGGGCAGGTGGAGCTGGGCAACTTCTGGCGCGACCTCCTGCGCGCGACGGCGCTGGTCTTCCTGCCGCTCGCCCTGCTGTTCGGCCTCGCCTTCGTCCTGACCGGCGTGCCGATGACGATGCAAGGAGCCGCTGGCGCCACCACCCTGGAGGGCCTGACCCAGACCATCAGCCGCGGGCCGGTGGCCGCCGTGCTCGCCATCAAGCAGCTCGGCACCAACGGCGGCGGTTTCTTCGGGCCGAACAGCGCCCACCCCTTTGAGAATCCCAGCGCCCTGTCGAACCTGCTCGCCAACGTGGCCATCCTCATCTTGCCCATGGCCGCGGTCTGGTTCTTTGGTCACAGCATCCGCTCCCGCCGGCAGGCGGGCACGGTCTTCGCCGCCATGGCCCTGTTGCTCGTCGGGATGGTCGGCTTCGCCCAGCGCACCGAGAGCCGGCCGGCGCCGGCCCTGGCCGGTCTGCCGGTCGTGCAAACGGCCAACCTCGAGGGCAAGGAGCTGCGCTTCGGCCCCACCGCAGGCGCGCTCTGGGCGGTCTCGACGACGGCTACCTCCAACGGCTCCGTGAACGCCATGCACGACAGCCTCAACCCGCTGACCGGGTTGATCCCCATGGTCGGTATGTGGCTGAACGCCGTCTTCGGCGGCGTGGGCGTAGGCTTCATCAACATGTTCTTGTACATCGTGACGGCCGTCTTCATCGCCGGCACGATGGTGGGCCGGACGCCTGAGTACCTGGGCAAAAAGCTCGAGGCCAGGGAGATGAAGCTCGCGATCATCGCCCTGCTCGTGCACCCCTTCCTCATCCTGGGCGGCACCGCGCTCTTCGCCGCCACGCCCTGGGGGCAGGGGACCGTCCAGGAGACCGGACCGCACGGGCTCAGCGAGATCGCCTACGAGTTCAGCTCGGCGGCGGCCAACAACGGCTCCGGCTTCGAAGGCCTGGGCGACAACACCGCGCCCTGGAACCTTGCCACCGGCTTCGCCATGCTCCTGGGGCGCTTCCTGCCCATCGTCGCGCCGCTCGCGATCGCGGGTTCGCTGGCCGCCAAGCGGCGCCAGGCTGCATCTGCGGGGACCTTCCGCACGGACACGGTTCTCTTCGGCGCTCTGCTCATCGGCGTCGTGCTCATCGTGGGCGCGCTCCTGTTCCTACCCTTGGCCGTGCTTGGCCCGATCGCCGAGCACCTACAGCTCGCCTCGGCGGGCCTAGGGGGTTGACATGGCCACCTCGCCGTCCACTCGCCTCCTCGATGCCGGGCTCCTCGCGCCGGCCCTGCGCCGCTCGCTGACGGCGCTCGCCCCACGGCCCATGCTGCGCAATCCGGTGATGTTCGTCGCCTGGCTCGGCGCCATCGCGACCACGATCGATGCCCTGCGCATCGGCATCGGCGGCCAGGCCGGCCCGGGCGAACTGCTCTTCGTCAGCCTCGTTGCGCTGGTGCTGTGGCTGACGGTCTGGTTCGCCAACCTCGCCGAGGCGCTCGCAGAGATTCGCGGGCAGGCCCAGGCTGACAGCTTGCGCAGCGCCCGCCGCGACGTCGTCGCTCACCGACTGATCGACCTGCGCCCGGATTCCCCCATCGACGACATCAGCGCCTCCGCGCTCGCCAAGGGCGACCTCGTGCGCATCGAGGCGGGCGAGAGCATCCCCGCCGACGGCGAAGTGATCCAGGGCGTCGCCTCCGTCGACGAGTCCGCGGTGACGGGCGAGTCGGCGCCGGTGATTCGCGAGTCCGGCGGCGATCGCTCAGCGGTGACCGGCGGCACGCGCCTCTTGTCGGACTGGCTTGTGGTCCGCGTCACCGCGGATCCCGGCCACACCTTCCTCGATCGCATGATCGCCATGGTCGAGGGCGCCGTCCGCCAGAAGACGCCCAACGAGATCGCGCTGGGTATCCTGCTGATCGGCTTCACCGCCGCCTTCATCATCGTGGTGGGCACGCTAGGCCCCATCGGCGGCTGGTTCGGCACGCGCATCGACCTGGCCACCCTGGTCGCGCTGCTGGTCTGCCTGATTCCCACCACCATCGGCGCGCTGCTCAGCGCGATCGGCATCGCGGGCATGACCCGCCTGGGCAGTCGCAATGTTCTGGCCTCCTCGGGGCGGGCCGTCGAGGCCGCAGGCGATGTCGACGTGCTCCTGCTGGACAAGACGGGCACGATCACGCTGGGCAACCGGCGCGCCACGCGCTTCGTGCAGGCCCCCGGGGTCGCCCTGCGCGCGGTCGCCGAGGCGGCGCAGCTCGCCTCACTCGCTGACGAGACGCCCGAGGGTCGCTCGATCGTCGTGCTCGCCAAGGATGAGTTCGAACTGCGCGCCCCCAAGCTGGGCGAAGTCAGCGCACGCTTCATCCCCTTCTCGGCAGAGACGCGCATGTCCGGCGTCGACATCGGCGAGCGCCAGATCCGCAAGGGCGCCGCCGATGCGGTGGCGAAGTGGCTGACGGCCGCGGGCGGCCAGCTCGACCCGGCGGTTGAGCAAGCCAGTATCGAGATCGCCGGCCAGGGCGGCACGCCCCTCGTCGTCGCCGAGGCGGGACCGGACGGCGCCCGCGCGCTCGGCGTGGTGCACCTCAAGGACATCGTCAAGGGCGGCGTGGCGCAGCGCTTCGCCGAGCTGCGCCGCATGGGCATCAAGACGGTGATGATCACGGGCGACAATCCGCGCACGGCCGCCGCCATCGCGGCCGAGGCCGGCGTGGACGACTTCCTCGCCGAGGCGACGCCGGAGCGCAAGCTGGCGCTGATCCGCGAGTACCAAGCCGCTGGCCACCTGGTGGCGATGACCGGCGATGGCACCAACGACGCCCCCGCGCTCGCCCAGGCGGACGTCGCCGTCGCCATGCAGTCCGGCACCCAGGCCGCCAAGGAAGCCGGCAACATGGTCGACCTCGACTCGAACCCCACCAAGCTGCTGGACATCGTCACCGTCGGCAAGCAGCTGCTGATGACGCGCGGGGCCCTGACGACCTTCTCGATCGCCAACGACATCGCCAAGTACTTCGCCATCGTGCCGGCCATCTTCGTCGGCGCGCTGCCCCAGCTTGCGGTCCTGGACGTGATGCAGCTCGCCTCGCCGCGCTCGGCCATCCTCTCGGCGGTGATCTTCAACGCGCTGATCATCCCGCTGCTGATCCCGCTCGCACTGAAGGGCGTGCGCTACCGCCCCATCGGGGCCGACGCCCTGCTCGCGCGCAACCTGCTCGTCTACGGGCTGGGCGGCGTCGTCGCGCCCTTCATCGGCATCAAGCTCATCGATCTCGTCATCGGCGCCACGGGCCTGTTCTAGGCCGGGAGGTACGACCATGGGCACAGAACTCTTCACCTCGCTCCGGATCGCCGCCGCCAGCATCCTGCTCACTGCGGTGGCCTACACGGCGGCCCTGCTCGGCTTCGCCCGCCTGGCGGCGCCCGAACAGGCCGCGGGGCAGCTCATCGTGCGGGACGGCGCCATCGTCGGCTCGCGCCTGATCGCCCAGGCCTTTACGGCCAATGCCTACGTCTGGCCGCGCCCCTCGGCGGCGAACTTTGCCGCCGACGCCGCCTGCGGCAGCAACCTCTCGCCCGCCAATCCGGCCGTCGCGGAACGCGCCCAGGAGATCCTCACGCGCCTGGGCGCAAGCGCCGCGCGCCCAGCGCCGGCCGAACTGGTGCTCGCCTCAGGCTCCGGGCTCGATCCGCACATCAGCCTCGACGGCGCTCGCTACCAAGCCGGGCGCGTCGCCGCCGCGCGGGGCGTCGCGGTGGCCGCCATCGAGGCCGCGGTCGAGACCGTCGCGCGCGCGGACGGCACCCTTAACCAGGGTCTCGTCAATGTGCTACTGCTCAATCTGCGTCTCGACGAGGAGCACCCCGTAGTGCCTTGACGCCGCCACCCGGTCGGCGAGCGGGCTGGACCCGCACATCAGCCCGGCCCACGCCGCCCTGCTGGCGGCGTGGATGGCGCGCACGAGCGACCTCACGGAGGACGCGGTGCGCCGCCTGATCGCGGAGCACACCCAGGACAGGAAGTCCGGCATCCTGGGCGAGCCCCGCGTGAACGTCCTCACGCTGAACCTGGCGCTCGACGGACTCGGCAGCTTGGCGCGCCTGAGTTTCGGCGCGCCGCCATCACTGCCCGCTGCTCGACGAACCGCATGACAAGGGAGACGAACTTGAGCAAGCACATCCTACTCATCCTGCTGGCCGCCGCCTGCGTTGCCTCAATGGCGGCCCACGGGCAGGCGACCCCGTCTTCGACTTGCTGGACCCCGATGACCCCGGACATCCAAGCCTATGGTGTCGTCCACATCGGCGTGGACAACTACTTCACGGTCCTGCGGGATGCCGCCGACGGCGGCGGCGCCTTTCCGACAGACACCGGGCTCACCATTGGTCTACTGCCGTTCGCGAAGGTCGGGTGCGAGGTCGGCGTGGACCTGCTCGAGGCGAGCGACGATCCACTCTTCTTCAACGCGAAGATCGGCGTGCCGGAAGGCGCTGCCTGGTGTCGGGCGCCTGTCGGCCGGACCGTACATCGGCAACCAGGACCTGCTTGTGAACCGAGCGGGCGAGTCGGAGAACACCGGCTTCATGGTCGCCGGCGACCGGGGCTTCCGACCCGTCCGCGATCCCGCGGGCGGTGACTACAATCGGTTCGTTATCGCGGCCGACTATGCGTCGGGCAAGAACGCGATTGGTGCCACGGGCGTCGGCCTCTACTTCTACTTTACGAAGGACATCGCGCTGCTGACCGGCCCCGTCTGGTTCAATGAAGGGAGTCTCAACGGAAAGTGGAAGTGTACGGTGCAGCTCGACATCAATCTGCCCGCATTCAGCCGCTGAACGAGTCCGCTGGGGCGACTCAACGCCGAGAGGGATGGCTTCGCGGGGGGACTGAACCATGAGGGATAGGCAGGGGCTGACGGATCTTCTTTGGATAGCGGTCGGGACGCTGCTGCTGGTGGTAGTGACCCTGCTGGCGCTGCACTTCTACCGGCAGGGGGGCCTTGCCACGCAGGAGACCCTGAGAGCGCGACAGCTAGGACTCGTGGTTGGGATGCGCGCGGAGCTGGCCTCGGCCACCGAGGCCGAGAAGAGCGCCGTCATGGCCGTGACCGACCAGGAGTCCCAGGTCTTCGCCGATCAGGCGCGTGCCGCCGCGGTCCGGGTCGTGCAACGGCGGGACGAACTGACCGCGCTGCTCGCCCCCGAGGGCAGCCGCGAGGAGCGCGAACTGCTCGCCGAGTTCTCGCGGGCCTTCGCCGAGTGCCAGCGCATCGATCACAAGCTGCTCGACCTAGCGGTGCGGAACACCAACCTCAAGGCCGCGGCCCTGGCCTATGGTCCCGCGGCCGCCGCGCTCGCGAGTATGGACAGCGCCCTCGCCCGGATCATGACCGAAAGCGCGAACGCCAGCGTCCCCACCGCCAAGCAGGCGTTGTTGCTCGCTGCCCGTGTGAACGGTGCCGCCAGGAGGATCCAGGCGCTGCTCCCGTCCCACATCGCCGAGGAGAGCGACCCGCAGATGGCCGCCTTCGAAGCCGCGATGGCGCGCGACGACCAGACGGTCCGCGCCGACCTGAAGGCGCTCGCGGCCCTGCTCGGCCAGGGCAGCTCGGAGCTCCAGGCCGCGAGGTCGGACTACGCCCGCTTCAGCGACCTGAGGCGGCAGATCCTCGCGCTCTCCCGCGAGAATACCAACGTGAAGTCCTTGACCCTCTCCCTGAACGGCAAGCGACGGACGGTCCAGGTCTGTCAGGAGGCGCTGGCCGCCTTGGAGAAAGCCATCCTGGCCGAGCCCCCGGCCACGCGGCCGCTGGTGAAGCCTCGCTAGAGTGAGCCATCCGCCTGGCAGCCGCGCGGGGAATCGCCACCGCCGCTGCGCTCGTGCGCGGGACGCACCCTTTGACCGGGGCCCGCCCGCGTGCTACAGCTAGACTTCCAGCCGGACGCGGAGCGCCCGGTTTCCCGCCGACGCCCAACCGACCCGACGCTTCCGGGGGTTCGCCATGCTCAGCGATACCCGGCCCGACCCCGACGCAGTACTGGCCAAGGTCACGGCCGAGAGCAAGCCCGCGGGCGAGGGCCGCCTGAAGATTTTCTTCGGCTACGCGGCAGGGGTCGGCAAGACCTACGCCATGCTCGCCGCGGCGCAGGTGGCCCGGCGGGAAGGGCGCGAGGTCGTGGTCGGCTACGTCGAGCCCCACGCGCGACCCGAGACGGAAGCCCTGCTCGAAGGCCTCGAGGTCATCCCCCGGCGAACCCTTCGCTACCGCGATGTCGCGCTCCTGGAGTTCGACCTCGACGCCGCCCTCGCCCGCCACCCGGACCTGCTGCTCGTCGACGAACT
>Ga0299912_10002291_pt1 | contig 15672 bp, 10 predicted proteins | sample RVTome_2_FD_207667 | JGI IMG/M metagenome (GOLD analysis project Ga0299912, IMG submission 207667) | Soil microbial communities from uranium-contaminated site in the Upper Colorado River Basin, Wyoming, United States - RVT95D214 (version 2) ... | reverse complement strand
TGCCGGAGATAATCGGTGATGAAATCATCGGGCAGGTCATCGATATCGATGCCTTCGGCAACCTGGTCAGCAATATACCCGCTGATCTTATCGCCGCCGATTCGATCATCGTAACGGGCGGCCATTATATCAAAGGTGTCTGCGATTGCTATGCGGCCGTACGCGAAAAACAACCATTGGCCTATATCGGTTCGACCGGTTTTTTGGAAATAGCAATCAACAAGGGGAATGCCGCGAATTATTTTGGCACACTCATATTCGACGAAGTGAGAATTAAAAAATCCGAGTCTTAAGGGCTTATTCAAACCTGGTGAAATCTGCAAGTGCCGGCCGATAATAAAAGCGAATTAGACGGTGAGATGCCGTTCTTAGACCACCTCGAAGAACTGCGCTGGCGGCTGATTAAAGCGCTTATTGCCGTTACTGTCGGCGCAATCGTCGCCTACATTTTTTCCGACTACCTTTTTACCATTCTGTGGCATCCGCTCAAGGTGGTCGCGCCCGAACTGAAAATCCACTATTTTAAAGTCACCGAAGCATTCACGACGCGGATCAAGCTGGCGGTGGTGGCTGGCGCCATCGGCACATCTCCGATAGTTTTTTACCAGATATGGAAATTCGTACTCCCGGGCCTATACGATAGAGAAGTCAGGATCGTCTATCCAATTGTCTTATTTTCGACGGTCTTTTTTATTACTGGCGCCGTGTTCTGCTATTTCGTGATGTTGCCATATGGTCTTGACTTCTTTTATGGACAGGCGCCGCCCGATACCGAACCGACGTTGATGATGAGCGATTATCTGGGCTTTATCATGGCATTATTGCTGGCTTTTGGCGCCGTTTTTCAGTTGCCGGTGATATCTTATTTTCTGGGTCGAACCGGGTTGATAACATCGCGTTTCCTGGCGACCGGGCGGCGCTATGCAGCGGTAATTATTTCGATCGTGGCGGCCGTGATTACACCGCCGGACTTCATAAGCCAAATAGCTGTTGGCATCCCGCTCTACATACTATATGAAATCTCTATCATAGTTGTCAGATTTACAGGACGGGCGGAGACCGGCCGTAAGCGGGGCAAAGACCTTGTCGGATAATGTTAATTAATTATCTTATATAGAGTTAGTATTGGTGTGGAAATAGGTGCGAAAACCGGTTGGGGATTTGCTATTAAACCTGATTGAGGACATTAGAGAGGACAACGGGGAGGGACGAGAGTTCATTAGAAACAGAAACTTATATGTTTAGCAGCAGGTTAAAATTAATGATGCAAGAGAAAGCGGTCTCACCATGAAGAAACTGAGTTTAAAGATCTTCATCGTTATCCTGATGCCCGCGGTTTGCTGGGGGCAATATTATTTCGGCCAAAATAAAGTCCAATATACCAATTTTAACTGGCAGGTTTTAACCACCGAGCATTTCAACATCTATTTCTATCCCGAGGAGGAGCATTTAGCCAAGATCGCCGCCAAGCTGGCTGAGGATAGCTATACGCACCACGTAGAAAAATTCAATCACATCATCGATAAAAAAATCCCGCTGATCATTTATAGTTCGCCGTCCTATTTCCTCCAGACAAACGTTATCCCTTCGCTGCTGCCGGAAGGTGTGGCCGGCTTTACGGAATATTTCAAGGAAAGGGTCGTGGTGCATTTCCACGGGTCGTACGCCGATTTCGCGCAACTGATTCGTCACGAACTGGTGCACGTTTTTCAGATGGAAAAAATCATGTACGTCTGCAAAACACATCGGAAGCGAAACCCGCCGATGCCACCCCTCTGGTTTACCGAGGGTATAGCTGAATACTGGTCGGAAGGTTGGGATCCGGAAGCCGATATGTTCCTGCGCGACATGGTGATCTCCGGCAACATTATCAGCTTCGATCGTCTTTACACGATATCCGGAACTTATATGATGTATAAGGTCGGCCAATCGATCTTAAAATTCATGGCGGAAACTTATGGCGATGATAAATTGACACTGCTTTTCGAAAACTGGTGGAAAGAGCCATCGTTTTCGTTGATCGTCCAGCAGACGTTCGGCGCGTCACTTGCGGAAATCGGCAAAGATTGGGAATATTATCTGAAAAAAGAATATTATCCTTATCTGAAGGACCAGGATCTTCCCGCCAATGTCGCCGATCGACTGACCCGGCAAAGCTATAATGTCAAGCCGACCGTATTTTCGAATATCGGTGATAACGGCGATAAGCGGGACCTCATCGCTTTTAAAACCTACCGGCTCGGCTATACAAATATCGCCCTGATGCCGCTGGCGGGCGAACAGGAAGGCCTGAAGCGGATAATCAAAGGGCAAAGATCGGCCAGGTTCGAATCGTTGCACTTTATTGATTCCAAGATTGATGCAAATAAAGGGGGCCAGCTTACATTCGCGTCGAAGAGCCACGAATCTGATGTGCTTTACATCTATGATACCGCGGACGACCGGCTGTCCGGCGAATATCGCTTCGAAGGCATCATCAATATCAGTTCGCCGGCGTGGTCGCCCGACGGCAGGGCAATTACTTTCAGCGGGACCACGATGGCTGGCCAGACCGATATTTACATATATGATGTCGAAAATGCCGGGCTGCGCCGGTTGACCAACGACTATTATTACGATTTGACGCCGTCGTTTTCGCGCACCGGCGATCTGGTTGTTTTCAGCTCGGACAGGTCCGGCGCCGAGGGGATTAACATCTTTTCATACAATCTGGCTACTGATAAAATCGAGCAATTGACTTTCGGCGATCATAGGAATATTTCCCCCAAGTGGGCATTTAACAGCGATCGGATGCTCTTCTCTTCCGACAGGAATGGAAATTCGAATATCTATATGCTGGAATATACTGGCCAGGATGACCCGCGGCTGGTTCAACTGACCGATTTCGCGACCGGCGCCTTCGATCCGGTGTTCACGCCGAACGATTCGGCTTTCGTTTTCAGCGGATTCGAAAATCAGAGCTACAATATTTTCGCGATGGACGTCGATTCTGCCAGGGCGGCCAATGAACAGATCGAACCGATAGCCTGGAACGATACGACGGCCTGGAAGGCCGGTGTTCTGGGCGGGGAATATATTGAGGGCAAGGTCAAGTATAAGACCAAATTTTCGTTCGATATCGCGCAATCGGTGATCGCCTACGACGCGGTTTTCGGGTCAGTCGGCGGGTTGCAGGGAGCGCTGACCGATATGCTGGGCAATCACCAGTACTATTTTCTGGTGTATAACACGGCCAATACCCGAACCGATTTTCTGAACAGCGCCAACGTTGCCGTTACCTATTTCAATCGCGAAAAGCGGTTGAACTGGGGCCTGGGCGTTTACAGGTTTTATGACGAATACAACGACGATTATTATGGCTTCGTGACCGAAGACACGTATGGCGGCCTGGCAATTGCCAGTTATCCATTTTCGAGATTCGACAGAGTGGATGCCTCGATTTACCTCCGCAAATACTACAAAGAAACCCTGCGCGACCGTTCGGAGCCGGTTGACGCGAAAGTGGCGACGGGGGTGATTTCTTATGTTAAAGATACCTCGATCTGGGACCCCACCGGCCCAATCGATGGTTTCAGGATGCACCTGCGAGTAGCCGGATCGATGAATCTGTCACAATCCCGTTATCACAATTCGACCCTGAATATCGATGTTCGCAAATATTTCCGGTTAAGCGAATCCGCTGCCTTTGCGGTCCGTGGGATTTACTTCGTTTCCGATGGCACCGATCCCCAGCGGTATTACCTTGGGGGAAGCTGGGACCTCCGGGGATATGACAGGCATAGTTATTATGGCCGCAACATGTTCTTGCTCAACAACGAGTTACGATTCCCGCTGGTGGACAGGCTGTATGTCGGGTTCCCGTTTGGAGCGCTTAATTTCCAGGCGATCCGCGGGGCGCTGTTTTTCGACGCCGGCAAGGCTTGGGAGAGGCCCGCAAATAACCACCTGGTCGGTAGTTTCGGGTTCGGGGCCAGAGTTTCTTTAGGATATATCACGGTTTTACGTTTTGATTTTTCCAGAAAGACCGATTTTAGAAATGTGAAGAACGGTTTCGACTTTGACTTTTTCTTTGGGTGGAATTTTTGATTAGATGATAAAAAGCCTGGTAGCGTTTGGAGGGGTGCTGGGCATTCTGGCAGGGGGCTGCGGTGGCAAAGCCACGTCGCTAAATATTGATCCCATCGAATCGAACATGTATATCGGCTACAAGGGCGATGTTTCCCGGGCCGGCTTTCTTGATATTGATCCGGGCAATCATCTGACCCCTCTCTGGCAGATAAAATTCCGCTATCCACTCTATTATTCGCCATCTTTGGCCGGCGATTACATCTTTCAGCCCGGTGTGGACAAAAAAATACACGTCATCGATATTAATACGGGCGTTGAAGTTGCCGAAATTAAGGTTAGGCGACCGATAGGTACTACGCCGGAAATGGCCGATTCATTTATGGCCGTTTGCGAGGAAGGCGAAAGGTCGGAAATCCTGGTGTTCAATTATCTCTCCGGGAGGCTGATCTGGAGCGCCAGGACCTATCGTTTGTGTCTGCCGCCAGCGCTCTATAAGAACAAAATATTCTGGGTGGATGGCAATAACCGGCTCAACGCCGCTCGCCTTCATGATGGCGTGGAGTCCTGGTCGATTCAGCTTGATGACCGATTCGATTGTGGCCCGGTGCTGGGTGATGGCGTTATTTTCGTCGCGACCGGCGATAGCAGCTTGTATGCAATAGATCCGGATGATGGCTCGGTCCTCTGGAAGGCTGTCGGCATCGGCCGGACCAATTCCAGCCCGGCATTTTTCGATGGCTGCCTGTACTTATGCGATGGCGGGGGACAGGTCATAGCCTTCGATGCTTTAGATGGTCGGCGGCTATGGAGCCATGACGACGGCACCCGGCTGTTTTATTCACCGTCGGTCGATAGCGACGGTGTCTATTATGGTTCCGGGGATGGCAGGTTCTGCAAGCTTGACCGGATTAGCGGGCGGGTGGTCTGGGAATTAGGGACAGGATCGCCGGTCAGGGGCACATCGCTGGTAACGGCGGAGATGGTGCTGTTTTGCAGTCTGGATTATACGGTGCATATTCTCGAAAAGAAAACCGGCCGACCGCTTTTGAGTTATGTGGCTGCCGGAATGATCAGCGCGGCCCCGGTCTTATTCGATAATCGCCTGCTGATCGCCGCTCAGGATAAATATCTTTACTGCTTCCTGATGAAAGAGGAAAAGTGAAAAACAGCGAAATCGGATCCGTAACGGTGGCGAATTTGCCGGGTCCAAACCTGGATATAAAAACCGTCAGCCTGGAAATCCTGCGCGATCTCTATTCGGCCTCCCGCAAGTTGATGATGTATCCTCTGGGGCACCCTATCACCAATGATATTTTGAAAAAACCGTATGATAGGCTATGCGAGATTTTCAGATTTAAACATTCATTCGTGCTCCAGGTTTATAATCAGCGTTTGGTTGCCGAGGGCTTGCTCCTCGATGATAACGTCTTCGTCAGCGGCCTGGTTATGGATTTGACCAGGCATAACATCAGGACGATTATATTGACCACCGATCTGGCTGTTACGGATTTATATCATTTCCTCGACAAACTGCTGGAGACGAAAAGTCCGGGCGAAAACTTTATCCAAAAGTATCTTGACCTGCGGAAAATAAGCTCGATAAAAATTAATCCGACGGTTGTCCATACTTTATATCATTTCGAAAACACCGTTATCGGCGGCGGAACTGCCTTCGTCCTGGCTGATCGGATCAACGAAATCATCCTGGAACATCCCGATTTGCAAATTGGCTATTACCTCGGCAAACTCGATTCTGACGAAGAGGTCGTGCGCAAGCTGGGCGTAGATCTGAGATTTGATTTTCTGAAAAGGTATTTCGGCCAAGCCACCTCAACGATGCCCGAAAACAAGGCCCTGGAAATTTTCAAGCAGGCGATTTTTTCGACGGATTGGCTGGGTGAAGCGGGCCAGCAGGAAGTGCTACAGGGCCTGCGGCAACTCTGGAGGGACTATGCCAGCCGCAGCGAAGATATTGCGATTTTGTTGCCTGTTTATAAGATTTTCAAATCGGTTGGCGCGACGGATGACGTGCTTGAATACGTTTTCGATCGGGCGGCCCTTTTGAAACTGAACGCTGTCAGGGACGCCGAGCGCATTGGCGAGCTCCTCAAATCCTCGATGGCCCGGGAAATCGATTTTCAGCAAATGCGTAAAACGGTTTTCAAATTGGCGACCGATAAATATAGCCGACCGCTTGAAGAGCTGCTCGCACAGCTTCTGGCCTGCCATTCGTCGCGTGATCTTGATACGCGGCAGAGAAGTCTCAGACTGACCATCGGGGCGCTGCAGACTCTGGCCGATGGATCTTTCTGGGATGTTTATGGCGAACTGGTCAAAGAGATCTTGAGGATCGCGCTATCGCCCAACCTCGGACCGGAAATCATTGAATTGATGGGCTGGGTGGGCGAAAAATCAGCGGAAGAGGCGCGTTGGGAAGAATTCAAAATTTGCTGTCAGGCTCTTAAAAGTATCGCAGCGGAGAAAGCTGAATTCAAACGCGAGCTGGCCGGAGGCCGCCTGGCTGAATTAGGCGGTTCCGCAGTCATAAATGACATTTTGGTTGATGCCGTAATCAAGGGCAAAGGGGGATCGGACCTGTTCGAGGCGATTGCCGCGCTGCCATCAGCCAAAATTGCCGCTGGCCTGGTTGACAGAGTGGATTCGCCGGATAAGGCAATTCGAGCGAGAATTATCAAAGCCCTTGTCGGGATGGGTCAGAAGGCCGGCCCCGAGGTAATCAGGAGGATCGCCGAGATCGTTGGCGCCGGCGAAACCGATGACGATGGTACCTGGTACAGGCTGCGAAATTACCTAAGAATCATGGGTCAAATCCGTTATCTGGAGGCATTGCCATACCTCGAAATCCTGGCCGGCTGGCGGCAGGCGCGCATCAAGCAGGAAATCATATCGGCCTGCGAGGCGGTCGAATCGCCGGCCACCGGTGTGATTCTATCAAGGCTGGCCCTGGATCGTGATTATGATATTCGCAAAGCTGCCGTTATCGCCCTGGGAGTGTCAGGGCATCCAGACATGATAAAATATCTGCGGGCCCTTTTCGATGACAGCCAATCCGACAGGGTTTTGCTGGTCGCGGCCATCGGCCGGATCGGCGGAAACCAGGCTCGCGACGTCCTCATCGATCTGTACGAAAACTCCAATATTTACCGCGACCTGGAAATATCCAAAAAAGACGAACAGAATATCAAGATCGCCATACTGAAGGGATTATCTAAAATCGGCGACGACGTATCGCGCAGCAAGATCGAATTGTATAGCCGCAAAAGTTACGGCAAAGGCGGATTTTTTAAAAAAGACGTGCTCTCTCAAACGGCAACTATCCTCTTAGACGAATTTAACAAATAATCATTCTCAACTGCCATTTTGACATTTAATATGCCGAAATGACATTTATTATGTCATTCCGGCAGTATATTTTGCTTTATGGAATGTGGCTAATTAGCCAAATTTATTCTAATTCATTGTATATCAATGTATTACATGTTTTGGCATGGCTCTTGCGTAGTTTCAGGGCGGAGATGATTGAAAGATGGGAAATATGGCAACAAAAATAATCAGGAGGAATCAGATGTTTTCAAGCTGTGATGCATGTTTAGCTCCGGTCGAAATCAAGCAGACCGAAAATGGTTACGTAATCTCAATGGAACTTCCGGGAAGCACCCGTGAAGAGATCAAGGTCTGGAATGAAAAAAATGTCCTGACCATCACCGGCGAAAAGAAAGCCCCGGAAGGTGACCGGATTATGGGCGAGAGAACTTTTGGCAGGTTCACCAGATCGTTCCGGCTGCCCGAAGACGCCAATCGCGATACGATTGAAGCCAGCTACAGCAACGGCGTAGTGGCGGTGCAAATTCAAAAGCTTGAAGAAAAGAAACCCAAAAATATCGAAGTCCAATAAATAAGGAGGTGTGTCATGTTAAGCTTAGTGAGACGTGATCCAAGATATGGTTGGGGGCTGATGAATATCCGCGATGAGATTGACCGGATGTTCCGCAACTTCTACGATGAGGCTGACGGCGATGAGCGTTCCTGGGCGCCCTCGGTGGATATAGCCGAAAACCAGGACAACCTGACCCTGACCGCTGAGATCCCAGGGGTGGACAAAAAGGATGTCAAAATCAGCCTGCAGAACAACGTCCTGACAATCGAAGGCGAGAAGAAGCAGGAGAAAGAGGGCAGCAAAAACGGCCAGCTCGGCAGCGAGCGGTTCTATGGCAAGTTCAGTCGGACTTTCACGCTGTCTGCCGATATCGACGCCGAGAAAATCAAGGCTGATTTTCACAACGGCGTGCTGACGGTAACGCTCCCGAAAACGGAGAAGGTCAAGCCCCGGCAAATTGCAATCAATTAAGCCACAAGCCGGCCCCAATCTCCGGGGGTCGGGATCGGTCTCTTTCAGAGGTGAAGGGGGCCGATCCCGGCATTTAAAGCCGGCGCGCTGATATAAGTTTTAGATTCCGATTGAAAGCTACTGGCTTAAGGAGGTAATTAAAATGTCCAAGATAATAGGGATCGATCTCGGAACGACGAATTCCTGCGTGGCGGTGATTGAAGGCGGGGACCCCACGGTACTCGCTAATTCGGAGGGGGCCAGAACTACGCCGTCGGTCGTGGCGATCACCAAAAGCGGCGAACGCCTGGTCGGGCAGCTCGCCAAAAGGCAGGCCGTAACCAATCCAGTCGAGACGATATTTTCGATAAAGAGGTTTATGGGCCGCGCTTTTTCGGAGGTTCAGGCGGAAATTAAAAATTTCCCATATAAAGTCAAGGCCGGCCCGAATGATGATTGCCGGGTGATGATGGCCGGCAAAGAACATTCGCCGCAGGAAATATCCGCCATGATTTTACAGAAGATGAAGCAGACCGCGGAGGATTACCTCGGCGAAAAGGTCACCAAAGCCGTAATCACCGTGCCAGCCTACTTTAATGATGCGCAGAGGAAAGCAACCAAAGATGCCGGCAAAATCGCCGGTCTGGAAGTACTGCGAATTATCAACGAACCGACGGCGGCGGCCCTGGCTTACGGACTCGATAAAAGGAAAAATGAAAAAATCGCCGTCTATGACCTGGGGGGCGGCACGTTCGATATATCGATACTGGAACTTGGCGACGGCGTTTTCGAGGTCAAATCGACCAATGGCGATACCCATCTCGGCGGCGATGATTTCGATAAACGGATAATCGATTACCTGGTGGCGGAATTCAAAAAATCGGATGGCATCGATTTATCGAAAGATCCGATGGCGTTGCAGAGGTTAAAAGAAGCGGCGGAGAAGGCTAAAATCGAATTATCCTCCACCGCCGAAACCAGCATCAATCTGCCGTTTATTACGGCCGATGCGGCCGGACCCAAACATCTGAATTTAACCCTTTCGCGAGCCAGACTCGAACAGCTCGTGGATGATTTAATCCAGAAAACAATTGAACCCTGCAAGAAAGCCATGATTGACGCCAAATTGAGCGCTCCGGAAATCGACGAAGTGATCCTGGTGGGCGGCATGACCAGGATGCCGAAAGTTATCGATACCGTCAAACAACTTTTCGGTAAAGAGCCGCACCGGGGCGTCAATCCCGATGAGGTGGTGGCCGTGGGCGCGGCCATCCAGGGCGGCGTGCTGGGGGGAGATGTCAAGGATGTTTTGCTCCTTGACGTAACTCCGCTTTCACTGGGGATCGAAACTCTGGGCAACGTTTTCACTAAACTTATCGAACGTAATACGACGATCCCAACGCGGAAATCGGAAATCTTCTCTACGGCGGCTGATAATCAGACATCGGTTGAGGTTCACGTGCTCCAGGGCGAGCGCCAGATGGCCATTGATAATAAGACAATCGGCAGATTCCATCTTGACGGTATGCCCCCGGCCCCGCGAGGAATTCCTCAGATCGAGGTGACTTTCGATATCGATGCGAATGGTATTCTTAACGTATCGGCCAAGGATAAGGCAACGGGCAGAGAGCAATCGATCAGGATTGAAGCCTCTTCCGGTCTGACCGAGCAGGAAATCGACAAGATGGTAAAAGATGCCAGGATTCATGAGGCCGACGATAAGGCCAAGCGCGAAATGATCGATGCGATTAACGCGGGCGATTCGCTGGCATATCAGACCGAAAAGCAATTAAAGGAACTCGGCGATAAGTTGACCGCTGATGAAAAGGCGCGCGTGCAGGCGGCCGTGGACAGGCTCAAAGATGCAGTGAAAAAAGAGAGCATTGACGAAGTAAAATCGGCTTCCGACGTGCTGAATGCAATCTGGCACGAACTGGCGGCGAAAATGTATCGATCTCCAGGCGAGGGCCCCCAAGGTTCGACGCCATCGGGAGGCAACGGCGGCGGGCCCGATAATTCGACTGACAAAAGGGAGCCGGGATCGAAAAAAGATGACGCGGTTGACGCCGACTTTGAGGTTGTTAACGACAAATGATCGATTCCAAGGAATGGGCAGATGCCGACTTACGAATATAAATGCCGAGTGTGCGATAACAGATTCGAAAAATTCAAGTCGATGAATGACCCTGAGGCACGCTGCCCGGTTTGCGGTGCCGAGGCTTCGCGTTTAATTTCGGTGGGTGGAGGTTTAATTTTTAAGGGGTCGGGATTTTATATAACCGAGCACCGGAGTGCGGAGTATAAGAGAAGGGCCGCTGGTGAACGGGAAACGGCGAGATCAAAGTAGGATCCTTATGGAGGCGGCGACGCCTCCTTTTTTTGCCGATAATGAATTTGACAGCTTTGATTTTGGGCGATAAATTAAATTTTTCAACGGCCGGGTGAATTCGATGAACTATTACAAAATACTGGGAATCTCCCCGGATGCCGGGGCAGCGATAATACGCTCAGCGTTCCGAAAACTGGCCAAGAGCTGCCATCCCGATACCGGCAACGGGCGTTCGGACGATTTCGTCCTGATCAAAAAGGCGTTCGATATATTATCCGATCCGAAAACGCGGGCCGAACATGATCGCAAAATCGGATTGGCAAGACCGCTTAATAACGCCTTCGAATCGAAACGACTGCGGGTGCTGCCCGTAACGAAAGATGTTTTCGATGACCTGGTTGAAGTAATTGCCGATCGCATTTCTTTCCCGATGAAGAAAAAGCTGTTTTTTGAACTATACTTAAGTGACTATGAATTTGAGCATGGCGCGAGCACAACCGTTAATCTGCCGATAACCAGAATTTGTCCGGCCTGTTTCGGTTTCGGCGGGACGATAATAACGACCTGCGGGAAATGCGCTGGAGCGGGCCATATTACAAGAGATGTCGATTTTGATTTATCTCTCAGGCCGCCGTTAGCGCCGGGAGAAGTATATCAACTCGATAAAGGGCAATATGAATTCAGATTCCAAATCAAGCGGGGTGGCTGATGGCCGATTATTACGAACTTCTCGGCGTAAGCGAAGCGGCTTCAGACGCGGAGATCAAAAAGGCCTACCGCAAGTTGGCCAAGAAATATCATCCCGACACCAATCCCAATGACAAGCAGGCCGAGGAGAAATTCAAGGAGATTTCCGAAGCGCATAACGTGCTCTCCGATCCCCAGAAGCGTCAGCAATATGACATGATGCGCAAATATGGCGCCGGATTTGGATCTGCCAGGCAGGGAACAGCCGGCGGATTTTCTTTTGAAGATATAATGTCCCAGTTCGGAGGGGGTGAAGGCGCCGGGCGGGCAAGCGGCAATTTTTCGGGATTCGGATCGTTCGCCGATATTTTCTCATCGATATTCGGCAATCGGGAGTTTGGCGGTTTTGGGGGAGATTTCGCAACCCGTGCGCAGGCAACACCGCAGAGAGGAAAGGATGTCTTGACCGATATCGATATTCCGTTTGAGGATGCGGTAAAGGGCGGTCTTCAGACTATCAAGATTAATATCGAGCAAGCCTGCAATAGCTGTCAGGGGACCGGCATTACTCCCGGCAGCAAAACCACGATCTGTCCGGAATGCCAGGGGCGCGGCATGGTGACCTTTTCACAAGGCTCATTTGCCGTATCGAGGCCGTGTCCGCGTTGCCTGGGGAGGGGAAGATTAAGCGGCAATCCTTGCCGGAAATGTTCGGGTAAGGGCAAAATCTATGGGCCCAAAACGGTTCGTATCAATATCCCGAAAGGGACCGAATCGGGCCGGAAAATCAGGCTGAAAGGGCTGGGTCAGCCGGGCATTAATGGCGGGCCGCCGGGCGATCTGTATCTCAAGGTGCACGTTATTGGACATCATTATTTCTGGCGTGAGGGCAAAGATATTTATTGCCGTGTGCCGATAACCTTAAGGCAGGCGCTGCTGGGCGGCACAGTAAAGGTGAAGACACTCACCAAGCACGTCGATCTCAAAATCCCGCCCGGCACACCCAGCGACCAGCGCTTTCGGCTCAAAGGGATGGGATTGGCTGTCGATGGCCAGAAAGGCGATCAATACGTCGAAATAAAGATCGAGGTGCCCAAGAATTTAACTCCCGAACAAAAGAAACTCTTTACGGAGTTCATGGATAAGGTGGAATCGGCATAGTTTTTTGTACCGGACCACGGCATGACTAAAACATCAGACATAAAAAAACTCCCCGAAAGCCGGGAGATATTGAAATCGTATGAAAACGGCGAATATATCGATGCGGTTTTAAAATGCCGTATCTACGTGGAGAGCTGGCTCGTCGAATATATCTTTGCCGTATTATATCCGATAAAATCGAGCGCCAGCAAGGAGGGCCGGCAATTCGTCATGGAGCGGTTCAATGATATGTATTTACAGCTAACCTGGCTGCGACAGCAGGAGCATATCGGCAACGATGACTACGAGAATTTGAATAGCATCCGCAAATTTTGCGACAAGGTGTTCCGGGCCGGTGATGTATTTAAAGTCGCAAATGCCGAACAGCTGGCGAAATTCGTTGAACTATCGATGCACTATTGCGGCAAACTTCGAGAATTAACCCGGCAAACGATTGAAGGGGCGATATCATATAGTTGACCATCTGAAAAACGATGCCGGTTAATTTGCAATCTAAGGCTGCATTAAATGAAGTACGATAAATTAACGCAAAATTCGCGGGAAGCCCTCGAATACGCCACGCAACTAGCCCAATCGAGCTCGCACGCGCAAATCGAAGGTTTACATCTTCTCAAAGCATTGCTGGCGCAGTCCGAAGATGGCATAACGGCAGGCCTGTTTCAGGAGGCGGGATTAAACCTCGCAGCCATCGAATCGAATCTGGACGCCGCGTTTCAGATGCTGCCGCGCGTGAGCGGCCCGGCGCAGGTATATATTTCCAGCGAGCTCAGTTTGGCGATCAATGCGGCCTTTGGCTATGCGGAGCAATTTAAGGATGAATATGTTTCGACGGAGCATCTGCTACTGGGGTTGCTGCATTCTAAAACTGACAAAGCGGCCGATATCCTGAAAAAGGCCGGGCTGACAGAGGATAAGCTACTGAAAGCATTGTCGAAATTGAGGGGCAGCCAGCGTGTGACGGACGATAATCCGGAAACGAAATATAAGGTGCTTGAAAAATATTCGCGTAATTTAACCGCTCTGGCCGCCAAGGGAAAGCTGGACCCGGTGATCGGACGTGATGAAGAAATCAGGCGGGTATTGAAAATCCTGTCGAGACGGACCAAAAATAACCCGGTGCTCATAGGAGAACCAGGAGTTGGCAAGACCGCCATAGTCGAAGGGCTGGCGCTGAAAATCGCTCAGAAAGAAGTACCGCAGCCAATACTGAATAAACGGATCATCGCGCTTGATCTGGGCTCGCTGATCGCCGGGTCGAAATTCCGGGGAGAATTCGAAGAACGGCTGAAAGCGATCTTAAAAGAGGTTGAAAATTCGCGCGGCGAAATAATCCTTTTTATAGATGAACTGCATACGATAGTGGGGGCCGGGGCGGTCGGCGGCGCGATGGACGCTTCCAACATGCTGAAACCGGCGCTGGCCAGAGGCGATCTACGCTGCGTCGGGGCGACCACGATCGATGAATATCGCAAGCATATCGAAAAAGACGCGGCGCTTGAGAGACGCTTTGCACCTGTCATAATCGAGCAGCCATCGGTGGAAGACACCGTATCGATATTGCGTGGTCTTAAAAGCAGGTACGAAATTCATCACGGCATACGAATATCGGATGCGGCCATAATCGCCGCGGCCAGGTTATCCGATCGCTATATCGCGGACAGGTTTTTGCCCGATAAGGCGATCGATCTGATCGACGAAGCTGCCGCTGAATTGCGTCTGGAAATAGATTCGATGCCGGCGGAGATCGATGCCGTTGAAAAAAGGATTAAGCAGCTCGAGGTGGAAAAAGAGGGGATTAAAAGCGAACCTGATTATAAGGAACGCCTGACCCCTATTCAAAATGAACTCGACGAATTGTATGTCAAACGAGATACGCTGACGGGACAGTGGCAAAAAGAAAAAGACATAGTCGAGCAAATAAAATCATTGAAGAAAAACAAAGCTGACACCGCGCTGGAGATCGAACGGGCCATCAGGGATGCCGATTATGAAAAGGCAGCCAGGTTACGCTATGGGATAACCGGTGAAATCGATAAGCAAATCGAAAATCTGTCCGCGGAACTGGCTCGAATCCAGGGCGGCGCGGGCATGATTTCCGAGGAGATCAAGCCGGCTGATATTGCCGCCATTGTCTCCCGGTGGTCCGGCATTCCGGTGGCCGACCTGACGGAAGCGGAAGCCGACAGGCTGCTGCATCTGGAAGAAAAACTCCACCAGCGAGTTATCGGGCAGGATGAAGCAGTCCGGGCGGTAGCCAATGTGGTGCGTTCCTCACGCACCGGCCTATCGGATCCGAACCGACCGCTGGGGTCATTTATATTTCTTGGGCCGACCGGCGTCGGCAAAACGGAACTGGCCCGCGCTCTAGCCGCGTCACTTTTCGGCTCGGAGGATTCGCTGATTCGCATCGACATGTCGGAATATATGGAGCGGTTTTCAGTTTCGCGATTAATCGGCGCGCCGCCCGGCTATGTCGGCTATGACGAGGGCGGCCAGTTGACCGAAGCGGTCAGGCGTCATCCTTATAGTGTAATATTGCTCGACGAAATAGAGAAAGCTCATCAGGAAGTCCACAACCTGCTTCTGCAATTGCTGGATGACGGGCGGCTTACGGATAACCAGGGCCGGACGGTGAATTTCAAAAACAGCATGGTGATCATGACCTCGAATATAGGCGCCGAATTTATAATGGAAAAATCGAGCATGATCGATGATCATAATCGAGCCGAGATATACGATGAAATTAAGCAAAACGTGCTGACGCTGCTCAGGCGAACACTACGACCCGAGTTTTTAAATCGAATTGATGAGATAGTAATTTTCTCTTCATTAACTAAGGATGAAATCAAGCAGATTGTCGCGCTTGAACTGGACAAAGTCTCGACTCGCCTGGCGGACCGAGAAATTTCGCTCATATATGGAGATGACGTACTGGGATACCTGGCTGATCTCGGCTACGAGCCGCAATTCGGAGCCAGGCCGCTGAAAAGGGCTATCAAGCGCCTGGTGACACAGCCCCTGGCGGAATCGCTGCTCAAAGGCACGTTTCATACCGGCGATTCTGTGGAACTCAGGGTCA
>Ga0299912_10002290_pt1 | contig 15674 bp, 17 predicted proteins | sample RVTome_2_FD_207667 | JGI IMG/M metagenome (GOLD analysis project Ga0299912, IMG submission 207667) | Soil microbial communities from uranium-contaminated site in the Upper Colorado River Basin, Wyoming, United States - RVT95D214 (version 2) ... | reverse complement strand
CCAGGAGGAGGTGCTGCACATTCGTGGCCCGTCGCGCGACGGGATCACCGGCCTTTCGCCGCTGCAGATCGCCCGCGAAAACCTGGGCCTGATGCTGGCTCAGACCGAAGCCGCCAGCGGCCTGGCGCGCAAGGGCCTGCGCTCAAGCGGCTTCCTGGAGACGGGCCAGGTGCTGAATGAGCCCGACCGCCAGCGGCTCCAGGAGATCATCGACGGCTATGCCGGATCTGGCCGCGCAGGCTCCATCGCCATCCTGGAAGGCGGCATGGCCTACAAGCCGTTGTCCTGGTCTCCGGAGGATGCGGAGCTCCTGGCCAGCCGCAAGCTGTCAAACGAGGACGTCGCCCGGGTCTTCGGCATCCCGCCCACCAGCGTGGGGATCACCGACAAGGCCACCTATTCCAACGTCGAGCAGGAAAGCACCATGCTGGTGCGCAACGCCCTGTCGCCCCTGGCCAGCCGGGTGGAAGGGGCCATGACCCGTTGCCTGCTGACCGAAGAGGCCCGACGGACCATCTACATCGAGCATGACCTCACCGGTCTGCTTCGCGGCGACACGGCCGCTCGCTACACCGCCTATGCGACCGGCCGACAGTGGGGCTGGCTGTCGCCCAACGACGTGCGCCGGGCCGAGAACCAACCGCCCATCCAGGATGGCGACGAATACCTGCGCCCCCTCAACATGGCGCCCCTGGGAACGCCGGCGCCGGCCACGCCTTAACCAAGGCGCCCGTTGGGCGAACAGCTCTTGGGCCCTGGCTAGAGCAACACCACCCTGACAGCGAGACCGGCCGGCACGGCGTAATACTTGCTGGCGTAGGCCTTCCGACGGTGGGTTTTCAGCCCCACCTGGCTGCGCTCGTAGGGGCCATGGAGCAACAGCTTGCGCCACCTGCGCGAGATCCGATCATAGCCGCCGTAGGACTCTTCCTGGCCGTACTGGTCATAGAACGATGACACCGGCACTTCGATGATGTGGGCCTTAAGCTCGCCCCGCCACAGTTGGCCAGCATCGGGGTCGATGTACCAAAGCTCACCCATGCCGTACGTGTGCGCCCACCGCTCCCATGGCCGCACGCTGTAGCGATCGACCACCCAATGGCTGCCCGACTGCTTCGCATTGTCCCAGACCTTGGGCCCTAGAAGGCCGACCCAGGCGACCGGAGTCTTGGCGGCCATGTAGGCCTTCGTCCGCCGTGTGATCCCATCGAAATCGAGCGGCGTATGCTGCACTTCGATGGCGGCCGTGCGGCTTTCGTCTTTGCTCCACACCAACACGTCGGCGCGCCGGTCGCCGCCTTCCGACAACACCGAAACCTCCACTTCAGCACGCAACCCCCGCCCCACGAATCCGTCTCGTAGTAGGCTCTTGGCCCGCAGGTGGGCCTGTGTCTCACCCGATGACCAGGCGCAGGTGAACGGCGGCTTATGCGCGAAGTGGTGAACCTTGATGGCGCCCTTCTTGAGCACCAGCGGCCTCTCGCAATTGGGGCAGACGTAATCCGGGCCGCGCTCGGCGTCCGCGGCTTCGATGCGTCCGTGCTCCCACCTTCCGATGAGCATTGCGACAGTCTGCGCCGATTCCGAACGCTCTGAGAAACCATCGCGCAGGCCCGACGGCCCAGCTGTGACCAAATTTGTGACCAAAAGGGCCGCACTTGGCGGTCTGCGATTCGGGCGGTCGGCCCTCTGATCAGAAAATGATGAAGCCCCGCAGCGGTTTACTGCGGGGCTTCATGGTGGAGCTAAGCGGAGTCGAACCGCTGACCTCTTGAATGCCATTCAAGCGCTCTACCAGCTGAGCTATAGCCCCGAGGTCCGGGTCGCTGGGCCGGGTCAGGCCCCTGCGAGGCGCGGACACATAGGCCGGGCCGACCTGTCGATCAAGCCTTGGTGTCCACCGCGCCGCCGGCGTCGTGACCGCCCGCGCCGGCGTAGGTCTTGGCGGCGCCCGAGTCCGCCCCGGCGCCTGCCCGACGGGCCGCCACCACGACCATTGCCGGGCGCACCACCCGCCCGAACAGCTCGTAGCCAGGCTGCATGGTCTGGACCACCGATCCGGGCTCTGCGCCGGCGGCTTCCTGCTCCATCATCGCCTGGTGCAGGTGCGGATCGAACTTCTCGCCCGGCTGGGGATCGATGCGCTTCAGGCCATTGCCTTCGAAGGCCGTGCGCAGGGCCTTCTCGGTCATCTCGATGCCGAGCACGAAGTTGGTCACGGCCGCCTCGGCCGTCTCACGCGGGGCGGCGGCCAGGGCCCGCTCCAGACTGTCGGCGGCTCCGAACAGGTCACGGGCGAAGCGCTGGATGGCGTAGGCGCGGGCGTCATTGGCCTCGCGCTCTGTGCGGCGGCGCACGTTCTCGGCCTCGGCGGCGGCGCGCAGGGCCTTGTCGCGCCATTCTGCGACCTGGGCCTGAAGCTCCTCCAGCGTCGGTTCGGCGCCTTCTGCCGCGTCGGCGACGTCGTCGGCCGGCGTCTGATCGTCGGTCATGTATCTTTTCCTTACGCGTCGAGCATCCGCCCGAGCATCCGCGCGGTGTAGTCCACCAGCGGAATCACCCGAGCGTAGTTCAAGCGGGCCGGACCGATCACGCCGACCGCGCCCACCACCCGCTTTCGCTCGGTCATATAGGGCGCCGCGATCAAGGCGGAACCCGACAATGAAAAAAGCCGCGTTTCGGCGCCGATGAAAATCCGCACGCCCTGGGCCTCGCGCACGTCGTCGAGCAGGCCGATGAGCTGCTCCTTCTGCTCCAGGTCGTCGAACAGCATGCGCACCAGCTCAAGGTCCTCCACCGCCGAGCGGTCGTCGAGCAGGTTGGCGCGGCCGCGCACGATCAGGGAGCGGTCGGCGCCCTCGCCCCCGCCCCAGGCCGCCAGGCCTTCTTCCACCAGGCGGGCGGCGGCGACGTTCAGCTCGCGGCGGGCCTGCTCCAGCTCGGTCACGGCGTCGGCTTTGGTCTCGGCCAGGGTGCGTCCGCACAGGCGCGCGTTCAGGAAGTTGGAGGCCTCCTGCAGGGCCGAGGGCGTCAGGCCAGGCGGGCGGTGCATCAGGCGATTCTCAACGGTCCCGTCGTCGAACACCATCACGGCCAGGGCCTGGTCGATGCCGAGGGGCACGAACTCCACGTGCTTGACGCCCGCGTCCCGCGACGGGGTGACCACGACGCCCGCGCCGCCCGCCAGTCCCGAGAGCAGGGCCGTGGCCTCGTTCAGCGCCTCCTCCATGCCCCGGCCGCGGCCGGCCAGGCGCCCTTCGATCTCGCGCTGTTCGTCCAATCCGAGTTCGCCCAGCTCCAGGAAGCCGTCCACGAACAGGCGCAGGCCCGCGTGGGTGGGCAGGCGCCCGGCGCTGGTGTGGGGGGCCGACAGCAGGCCCAGCTGGGTCAGGTCCTGCATGGTGTTGCGGATCGAAGCCGGCGACAGCTGCACCCCGCCCTTGGAGAGGGTGCGCGAACCTACCGGGTCTCCGGTTTCCAGATAGGTCTCCACCACATGGCGGAAGATGTCACGCGCCCGCGCGTCAAGCTGGGCGAGGGTCGGGCCCGAGACCCCGGCCAGGCCGGTGGCGTTGATGGTCATCATGGTCTGGGCGAAAACGCTTTCATGTCAGCTCGCCGTGGACGGACCGGTCGCGATTTAGGATAAGCGCGCGCTCGGCCCGCGCAAGACGACAGAACACCAAGGTAAGCCCGGCGCCGGCGGTTCCCAAGGAGATCATCAAGATGCGCCCTTCCGAACGTGCGCCCGACGCCCTTCGACCCGTGACGTTCGAGACTGGCGTGAACCGCTATGCGGAGGGCTCGTGCCTCGCCTCGTTCGGCCACACCCGCGTCCTGGTCACCGCCACGCTGGAAGAGAACGTCCCGCCGTTCCTGAAGGGCCGGGGCCAGGGCTGGGTCACGGCGGAGTACGGCATGCTGCCCCGCGCGACCCACACCCGAGGCCGGCGCGAGGCGTCGCTTGGCAAGCAGTCGGGCCGCACCCAGGAGATCCAGCGCCTGATCGGACGCTCCATGCGCGCCGTGTGCGACATGCGCGCGCTGGGCGAACGCCAGATCGTGCTGGACTGCGACGTGATCCAGGCCGACGGCGGCACCCGCACGGCGGCGATCACCGGGGCCTGGGTGGCCCTGCGGCTGGCGACGCGGCATCTGATGGAAGAAGGGCTGGTCGAGCGCGATCCGGTGCTGGACCAGGTGGCCGCGGTCTCCTGCGGCGTCTTCAAGAACACGCCGGTGCTGGACCTGGACTACGAGGAGGACTCCAGCGCCGAGGCGGATTCCAACTTCGTGCTGACCGGCGCCGGCGACATCGTCGAAATCCAGGCGACCGGTGAGAAGCGGGGCTTCACGGTGGCCGAGTTCGAAGCGCTGTTCTGCCTGGCGCGGGGCGGAATCGCCCAGTTGCTGGAACTCCAGCGCGACGCGGTGGCGAAGGGCGAGAACTAGTCCCGGCCCCGCCCCGCGCCGCCTAGAGGGATTCGAACAGCGCCACGGCGACCGCCAGCGGCAGCACCGCCAGAAGCGCGGTGGCGAACACCGTCGCCGCCCGTTCGGCCAGGACGTCGAGGTGAAGGTTGCGGGTCATCAGAGGCTCTCCATACGTCGAAACACGGGGGTCATGTTGCGATGCAGCATAAATAGGCCGTTCTGACGCCGCGTCCAGCCCCGTGAATCCTATATTTTCTATAGATTGCTGCAGTGCAGCTAAATGGCCACATAAACGGCGCCTCTAGGCGTCGTCCGCCTCGCTGCCGGGCGCAACCTCAGACTCTCCGCGCCGATAATCCAGAAGATCGCCCGGCTGGCACTCCAGCTCTCGGCACAGGGCCTCAAGGGTGGACATGCGGATGGCCCGCGCCTGACCGGACTTCAGCAGGGTGAGACTGGCGACGGTGAGGCCCACGCGGTCGGCGAGCTCGGAGAGCGACATCCGCCGGTCCACCAGCACCCGGTCCAGCAGCACGCGTACGGCCATGGGCGTCTCCGATCCTTCCCGGCTCAGACGGTCAACTCGGCCTCGCCGCGCAGGCGCGCGCCTTCGCGGAACACCTCGGCCAGCACGAACACCACCAGCACCGCAAACCAGGCGGTCGGGTTGAGGGGAAACTGCACGGAGCGGACCTGGTCGCGGAACGCCCAGCCGGTGACGAGATTGGTGACGTAGTTGATGATCTCCAGCCCCGCCAGGGCGAATCCGATGGCCTGCAGGCGCGCCACGTTCATGGGGTGGAAGGGATCGCCCGCGGTGAGCGTCGCGAAGATCCGGCGCAGCCGGTGGACGATGTACAGCACCCCGCCGACGTAGAGAGCGAAGGCCATGAGGCCCGCCGCCATCACAGGCCCGCGCGCGCCGGTGTCCGACAGTTCACGCCAGATCCCAAGGTCCGGCGGCAACAGCAGCGCTAGCAGCGACGCCAAGAGCAGCAGCCCCAGCGACGCCCACAGGGCGAAGCAGATTACGTCCAACATCAGCTTCAAGAGACTCGACACCGAGCCCGGACCCAAAGCGCGCATGATCGTCTCCCTGACCGCGGCGGCGGGCGACAGGATGCCCGGCCTTGGACGCCTGGCAAAGCCTCATGCGTATCGGAAGACGGGCCCGAAGCGGGCCTTGGGCTCTGACCGGCTCAACCCAGTTCGAGCGGCCGCAGCCACGCGCCGAGTTCGTGATCCGGAACCTTGGTCAGGTCCTTGGCGAGCGAATTGGCCAGACGGGCTTTGGCGGGGCCGGACAGGCCCCTGCCGATCGCGCTCAGTATCCGGGCCGGCGCCACCAGGGCGAGGCGGTCGTAGGCGTCGCGCGAGGCTTCCGCGTTGAGCGCCTCGGCCAGCTCGGCGGCGAAGATGGCCCCTTGTTCCTTCGCCAGCTTTCCCGGCTCGCCCAGGCCCGAGGACCGGCTCGTCGAGCTCTCGAACACCGCGCCCGGCGCGCCGCCGGCGAGAACCACCTTGTCGGCCTTCAACTCCTTGACCGTGACGAAGTCGTCGGCCTGATCCGAACGCCTGACCCAACGCGCGCGGCCGCCGTCGGCGATGACGAATTGGGTTTTCAGCGGCTTGGTCATGGTCTTCTCCGAACGACGTTAGCCCAAATGTTAGTCAAGCATCGCGCCAGGCCCCTTGACGCAGGTCAAGGCAGGGGCGGCCCAGACGCGGCCTGTTCGCCATCGGGCGGGAGAGGTCTATGGCCGAACGACTCCTTGTGATCAACGGACATCCTGACCCGCGCCCCGAGCGGCTGTGTGCGGCGCTGGCCGGCGCCTATTGCAACGGCGCCGCGACCGCAGGCCGGATCGTGCGACGCATCGACGTGGGGGAGCTCGACTTCCCCCTCATCCTCACCGCCGATGCGTTCGAGAGCGGCCCGGTCCCTCCCGACATCAAGAGGGCCCAAGAAGCGGTGCGCCAGGCCAACCACGTGACCATCGTGCATCCCCTGTGGCTGGGCGACCAGCCGGCGCTGCTGAAGGGATTCATGGAGCAGGTGTTCCGCTATGGATTCGCTCTCCAGAAGCCAGGCGAGGGCAGCTTGACCGGCCTGCTGAAGGGCAAGTCCGCGCGGATCATCGTCACCATGGGCATGCCAGGGCCGGTCTACCGCCTAGTGTTCGGCGCCCATGGGGTCCGGAGCATGGAGCGCAGCGTCCTTTGGATGAGCGGCTTCAAGCCCGTGCGGCACACTTTCTTCGGCGGCGTCGGCTCAGCCTCCGAGCGCCGCCGCGGAGCATGGCTCGACCACGTCCGCGCGCTCGGCGCGCGCGGCGAATAGCGCTACCAGCGGCGCACGCGCCCGATGTCCACGTGCACGAAGTCGGAGGCCGGATAGTAGCCAACCCCGCCCACCGCCATGCCGAGCGCGGCGTTGCGAAGCTTCTCCAGATCCACATCGGCCAGGCGGATGTCGATGGCCATGCCCTGCATGTGCAAGCTCTTGGTCGCCACGCCGCCGCTCTTGGCGTGCAGCTTGGCGTTGGTCTTGGGCGAGCGGTAGCCGGAGATCACCTGGAAGGGCTTGTTCGTCTCGACCCGCGCGGACAGCAAATCCAAGAGGTCCAGCAGCTTGGGCGCGATCGGATGGACCTCGCCGTTGCGGAAGTCGCGCAGCACATGGTTCACGGCATGCAGGGCGTCGGGCACGTACTTGCCCTGCTCCCAATAGACCGCGTTCAGCTTCTCGCCGGTGTGCAGATTGTCGAAGACGACGCGGCGCGGGCGCACGTTCAGGCCCGTGGAGGCGAACGCCGCCGCGGGTGCGGCCAGGACGGCGGACGCCAAGCCCAATTTGAGGAGTTTACGCCTAGCGTGGGAAGGGGAACTCATGAACATCGGCCCTTGATTCGCCCCCCAGCAACCCCGGCGATCAGTGGCCGAAACAGCCAGTCTCGCCCGGATTTGTCAAGTTTGCCCGCTATCGGGCGTCGCCCAGCATCGCCGCCAGCTTGGCGTCCCAGCCGTAGGGATCGGAAAAGAAGCTCACCTCTCCCGCCTCGTCCACGGACGCGGTGACGTAGAGGACGTAGACCGAGATAGGGCGCGCGAGCGGCGTGCGCAAGGTGGCCACTGGGCCCGCCAACTCCCGATCCACCGTCTGCGCCGGCCATGCCGGATCGGTCCGCAGCGCCCACTTGGCGAGGTCGTAGGGCTTCTGCAGCCGCATGCACCCGTGGCTGAAGTAGCGCGCTTCACGGGCGAACAGGCTCTTGGACGGGGTGTCGTGCAGATAGACGCCGAACGGGTTCGACATGTCGAACTTGACCAGGCCCAGCGCGCTCTTGGGGCCGGGCAGCTGCTGCAGGCCCCCGTTCGGCCGGACCACGTACCGTTCGCGGGCCATGTAGCCAGGCCTACCGCGAATCTTGGGCCAGACCTCATTGGCCGCGATGGTGGGCGGCACATTCCAGGGCGGGAAGAACACCACTGCGTCGATCTCGTCGATGAAGCTCGGGGTGCGGTCCCTCGGCCGGCCCACGACGGCGCGCATCGACAGGACTGGGCGGCCTGCCTCGTAGGCGTCGAGCCAGGCGGCGGGGATGTTCAGTTCCACACGCTCCGGCGCCAACGCGCGCGGCGCCCAGCGCCAGCGTTCCAGATTGAGCGCGATCTGCTGGACCCGAGTCTCGGCGGAAACGTTGAGCGCCGCGACGGTGGAGGGTCCGATCACGCCCTCGGCGTTCAGGCCGTAGCGGTCCTGGGCGCGCGCGACGGCTGCTTTCAGCGCTTCGTCATAGACATCCGCGCCCGGCGGCGGGCCAGCGATCTGGCGGTCCACCGGACTCTCGACGGCCGGATGGCCGAACTCGGGGATCTCGACGGTGGGATCCTCGACCTTCAGCCGATTGCGCAGGATCTCCACGCGCGGGTCGACATCGCCAGGCTTCAGCGGCTTGCCGGCCGGAACCTGGGGCCACCCGCCGGCCGCGGCGATCGCCCGGTAGCGGGCATAGGCCTCGACGAGACGCGCATACCGAGCGTGTGACGGCGCGAGGCTGGCGAGCCACGTCGCCAGCCGATCCTCGGCCAGGGCGGCGTCCAACTCCGCGGCGGCGGCGTATGGCGCGGGCCGGATCGCCCATTGGCGGGGGAAGGACGCGACCGCGAGACGTCCCCCGTGCTGGGCGGAGGCGTAGGCGACGACCTGGGCGCGCAGCAGGGCCTCGCCCTTCTCTCGGTCGGCGGGATCGTCTGACGCCAAAAGGGCGCGGGCGGGGGCGGGATCGAACTCGCCGGGCTCAAATCCCTGATCGGGCGCGCCGTCCAGCGCGTTCACGATCAGCTCGATCTCTCCGACCGTCAAAGGCGGCGGCGAGACGGGGAACGAGACCGGAGCCGCGACGGCGGGTGCGACAGCGGGAACGGGATCGTCCGCGCGCGCGCAGCCAGATCCCAGAACACACGCCACGGCCAGGGTCGCCGCCGCACACCTGCCAAGAAAACTCGAATTCATCATACGTCCCGGCGCTTGCTACGCGTTCATCTGAACACATTGCCCCCCGCACGGCCTTGACGCGTCTCAATTGCCAACCACAGGGCGGGTGTTAAGGGGGGAGCTTCCCGGAGGCCCGGCATGAAGCACGCCCTGATTGTCAGCCACCCAAAGGCGGACAGTTTCACGCTCTGTATCGCCAGGGCTTACGCCGAGGCCCTGAAGGCGCACGGGCACGAGCCGGTGATGCGCGACCTCTACCGCATGGACTTCGACCCGCGCCTGCGCGCCGAGGAGATTCCGGACGCGGCGGGCTTCGGGCCGGCCGAGGACATCAAGACCGAGCGCGCCCTGCTGGCGGACGTGGAGAGCTTCGCCTTCTTCTATCCGGTCTGGTTCAACGCGCCGCCGGCCATGCTGAAGGGCTACATCGACCGGGTCTTCTCAATGGGCTTCGGCTACGGCATGGGCGACGGCGGCAACCTGCCTCTGTTGACCGGGCGCAGCATGGTCAGCTTCTCCTCCTCCGGCGCGCCCAAGAGCTGGATGATCCAGACCGGAGCCTGGGACGCCATGCGCAAGCTGTTCGACGATCACGTGGCCAACGTCTGCGGCCTGTCGGTGCTGGATCACACGCACTTCGGGGGGATCGTCCCGAGCATCACCCCCGAAGCCGTGGCCTCCTGCGCGCAGGACGCCAAGGCCGTGGCGGCGCGCCATTTCGGCAAGGGACGCTGAGCCGGTGGACGCTTCGCCCGCTCTCACCCCTGCACGGGACGACTTCGTCGGCGGCCTTCTGGCGCGGTGCGTGAACCTTCAGCCCTTGCCAACGGCCGTGGTCCACCCCTGCGACCCCCTGGCGCTGAAGGGCGCCTTGGACGCCGCCGAGGCGGGACTGATCGTCCCGATCCTGGTGGGACCCGAGGCCAAGATCCGGGCCGCCGCCGAGGCCTGCGGGGCGGACATCTCGAAGGTGCGGCTGGTCGCCACCCCCCACAGCCACGCCGCCGCCGCCAAGGCCGTACTTCTGGTGCGCGCGGGCGAGGCGGCGATGATCATGAAGGGCTCGCTGCACACCGACGAGCTCATGGGAGCCGTGGTGGACAAGGACACCGGTCTTCGGACCGCCCGTCGGATCAGCCACGCCTTCCTGATGGACGTGCCGAGCTATCCGCGCCCGCTGATCATCACCGACGCGGCCATCAACGTCTTCCCGGACCTGGAGGACAAGCGCGACATCGTCCAGAACGCCATCGACCTGGCCCTGGTGCTGGGCGTCGAGACCCCCCGCGTGGCGATCCTGTCGGCGGTGGAGCTGGTCACGCCCAAGCTGCCCTCCACCATCGAGGCGGCGGCCCTGTGCAAGATGGCCGAGCGCGGCCAGATCACCGGCGGACTGGTGGACGGGCCCCTGGCCTTCGATAACGCCGTCAGCATGGACGCCGCAAAGGAAAAGGGCATCGTCTCTCAGGTGGCCGGACGCGCCGACATCCTGGTGGCGCCAGACCTGGAGGCCGGCAACATGCTGGTCAAGCAGCTGACCTTCCTGGCGGGCGCGGAGGCCGCCGGCGTGGTGCTGGGCGCGCGGGTCCCGATCGTGCTGACCAGCCGGGCGGACAGCGACCGCGCGCGCGTGGCCTCGTGCGCCGTGGGCGTGCTGATGGCGAGCCAGCCCCGGCCCGCGGTCATCGCCTGACCATGGCGGAGCTCGTCCTGACGCTGAACGCCGGCTCCTCCAGTGTCAAATGCGCCGTCTACGAGACGACGGACGGCGCGCCCGTGCAGATCGCCCGCCGCGCCTTCGAGGGCGCCGGCGGCGCGGTGATCGGTCTGGCCCTCGACTGGGCCGAGTCCCAACGGCCGGACGGGCGGCTGATCGCGGCGGGCCATCGGGTGGTCCATGGCGGGATGCAATTCACCGAACCGCTGCGCGCGACGGCCGAGGTGCTGGACGCGCTCGAGGCCCTGGCGCCGCTCGCGCCCCTGCATCAGCCCGGCAGCCTCGCGGGACTGCGGCGCCTGGCCGCCCTGAGGCCGGACCTGCCGCAGATCGCCTGCTTTGACACCGCCTTCCATCGCACCCAGCTCGAGCTCGCCACATGGCTGGGCTTGCCGCGCGACCTGCATGACCGGGGCGTGCGCCGCTACGGCTTTCACGGCCTGAACTACGAACACGTGGCCGACCGCCTGACCCAGATCGACCGCCGCCTCGCCAGGGGCCGGGTTATCGTCGCGCACCTGGGCGCGGGCGCGAGCCTGTGCGCCCTGAAGGCCGGCAAGAGCATCGACACCACCATGGGCTTCTCGCCTCTGGACGGCCTGATGATGGCCACCCGTCCGGGGACCCTCGATCCCGGCGCGGTGCTCTATCTGCTCCAGCACGAAGACCTGTCGCCCGCCGAGGTGGAGGACCTGCTCTATCGCCGCTCGGGCCTTCTGGGCGTGTCGGGGGTCAGCGGCGACATGCGGACCCTTCTCGCTAGCGACCGGGCCGAGGCGCGCGACGCTGTGGCGCTCTTCGTCTACCGGGCGGCCCGCGAGGCCGCCGCCTTGATCGGCGTGCTGGAGGGCGTGGATGGGATCGTGTTCACCGGCGGGATCGGCGAGCACAGCCCGCAGGTCCGCGCCATGATCGCCCGCCGCCTCGCCTGGACCGGCCTGACCCTCGATCCCGCCTTGAACGCCCGTCCCGGCGAGGACCGCATCAGCGCGCCGGACAGCACGGTCGCCGTCTGGATGATCCCCGCCGACGAGGAACGGATCGTCGCCCGCCATACGCTGGCGGTTCTGAACCGATAACTGGGCCGAAAAGGGAGACGCCCCGCCGACATCGTCGACGGGGCGCCCTCAAGCCGCACCGGGGTTTGGGGGACTCAAGCAGCGGCTTGAACGGGAATTCGTCGGTGTCTCGTGCTTTGGCGCGGGCTCTTGACGAAATTGAGTTTCACGGTGTTCAAAACATGGCTCACGCGGCCCGGTCGATCTTTGATCCACCTCAATGATGCGCGAATGCCGGTCTCGGCGCGTGAGCTTTTGGGCGTGTTGATTTGCCGCAAGGCCCCTGCGGGTCGAGCCTCCATGGTGGCGCCTAACGTGGCGCGGAGGACGTCTGCCCGCTTTGGAGACCCAAGTCATGACCTACCGAGCCATCCTGGCGCACGCCGAGGCCGATCCTGCCGCCGAGCCCCGCCTGAAGCTGGCCGCCCAGCTGGCCAACGACTTCGAGGCCGTGCTGATCGGCGCGGCGGCCGAGACCTTCGATCCGGCCGGCTTCGGCGCGTCCTACGCCAACGTCAGCGGCGACCTCGCCTTGGCCGAGGCCAAGGCTGTGGAGGAGGACCTGAAGATCGCCGAGGGCCGCTTTCGCGCCGTGGCCGAGCAGGTGCGCGCCGGCGCGGAGTGGCGCAGCTATCCGGGAATGCCCGCCGAGATGCTGGCGCGCCAATCGCGCGCCGCCGACTTGATCGTCACCGGCCCGCACCGGAGCGAGCCCATGGGCTTTCACAACCGCGCCGATCCGGGCGCCCTGGTGATGCACGCGGGCCGGCCGGTGCTGATCACACCCCTGACCATGGAGAAGCTCGACGCTTCGAGCATCGTTGTGGCCTGGAAAGACACGCGCGAAGCCCGCCGGGCCGTGAGCGACGCCCTGCCCTTCCTGGAGCGCGCCCGCCAGGTTCTGGTCGTGGAGGTGTGCGAGGACGAGGACGAGGTCTCCGCGCGCATCCGCCTGCAGGACGTGGCCGACCACCTGGGCCGTCACGGCGTCAAGGCCTCCACCGCCGTGCGCGCCCAGGGCGGCGGCGGCAGTGCGGCGGCGGCGATCCTTGACGCCGCCAAAATGCAGGACGCGGGCCTGATCGTCGCCGGCGGATATGGCCACGCGCGGATGCGCGAGTGGATCTTCGGCGGGGTGACGCGCGACCTGCTCGGCCAAGGTCGGCGGGCGGTCCTGCTCAGCCACTAGGGACGGGCCAAGCGGCGGGCGACGACAGGCTTAGGCCGACGCGAACTCGACCTTCGCGATCGCCCACGCGCCGTCGGCCTTCACATAGTCGGCCTTCAGCACGCGGCGCTCCGTGTGGCGGATGAAGCCGCCGCCTTGGGCGTGCGCCATCTGGGCCAGGGCGCCGTCCTTTGGGATCTCGGTCTCGATCTCCACGGCGCAGTGGAACCGGCCAGCGGCGCGCGCGCCGTCCGCGGCGACCTTGATCGCGTCCGGCTCCGCGGCATGATCCGCCGCGACGCCGCGCACGGCCTTGTCGAACGCGGCGCGCTTCGGATCGGCGAACAGCTCGGCGGCGTCCTCTCGCGCCCCGGTGTTGATCCGCCGCAGCCAGGCCTGATGCAGCGCACGGATCGCGGCTTCGTCCTCCAGCCGCTCAAGGCGCGCCTTGCGCCCGTCTTCCGCGATCGCCGCGGCGGAGGCTCCGACGGCCAGGGGCGCGGCCAGCAATGCGCCGCCCTTCAGCAAGGACCGGCGCGTGGAAACGGTGTTGGTGGTCATGCCGCGCTCCCTTTCGTCTTGATCTGATAGAACCGCGACACGTCGAACCGGCCGGCATGGCGCGAATGCGCCCCGACCTGGCTCATGCTCAGGCCCTCTTCGCCGCAGTGATAGCCGATCCCCGCGTCGTGCATGGTGCGCATGTTGACCAGGATGGTCCCGAGCGTGCCGTTGCAGGCTTCCTCCAGCCAATAGAGGAAGTAGAGCCCGTCGCGGATCTTCACGAACGCGCCCGGCCCGCTCCACTCCATCCCCCCGGCCCCGGACGCGGTGAAGATGATCCACGAGACCGAGTGCGGCGTGGAATAAAGGTGCATGGAGGTCAGGCCGGGGCCGTAGCTCCAGGTCATCGCGCGGCCGAGCATCTCGTCGGTGAACTGGTGGCGCAGGTGCTGCGGCGGGTTCACCCCCTCCATTTCGATCACGCCGAACAGCGTCTTCACGCCCGCCTCGTTGGCGAAGTAGGGCGTGTTCAGATAGCCATTGAAGCACGTGACCAACCCATGATCGAAGTCGGCCACGACCATGTGGCCGTCGTGGTTCGGCTCGCCTTCCAGGAGGTGGCCGAACAGGATCACGCCCGGCGCCGGCTCCCACGCCTGGTAGCGCGCCTTGGTCCAACCGCCGCCGTTCTTGCGCCAGTTCAGCGTCTCGGCGTCGTCGAAGCGGTAGTCCATCACCGGGCCGTCGTCATAGCGCAAGGTCAGGGCCTTGCCGGCCAGCCAGCCGGTCGGCGGCGCGCCATTGCCGGCCATGATGCTCCCCGGCGCGAACACGGTCGTCTTCTTGGCGACGGCGGCGTCCACCTCGGCCTTCGACATCTTCGGCATGGTCGCCAGCGGTCGATAGACGCGCCGAGCGCCCTTGCTCCCATCTGCCGGCGGCGGAACCGGTTCGCCCGAGACATCGCCGAACTTCTCGAACTGGGCGATCTGACCCAGCCATTCGCCCTTGCCGCGGAAGACGTAATATTCCAGCGCGTCGCTGGCGTCGAAGCCCAGCCGCACACCGATCTGCTCGACCCGGTTCAGGTCCATCACATAGAGCGTAAACGTGCCTGAGAACTCGCACTCTGTGCGGGTGTAGATATAGAGCTCGTCGTTGATCTTGATGTAGTCGGACGGCCCGCAGTACCCGAGCTCGCCGCCCAGGCGCGTCAGTTCGACGAAGTTCGAGTAGGCGGCCGAGGGATAGAACTCCAGCGTCCGCGCGCCCGTGTCCTGCTTCCAGTAATAGCCGTGGCCCTCGATGCGGTTCGTCGTGACGTGGCGGTCCTTCGGCGCCGGCTGACCCGGCTGTTCCACATAGCCGTAATAGATCGCGCGCTGGACCTCGCGATTGTCCTTGTAGCCGCTGAACCACAGCTCGAAGACCGTGGCCAGGTTCGCGGCCCGGTCGATGATGACCGCGTAGCCGCGCTGCGTCCCCGGGATCATGTGCGAGAAGAAGACGACGCTGTCCTGCGTCAGCGCGCCGTATCCGGCCTCCACCGCGCGACCGCCGTTCTCGGCCACCGAAAGGCGGTTGTTGCGGCCAAACTTATAGGTGAGCGCCGGCCCCTTGTCGGTGACGATGCGGAGCGGTTTGCCGGCGAATGCGTCCGACAGCGGCGAGGCGCATTTCGGCCCGCGCTTGGCGACGGGGCCCAGCTTGTCCGCGATCTGCTGTTCCGAAAGCTTCGTGTAGGCAATGCGATGCATCTGCTGCTTGGGATACGGCGTTCCCGGCATGCGTCCCTCCCCGTCCGTCTTCTCGCGGATGGGGCGAATGCTAGGCGCCTTCGCCGTGCGCGAACAAGCGACTTCTGACGATATCGACCGGTGACCGTTGCAACGGCGGCGCGGGGGCGCGCCTGAAGAGGGTGAGAACGCCTGGCCGACGTGGCCGCAAACAATCAGGACGATGGTGGTGCCGCCTGGGTGACTCGAACACCCGACCTACGCATTACGAATGCGCCGCTCTACCGGCTGAGCTAAGGCGGCCTCCGGGGCGGCCTATTTAGCGGCGCGGGTCCCTGGCGCCAAGCCTCGGCCCCCAGGCTGGCCACGTGACGGGCCGGCGGGCTTGGGCGCGTCGGTTGGTTCGTCATCTTCGACGGTCGGGCCGGGGTCGTCGGGCAGGGGCGCCAGCCCCGATCCCGCCTCCGCTGCACGCAGGAACGGCGCGGAGGCGTGGTAGCTCAACGGGATCTCCGGCAGGGTGCTGAGGGTGCGTTCCTGGCGCTCCAGGCGCGGGTGC
>Ga0299912_10002289_pt1 | contig 15689 bp, 18 predicted proteins | sample RVTome_2_FD_207667 | JGI IMG/M metagenome (GOLD analysis project Ga0299912, IMG submission 207667) | Soil microbial communities from uranium-contaminated site in the Upper Colorado River Basin, Wyoming, United States - RVT95D214 (version 2) ... | reverse complement strand
ATCCCCTCGGAAGTATGGCAAATTCCCCTTTCCCAGTTCAAATTGATAACGACCATATTTCGCTAAAATTCCTTGTCATCTATCCACTTACAGCGACTCAAAAGAAAAACGTTGGGACAGCAGTGATCTTAAATGTACAATAAAAGCGCAGGTGTATTGACTATGGAAAAGAAATCCAAGGAATTAAAACCAGGCCAATCCTTAAAAGATGATTTTCTATGTGAAAAGCTATTAACAATAATAGATAGCATATCGGATGGTGTGTTTACAGTTGATCTAAACTTTAATATCTCATTTTTAAATCAGGCGGCAGAGAGAATAACGGGATATAAGAAAATTGAAGCTCTGGGAAGATCTTGTGCCGATATTTTGCAAACCAATATTTGTGATAAGGGATGCGCCCTACGCCAAACTATAATTTCCGGGCAGCCGGTAATTAATAAATTGGTATGCATGACTAATAAAAAGAAGCAACGCGTGCCCATTAGCGTCTCAACAGCTTTGTTAAAAGATAGACAGGGTGAGATAATAGGCGGAGTTGAAACATTTCGCGATCTTAACATTGTGGAAAAGTTGAGGAAAGAATTTGAGTCAAAGTATTCGTTTGAAAGCATAATAAGTCAGGATCATAAAATGCTTGAGCTGTTCAAGGTTTTGCCAATAATTGCTCAAAGTGAAAGCTCGGTATTAATCGAGGGGGAAAGTGGTACAGGAAAAGAATTGGTAGCCCATGCTTTGCATAATCTAAGTAATCGCAAGTCCGGCCCTTTTATAAGCATCAATTGCGGCGCCTTACCCGATACGCTTCTTGAGTCGGAATTGTTTGGATATAAAGCGGGCGCGTTCACAGACGCCAAGAAAGACAAAAAAGGACGGTTTGCTCTGGCCGATAAAGGCACATTACTTTTGGACGAAATTGGGGATGTTTCCCCGGCTATGCAAACTAAATTGCTTCGCGTTCTCCAGGAAAAAACTTATGAACCCTTGGGCAGTACTCAATCTCTCAAAGCCGATGTGAGAATTATAGCGGCGACAAACAAACAACTTGAACATCTTACTTCAAAGGGCGAATTCCGGCAAGATTTATACTACCGTATTAATGTAGTAAAAATTACAATACCGCCATTACGAGAAAGGAAAGGGGATATTCCCTTATTGGCCGACCATTTTATAGACCAGTTCAATAAATTACGCAATAAAGATATTTCCGGCATAGCACAACCGGCCTTGAATTTATTAATGAGACATGAGTTTCCCGGCAACACCCGCGAGCTTGAAAACCTGATTGAACATGCCTTTATACTTTCTCCCGGCGGAGTGATCAAGCTCGAGCATTTACCTATCTATATTCAGGAGCAACGCCCGATACCAGTGGTTGAGATAGCTAATACGATGAATGAGATGGAGTCATTGTTTATTATGGGTGCCCTAAAGAGAAATAACTGGAGCAGAAAACAAACAGCCAAAGAGCTGGGGATGAACACCTCAACGCTTTATCGGAAAATCAGAAAACTTGGTTTAAAAATCCAAGGGAAAGTTTAAATCATCCATTTAAAATATGTTGCAAAATCGCATGATAATTATTTATAAATCATGCTATAATGCATTATAATTTAAAACATCTTTATTAAGTAAATTAAAACATCCTAATTGATCCCTGTTTATAATTTATATATTACCAATAAGTTAATCAATTTATTTGTGTTGAGTTGCAGTACGGTATGAAATGTGCTTTTAGGGTATGTAGAAAAAGCAAAATACGAAAGGAGGCCAACCATGATAGGACTTGACAGATTAATTAAAATAAAAGGGGTCGTAGCCGTAGGGCAATTTTCTGATGATGGAGAAATTACCCGCACGGTCGGTGATATTTCTGTTGAATTAATGAAAGAGACTGGTAAGTTGTGCGCTTATCAAAATCAAAAATTTGATGAGTTGACTAAATTCTTCGCTTTAGAATCTGAAATGGAGTGGCAGCCTCTCGTTGGTTGGGCGGTTTGGGCAGGCAAGTATGTCGTAGTAGTAATAGGAAACACCGGCGTATTTATCGAAGCCAAACATGCCGACCTTAGAGAATTAATGGTCGATCTATTGGATACGAGACCTACCGGACCGCGGCAGATGAATTATTAAAACGCGGATATATGGAAATATTAGTAACAAGATAACAAATTTAAACTGATTAAGGAGGTGTTTACCGTGGAAATCAGAGATAAAGATCAAAATGTTTTGGGCGATGGAGTATTTCACCCGGGGGCCAGACCTATGGAAGTGTTCCTTGATAAGGACGGGTGCATGTGGCTCTGCGATAAGGGAATCGACCCGAACAAGAGTTACGAGGGACAGGGTTGCTGGCGCTGTCAAGATTTGCAATTTACGCGAAATGACTAGCAAAAGCGCCTAAATGGCCGCCTCTCAATAAAAGGGGTGGCTATAAATAGAATTTAATTTAACAAGAAGGGCAGCAACATAAAAGCAAAAATAAAACTGATTGATGGAATAGCCCTGGCAGGAGTAAGTGATTCAAATCATTGGATCACGCTGGATGGACCTGGAGATATTGGGGGTTTTTCTGCCGGTCCGCGTCCGATGGAAGTGGTGCTATTGGGAGTGGCCGGTTGCGCGGCTATGGATGTGCTTTCAATATTAGAAAAGAAACGAGTAAAATTAAGTGATTTTAACATGGATATTGAGGCTGACCGCGCCGAAAACCATCCGCAGGTATTTACTAAAATCAAACTCAAATACATTTTCACCGGTAAAAACATCCGCCCTTCAGACATAGAACGCGCAATAGAGCTGACTGAAGAAAAATACTGTGGGGCAACGGCGATGCTTAGAAGTACTGTAGAGATTATTCATGATTATCAGATTTTGGAACAGGAGTGAAAAATAATGATAATTGAAATATTTTATATGAGCATTATGATAACAGGTTACATCTGGTCAGTGATGCTTATTATAGAATATCTCAATGTCTTGACTTTCCGGACCCGGCTATATCAACTAATGAAGATTCAAAATAGAGGGGGATGGCATTAGAAATGTATACTTACGGACCTGTTCCTTCGCGAAGATTAGGCAGCTCCCTGGGTGTAAGCCCTATTCCACCAAAGACCTGTTCCTATTCCTGCGTATATTGTCAATTAGGTAGAACAAAACATCTCCAAATTGAAAGAAAAAGTTTTTATCCAAAGGAACAAATATTTTCTGAAATTCAAAGAACCGCTGAAAATTCTAAACCTGATTATATCACTTTCGTAGGGGACGGAGAACCCACCTTATGCAAGGATCTCGGTTGGTTGATACATCAGACTAAGAAGGAAATACATCTGCCGGTAGCTGTAATTACAAATGGATCCTTGTTATATCTTGAAGAAGTTAGAGATGGTTTATTAGAGGCCGATGTCGTGCTTCCCACATTAGATGCGGGAAACGAAAAAACTTTCAGGCATATTAGCAGGCCCCATAGTGAAATTAAATTTGATAAGATGCTTAAAGGTCTGATCGATTTTCGCGATGGATTCTCCGGGCAATTATGGTTGGAGGTTATGCTTGTAAAGGGATTGAATGACTCGGAAGAAGAGCTGTCGAATATTAAAAGAGCGGCTGATTTGATAAAACCGGATAGAGTTTATATTGTAACACCTATTCGCCCTCCGGCCGAACCATGGGTTAAGTTACCGTCTCCAGAGACAATTTTAAAGGCCCAGCAGATAATTGGAAATGCTGTATCAATAGTAAATATTGAATCTGGAGAATTTGGGTTGCATGAGTTCACTAATGCTCAGCAAGCTATCATGGGAATAGGCGCGCGCCATCCCTTACGCCTGGAACAGGCACTGGAAATCGAACATGCATTTTCAGCGCCAAACACGGTTGGGCAAATGATTGAGGATGGAGAATTAATTGAAGTTAATTATAACGGTAGGCAATATGTTTTGCCTCAATATTTTGTCAGGGGAAATAAATCAGCCTAAGGTGAAGGAGGAAAGGAATGAACAGCATAAGTATTAATGTTGGCAAATTAGAGTGGCGGGACGCGCTGGGATATCCTCCAGGAGCAAGCGAAAAAGTGTTGAGTATTGGTAGCGACATGGCCCCAAGGACGATTTTATTAAAGATACCACCCGGATGGAGCATGGATAGTCATTCTCATTCTCATACGGAACTGCATTATGTTCTCGAAGGGGAATACGAGTGTCAGGGTGAAACTTATTCAAGCGGGGCATTTCGCATAATTCCTAAAGAAGTTGCCCATGGACCTTTCGCTACAAAAACGGGGGCAACTATTTTAATTGTCTGGTGTGTGCTTAAAGAATAATCAAACGGTTTGTGAAATAATAATGGCAGAAAACTTGGGAGATGACTATTACATATGGATCCCTTTACATCCTTAAGTCTTGGCTCGCTTAAACTGCCCAACAGATTAATAATGGCGCCTGTAAAAACAGGCTGCGCAACTCTTACCGATGATATAATATTTCAGCCCAAGCATGATATCGCTGGAGGATAGAAGTAGGCGTTGGTGAAATAATTATAGAAACTTTTTACATTAACCTTTTGGGGAATAAATACCCAAAACTAATAACAATTGTGAGGTTCGCAGATGAATAAGGAAGAATTAACTACATTAGAAGCCGCTAAAGTTGTCGATGCTCGCGGTACTGCTTGTCCCGGGCCATTGCTTGAGGCTAAAAGAGGAATGGCGGCGGTTCCCGTTAAGGGGGTCATGGAAGTGCTTTCATCAGATGAAGGAACAAACGATGATATTCCTCTCTGGTGTAAAAAGGTTGGTCACGAGTATCTTGGAAACATCGAGGAAGCCGGTTATTGGCGGCTCTTCGTCCGCCGGATGAAATAATGTTAACAGCTGAGCCAAATGCCGAGGGTGAACCCCAAATATTAGTTTTCTCTACTAATAATATCTCTGACCCAGGAATAGACCTGGCGGGTGGTTCTCATATGCCCTATTCGTCATCTGTTGTGGTAATACCCGTTCCTTGTTCCAGCGGTATTAAACCGTCTTGGGTTCTTCACGCAATTGATGCTGGATTCGATGGTGTTTTTATAGCCGCCGATGGAACAGACTGTGCTTATGTGCCGGACTGCACTAAAAGAACCGGAGAAGTAGTCAAAAAAGCACAGTCGCTATTGGAAGAACGCAAGCACGACCCAAGGCGGCTCAAGATGGCGGCGATATGTTCCGTTTGTGCTGAATCATTCCAATCGCATATGGAGAAATTTAAAGCAGCATTATTGAAACTAGGTTCATTGGAAGAGAAGGTTGCTCAATGACAAATTTCTTTGCTTACGCATGTGATTTATTTCACATAGTATCGCTTATTCCGGATTTTTCAGCGGAGGGTGTGAAGACATGAATTATGATGTATTGGTTGTTGGCGGTGGTATCGCGGGGGTGGAGGCTTCTTTGACCTTGGGTGATATGGGGTACAAGGTGTTGCTAGTTGAAAAAGAAGCCAGCATCGGCGGCAAAATGGTTCTACTCAGCAAGGTTTTTCCAACCCTTGACTGCGCCAGCTGCATTTCCACACCCAAGATGGCTTCCACCGCTCATCATCCCAATATTACTATTTCCACATCCAGTGAAATCGAAGAGATCATTAATCAGGACAAAGATGGCTTTCTGGTCAAACTGAATAGAAAATCTACCTTTGTAAATTCGGCGGCATGCACCGGATGTGGGGAGTGTGAGCTGGCTTGCACGGTAGCGAAAGCTGATCCCTTTAATTTTGATCTTGTTGCTCACAGAGCTATACATATTCCTTTTCCCCAGGCGGTTCCCAAAAAAGCGGTAATGATACGCGAGGGAACATCCCCATGTTCGTTCGCTTGCCCGGCAGGAGTTAAAGCGCATGGGTATGTGTCGCTGGTTCGTTGCGGGAAGTATGAGGATGCCTTCCATTTGCACATGGAAGATGCTCCCTTACCCGGCAGTCTAAGCAGAGCATGTTACGCCCCGTGTGAGGGTGAATGCACCCGGGGCAAATTGGAGGGGGCGGTACCTATCCGGGCTATCAAGCGGTTTATGGTTGACCGTTATTACGAAAAACATCCCGATCCTGAATATAGCCCGCCAAAGCAAATCCCCAATAAAAAAGTGGCCGTTGTCGGCTCAGGTCCGGCAGGACTGTCGGCGGCTTATCACCTGGCTCGAAAAGGCTATTCTACAACGGTATTTGAATCAGCCTCGAAGGCCGGCGGTATGCTACGTTATGGAATTCCGGCCTATAGATTACCTAAAGATATAGTTGACAGAGACATTAAAAACATTACCGCCCTCGGAGTTTCGATCAAAACTGAATCTCCTGTTACTTCTCTCAAATGGCTAAAAGATCAGGGATTTGACGCTATTTTCCTGGCTTTAGGAACCATGGAGGGAATGAAGATGTCTATTGAGGGAGAAAATCTCACTGGCGTAACCGACTGTATGACGTTTCTAAAACAAGCCAACTCTTCTGATAAAACAGATTTACGCGGAAAGACGGTGATGGTCGTTGGAGGTGGTAATGCGGCCATTGATCCGGCCAGGACCGCAATCCGATTAGGCGCTAAGAAAGCTATAATTCAGTATCGCCGGAGTAGGGCGGAAATGCCGGCGCATGACTGGGAAGTTACTGCCGCCCTGGAAGAGGGTGTCGAACTACAGGTTCTTAAAAACCCTATTCGCTTCATTGGTAACAACGGGCGCCTGGAAGCCGTTGCAAGTATCACTATGAAACTTGGTGAACCCGATGACAGCGGCCGCCGCCGGCCCATTCCGGTTGATGGTTCAGAACAGAGTATCCCCGTTGATTTGATAATACTTGCCATCGGCCTTAAACCAAGCACTTCACCCTTTGCCAATGAACTTAAGCTCAATCGCAATGGAACCATTCAAGTAAATGAAGAAACTCTGCAGACGTCTCAATCTCCGGTCTTTGCCGGAGGTGACGCCGTAACCGGGCCATCTATGATCGTTAGCGCTATCGGCCATGGAAAGCGAGCGGCTTTTTACATAGACCGTTTTCTTAAAGGTGAATCGCTTGATGGCATCATATTCGATAATAGGCTGCCCGCGACGGCGGCATCCTCGGTACTCTCGCGATTTCAATCAAATGATGGCAACAATGGCAATGGTTCCAAGCCTCATCAATTGCTTCCCATAGTTGGGATGGAAACACCCCGCCGATCAATATCGAAACGTCTACCTACCGAGAAACGAGAACTCCCGGTTGCGGAACGCATTCGGAACATGGCTGAAGTCGAAATTCCTTTCACTGAAGAAGAGGCTCGTTACAGTGCCAATCGGTGCCTTGACTGTGGTATTTGTTCCGAGTGTCAGCAATGCGCCAAAGCCTGTCCCGCCCATGCTATTGATTTCAGCCGGCTTGACGAAAAGCAGACGGTTGGGGCGAAAGCTGTAATTATTTCGACCGGCTTTAATCTTTTTGATGCTCATCGAAAACCTACTTACGGTTATGGCAAGTATCCGAATGTTATTACAGCTATGCAAATGGATCGTATCCTGGCTCCTACTCGGCCTTATAACCATGTTATCCGACCTTCGGATGGCAAGACGCCGGATAATATTGCTTATGTTCTATGTGCCGGTTCCCGAGATCGCTCAATCGGTAATCCAATATGTTCCAAAGTTTGCTGCACGTATTCGTTAAAGCAGGCACAATTGATTATGGGAGCCGTGCCTTTAGCGGATATAACCATTTACTATATCGATATCCGGGCATTTGGCAAGGGATACGATGAGTTCTATGAGCAAGCCAAAGGTATGGGAGTGTACTTTGTCAAAGGAAGGGTAGCCAAGATCGATGGGATGGATAACGGCAACCTAAATTTGACTTATGAAAGTATTAACGGGGATGGTGGATTGAATCATGCGGAACACGATCTGGTAATTCTATCAACCGGTTTTTCGCCAAACATAGATTTTCTGAAAATGTTCAAAAGCGGCAAGCTCGAATCAGATCCACAGGCTTATATCCGAGAAGTAGATGAAGATATTAATCCTGGCAAAACCAGTATTGATGGTGTTTTCGTGGCCGGAGCCGCCTCGGGACCACGTGATATACCGGACAGCATTCTCCACTCGGGCGCGGCGGCAGCTCAAGCGGCCGCATACATAGAGAGGAATAGGGTCAGACAATGATGGACAGAAAAATTGGTGTGTATATCTGTTACTGCGGCGGAAACATATCCGACTACGTAGAAGTCGAGAAAGTCAGAGATGCAATAAGCAATGATCAGGGGGTAGCGGTCGCGAAAACAACCATGTTTGCCTGTTTGGACGCCGCCCAGGAAGAGATGATAGAGGACATCAAGGCGAAAAGTCTTGACGGCATAGTAATAGCTTCTTGTTCGCCAAAATTGCACCTATTTACATTCCGGGCTATGGCGGAACGAGCCGGGTTAAATCCATATCAGTACGTACAAGTTAATCTAAGAGAACAGGATTCCTGGGTTCATCAGCACGATAAAGACCATGCCACGCAAAAAGGTATCCGTCTTGTCAGGGCGGGAATAGCAAAATGCGCCTTGACCGAACCGCTTAAAAGCATGAGGATCGAAACAACGCCAAAAATCCTTATAATCGGCGCCGGCGTGGCAGGATTGCGCGCCGCATTATCACTATCCGATATGGGTTTTGCCGTTTTTGTTATCGAAAAGGAATCCATGGTCGGCGGTTGGACGAGAAAATTCGGGCCCATGTTTTTTACCAATAATAAAGGCGGTGATCTCATCAAAACTCTCTATAGTGATGCGGAGAAGCGAGATAACATCAGGATTTTCACCAGCGCGGAATTGATAGAAAAAAATGGCAATGTCGGTAATTTTTCGGTGGTCGTCCAGATTGGGAAAAAAGAGAATATTTCACTGAACGTCGGTTCGATAATCGTTGCCACCGGATTCGAATCATATCAGCCCGCCGAGGGTGAGTTTGGTTATGGTCAGAATGGTGTCATCACGCTTCCCGAATTCAAGCAGTTACTGGATAATTCTAACGGATCTCTTACGTACCAGGGGCGCTCGATTAAAGATATAGCTTATATTTATTGTGTTGGCAGCCGTCAGTCCGCCGAGCTGGGAAATCCTCACCTTTATTGTTCACGTTATTGCTGCACTGCGGCAGTTCATACTTCACTTGGCGTTTGTGAAAAGTATGAATCAATTCATCAGTATCATCTTTACCGTGACATGAGGACATATGGTAAATATGAACTTCTGTTTACCGGCGCTCTCGATAGCGGCGCTATTTTTATCAAGTATGCCGATAACGATTTGCCGGCAATTGAAGAAGTAGGCAATAAGGTAAACATAAGGGTGCGAGACCAACTTACCCATGGCGAAGAGTTTGAGATTGATGTTGATTTGCTTGTACTCGTAACGGGCATGGTACCCAGAGAAAACAAGAGACTCATCGACGTTCTTAAGCTGCCGATCGGTAAGGATGGGTTTTTCAACGAAATTCACCCCAAGCTTAGACCGGTAGAAACAGTTGTTGATGGGGTATTCATTGCGGGGGCATCCCAGGGCCCTAAAACTTTAGCGGAGAGCGTAGCTTCATCGATGGCAGCGGTTGCCAAGAGCGCCGCTTTGCTTATGAAGGGATATGTCGATCTTGAACCTCTTATCGCGAAAATAAATCCTGATCGTTGTATCTGGTGCGATGAATGCACTAGAGCGTGTCCGTATGCCGCCATAGAGAAAACGTCAGTCGATAATAAGGAAATAGCGCGAATTATACCCGCGTTATGCAAGGGCGGAGGGGCTTGCGTCCCTGTTTGCCCCCAGAACGCCATCGATGTAAAAGGATACACAGATATTCAGATTACTGCGATGATAGATTCTCTAATTAAAGAGGTTAGCCGATGAAAAATGAAATAGATCGAAACATCGCCGAAGTAATGAGGGATGAAATGGTTATGAGAAACAGGATAATTTCCCAAATCAGTGAAAAACCCAAGACGATCCCTGAAATTGCTGAAGCGCTTGGCTGTTCCAGTTATGATGTAGTGTTTTGGGTTATGACAATGTGGCGATACGGTTCTATTAAGGAAGAAGGCAAGCCAAATGCCGAGGGATACTATCAATATCGGTTAACTAAATAGGAGAAAATTGTGGCTAAAGCAAATTCGAAATTCATTGATGAAATAAAAACCACGAAATCATTCAACGCTTCCGCCTGTATGAATTGTGGTATTTGTACCGCCATTTGCCCGATGGGACTGGATATTTTGCCGAGACAGCTGTTTCGCTATGCCGTGGTAGGTATAGAGGAAAAAATCCTGGAAAATCAGGAAATAATATACTCTTGCCTGTTATGTAAAATGTGTGAACAAAACTGTCCGGCTGAAGTTAAAATCGCGGAAAATGTAAGACTACTGCGTGGCTATATTAACCGAAAAATCTTTGGTTTATCAAGGAACTAAACTATGGCATTACCAACACAACACGTTCTTGGAATTTTGGTTGATAACCTGTTGAAGAGGAAAAGCGTTTTGAAACTATCCTCTAATACAACAACCAGATGGGCCAAGGGGTTGAACATACCAAGAGGCGGGAAAACCGTTCTTTATACCGGACACATGTATCAGTTAATTCCCTCTATTTCGGCCCTGGCAGCTAAAATGGCGTTTTTTGAGAACTCCTGGATCACTAAATTCTTTGGTTTAGGACGCTACACGAATAAATTTATTAACCTTGCCTGGTTTATGGCTCGGACCGATTCTCGGGAGACGGAGGAATACAACAATATACTTCGCAATATTGCCAAATTGCTTCAAGCGGCGGGTGTAGAGTTCGGATATCTGTACGAAGATGAAATGTATTCAGGGGCGCTTGTATACGACGAAGGAGTCGATGATGCTTTTAAGCTGCACGCTGAACGAGTGTTTGAGGTCTTTAAACGTAATGGAGTCAGAACTGTCATTACTGTCGATCCTCATACAACGAATATGCTCAGGAGCGTATACCCAAAATACGTTTCCGGCTACAAACTTGAAGTAAGAAGTTATCTGGAAGAACTCGTTAATAAATATATGGACGCGCCGCTGACTCTTGATATGAATATAACTATTCACGACTCCTGTGTTTATGCTCGCTACGAAAACGTTGTCAATGAGCCGCGTCAGCTACTTAGGAAAGCAGGAGCGACTATCATCGAACCGGAGAACGCTGGAATGTTAACCCACTGCTGTGGCGGTCCGATTGAGTCATTTTTCCCGAGCAAAGCGCTGGCAATTGCCGATAAGAGAGTCGGGCAACTGGCCGCGGCCGGCGGCAGCATTGTCGCTATGTGTCCCATCTGCCTCGTGAATCTTAAGCATGCCGCCAAGAATAAAAATATCGAAATTAAGGATATTTCTGAGTATTTGGTTGAAGCCTATTGCGGAGAACCCCGACTGGCGGAGGTTGCGCGGGCATAGCGAGGAAATATAATAAGTTCAAGTATAATTTTTGAACACGTTAAATAAGCCCCGAATAAATTCAGAGGTGAAGCTATGAATGAAGAAAAACCGGAGAAAATCGTTATCTTTGGAACACACGGTCCTGAAGATCCTGAGCGGGCATGTTTGCCATTTGTTATTGGGAACGCGGCGCTTGTCATGGAAGTAAAGGTTACAATTATGCTTCAGGGTTCAGCTGTTTTTATTGCCAAGGAGGGTTGTTATGAACATGTATTCGCCGCGGGATTACCCCCTCTAAAAGACTTGATACAATCTTTTGTCGAGCAGGGTGGTACACTTCTAATCTGCACTCCATGTATTCAGGAACGGAAGATAAAACCGGAAATGCTGGTGAAAATTGCGCAACCGGTCAAGGCGGCCAGGGCGGTTATGGAGATTTTGGAGGCAACCAATGTCTTGACTTACTAAACGGGGCAGCTATCAGATTTTGTGACGGTTAATACCGTGTTTCAATGGGTAGATTGCGGATAAGTCTGAACTAAACAATATTAATACGGCATTAACAGATTATAGGTGCTTGTATAATATAATGAACATAAAAATCAAGACAGGTGGCTAATGATTAATATTGAACAATATGTACATCACATATTTCCCCGTAAACGAAAATATTGTGTAATCATAAATAACTAAATGAAAGGATACAGATATGTCTGTCATAGCAATTTCAAGAGGTTCCCTCTTTGCCACGAAGATGCTGGCAGAGGGTCTTGGGGCACGACTGGGATACAAAATCATCAGTCGCGAGGACGTAGTTGAAACCGCCAAGCGGTATGGAATAGAAGAAACCGGCCTAGGCGACAAAGATATCATGGAATCGCATCCGCCAGGTTACTGGCATGATCGCTCTGACGAAAGGCTGCATTATCTTACTTGTTTCAAAACAGCTTTACTGGATTTTGCGGTAGAGGGTTCAATTATTTATCATGGAAATCTTGCTCATGTCCTTCTTAACGAAGTCCCGTTTGTTCTCAGGGTCAGGGTAAACGCTCCACTTGAAAACCGAATCAAACCTCTAATGGAAGAGCTGAGGATTTCTCGGGAAGAAGCAATTGAAAAAATAAAAGATATGGATCATAGAAGAAGACTCTGGATACAGTTCCTATACGATGCCGAAGTTATTGACCCTATTTTCTTTGACCTTGTCTTGAACCTGGAAAGAATAAGTATCAATGACGCGATTGAAATGGTAGTTACCGAAGTTGCCAAAAAGCCATTTCAGCCAACCAAAGAATCATTGAAAGTTTTGAAAGACCTGCACCTTTCAAGCATCGTAAAAACCTACCTCATGAAATCGCCAAAGACTAAAGCGCTAAATCTGAATATAGTTGCCGATTCCTCTACTGCGAAAGTAGTAATAAATGGAAATTTTACTTCAACCGCCAGTAACGCAATTATGGCGGACATACAATCGGCTCTATCGGGAGTAGATATCATAAAGGACCTGAAAATTAACCCTCAAAACGGTTAAGATTTTAGCGCGCATTTGGCGCTACATGAATTCCCTTGCTTCAGCTTAATTGTAATTAGGTCTAATGGGGGTATTCGTCATGCCCCGCAGCGAAATCGTAAAAGTGATATCAGATTTGTCAATAGGATGCATTATAATTTGCGTGACAATTGATTTGCGAATTATCTGAAAACCGTTTGTTCAGGTCATTCAGAAAACATTACGGCAATATAATTATTTAAAATAGGCCTCCATTCTATCGAATGCTTTATTGATCTCCTCTTTTGATACGCAGAACGATAATCTCAAATGACCTTGACCCGTAGGCCCAAAGGCTATTCCCGGTGTAGTTGATACTCTGGCCTCTTTTAAAAGTTTTATGCAAAATGAGGTAGAATCTTTACCGGTATCTAATAATATTTTGGGGAACATAAGATAAGAGCCGCCGGGTTTGTGGTAATCAAATACAGAACTGAGTTTGTCGAGCCGTTCACACATGAGATTTCGCGCCGCAAGATAGTGATCCCTGAATTCAGTAACACAATCCTGAGATCCTTGCAATGCCCCCAAGGCCGCGTATTGAGATACTACTGGGGCGCAAATAGCAAAAGGTATATGCGCTTTGGTAATTTGTGGAATCATTTCCTCATCAGCATGCAAATATCCTATACGCCAGCCGGTCATGGCATATGTTTTAGTGAATGTATAACAGCTTATTATATTCTTTCTGATTTCGGGAATTGAGGCGATGCTAAAATGCTTATTATCATCGAAGGTAAAGTATTCGTAAGCTTCATCGGTAATTACCATCAAATTATTTTCCAGGGCAATCTCGGCTATTTGACGAAGTTGTTCTTCGCTGAAAACCGTACCGGTTGGATTACTCGGTGAACAATATATAATCGCTTTCGTCCTGGGAGTAATTGCTTTTTTTATACCGTCAATATCCAGTACAAATCCATCTTTTTCAATTGTCGGCACTAAGACAGGTTTACCCGAGGCGATTGTTACAATTCGGATATGGGTCGAATATGTTGGTGATGGCAAAATAACTTCATCACCGGGATCGATTACCGCCATAACAGCTGCCGATATTCCTTCAATTGCGCCTACTGTCAGTAGTATTTGAGAGATATTAGCTTCAATGTTGTTAACTTTTTTAAGTTTCTTTACGATCTCATCCCGCAGTTGCGGTAAACCGGCATTTTCGGAATATCCGCCAACCAGGCCTTTCCTTATGGCGGAGACCGCCGCTTCTTTAATGTATTCGGGCGTATCGGAGGTTGGTTTTGCCCATGATAAAAATGCCGCATCATCCACTTCTTTTGATAATCTCGTCATTTCGTGGATAGCGGATTTTCCTATTTGCGAAACCCTCTTCGATATTCTAATGTTTTCACTCATTTTTGTTTTCCTCTACTTCTTGAAATTGTTACAACAAATTTAGACAGAAGATTATGTTGGAATGTTCGACTGTCATATATTATGGTGACTTTCAAGCTATGCCTCACGAATTAAGGACCTTTTGTTCAGCCAGGGAATCAACAATCGCTCGGGCAAATTCTTTTGAAGCTTCGGGACCGCTGGCGGTAATGATATTCTCAGATATCTCGACTGGATTACCGGTATAAATTGCCCCCTTGGAAATCAAGTATTTGCCGGCTGGATTATGTCCGGTAACTTTGATATTGCGTAAAAGACCGGCGTTCGCCAGCGTAACCGGGGCCAGACAAATTGCGCAAATCAATTTGCCGTATTTTTTAGCCTTTTTTAACAAATTGAAAATTTTATCACTATGCCAGTACTCAATAGAACCCACTCCGCCAATTAATATGACTGCATCGAACTGCTTCGCATTGACCTCTTCGATTAGCAAATTGGTTGTAACCGTTGTTCCGTATATCCCTGTGGCCGTTATTTGTGATGACGCCACGATAACTTTGGCTAAAGCGTTTTTTAGAATAGTGGAAGTTTCTTCATATTCTTCTTCCTGGAATTTATTGCAGGGAAGGATAATAAGAATATTCTTGTCACGCAAACTCGTTTTAGCCATATGATATATCTAATTAAGCATATTTATTATATTTTTTACAATATCATTTATTTCCATCGATACAATAGCCTTCGGATTTTCTAAAATAATCGGCGTGCCGTAATCGGCCATTTTTCTAGCTTCAACATCAATCGAAATCGCCCCCAGGAATTCGACTCCCATTTCTTCGGCCTGTTTCTTGCCGCCACCCATACCGAAAAGATCAATTTTATGTCCGCACTTCGGACAAGATAATCCCGACATGTTTTCGACTAATCCGATTTTAGGTATTTTCATTTCTTTGGCCATGTTTATTGATCTGGCCGAGTCCAACAATGCTACCTCCTGGGGGGTGGTGACTATAACAGCCAATTCCGGCATCATTTTTTCCGATAGAGTGATAATATCATCGCCGGTCCCCGGGGGAAGATCCGCTATGAGATAATCCAGATCACCCCAAGCAACATCACCCAGGAATTGATATAATAGTTTTGATCGCATCGGCCCGCGCCACATTACGGGCTGATTTTCCGGCAGCATATAAGCAACCGACACCACCTGGATGCCATGGCACTGATCGGGGATAATTTGATCATTAAGAGCATTGAGTTCTCCCCCGCCGCCTACCATTTTAGGCACATTAGGTCCGGTAACATCAGCATCCAATATGCCAGTTTTATATCCGGCAGTATGCAAACCATAAGAAAGATTTACGCTTACG
>Ga0299912_10002288_pt1 | contig 15693 bp, 9 predicted proteins | sample RVTome_2_FD_207667 | JGI IMG/M metagenome (GOLD analysis project Ga0299912, IMG submission 207667) | Soil microbial communities from uranium-contaminated site in the Upper Colorado River Basin, Wyoming, United States - RVT95D214 (version 2) ... | reverse complement strand
AAAGACAATGACATCCGGAACGGCCTCATGGACCGATAGATCCCTGGAGTAGCAGAGCCTTTCGATTTCGTCGGCCCTGACGTTCTTTTCGCCGACGATTTTGATCAATTCTTTGATATAGTCCATGGTCCCACCTCTCCATGATGTTTGATGAGATTGAACAATATCATTATAAAACAAATATCAGGAATCTACACATGAGTAAGTCCTTTATTTATATCCAGCACTCGGATTTCCGTAAATTGAAAATTCTCCCCTATGGCTCCCCTTCATTCCAAGAGAGGGCATAGCCAAGTGGTAAGGCGACGGTCTGCAAAACCGTTTCTGCTGACTGCCCCGTGACCGGTTCAAATCCGGGTGCCGCATCCAAGAAAATCAATAATTTAGAATATTTTTCTTGATCCCTATCTTGGTTTCTGCTATCATATTGCTACTAAGAAAAAGCCTCCTCCTAAATGGAAGGGCTTTTTAATTTATTGGATACTTTTGGATTAATATGATATTATGGAAATAAGTAATGGTAAACATTAATTCCCTGAGGGTTCCCCGCCAATGTGGGCCACGGATCACATCAACTTAATTATTTTGGTTTATTCTTAACCATGGAAATGTGAGGTTTTTATGGAAGAGCGGTCACTTTACTCACCAGCTTTCACGAAATCAATCATGCCACAGCATTGCAATGACACTAAAAATTGCTGCTCATTAGTAGCGACGCCTGCTCCAGGAGGTTTCTTTGGACTGAATCATGTTCACCACTTCTTCAGGGTATCTGTTGCTCCTCTTTTTGCTTCAAAGACAGTTGAGCAAGCGATAATTGATTTTTCCTCTGTTAAATTTTGGGATATTTCAGCCTTACTTTGGTTAATTATAGCCCTGGATTACTACCTCAGGAGAAGCAAAGCTCAAGAAAAGAACTTGAGATTTTTATTCCGTCTACCCCAATCGCGACCTGGGATGTCAAAGGAAGAGAAAGATGGTTTTGACAAGAGTGCTGATTACCTAAGGCGATGGAAGTTCGATTTGGCGTTAAGGAATCTAGCAAACGATCCGAGTGAAATGCTTGTTCCCGAACAGAAAGACTACTTCAGGGGGGGGCCGAAACGGTTCTATCAGGAACATGCGATGGACATAGGTGAGGTCTTATATTATCTTATCTCACAGCAGTTGGTAGAAATTAGAAATTTAGCCGATGTTCAAGTTTCGGGAGAGCGATACATTGCCCCTAACCTCGTAAACGAATGCCGCAAGAAATTTATTGATTCAGGAGTAGGCTTTATTTTGTACAAACAGTGTAACAAACCTTTCCTTGATGCAAATATTTTTTCGAAGCATCTATTGAACGAAGGTGTTCTTAATGTCCAAGAACACCCGAATGCTTCGATGGGGATGGTTTCTGTCTCGCTATTAGGTAATGCGAAGACTTTGGTGTTAGCTATGGCTGATAATGGAGAACCAATACCCAAAACAATCTATCGGCATTACCTTCTATGGCAACGTCGTAATAATGCGGCGGAGGCGGAAAAACTCCCTGATGAATACGTAGAAGACAGCATAGACCCTTCCATCAAGGCAGACATTATCACCCATGCTACAAGAGCCGGCGTGAGCCGGAAGGCCTTGAAATCGGAAACCATGCCTGACGTTGACGTTGGAACTCCGAAATCGGGACAAGATACCACCATCGGGATGGGGTTAACATATATCCGCAATGGGACCACCGACCCTAAGAATTTCGGAGGTGAATTGACTGTCTTATCAGCAGGTGTAAGCGTCAAATTTACCCGTCCTGGCAATAATTCTCCGAGGGATTACCAATCCTTGATTAATTATGGCTATCCTTGGCCGGGCAATCTTTTGCGGATAGCTTTCCCAATTACTAGACATAAAAACACTTCTGCGAAATGAGCTTGGCTAATGTCGTGTGTTTACCTGCTGGAAGTTGCTTATTCAAAAACTCAATACGACTTACTGGACAAATTCAAGGTTCCACAAGCCCAGGCCGGGAGTTGGATTCCAGAAAGGAGGAATGATGACGCCCTGCTCGAATTGCTACATCGGATTGGTTTACTTGATGAAACACCAGAAATCCGAATTAGTTTGCCAATAGAAGTTTCACAACCCGTTGACAATCTCACCGATTATTTTGAAAGATTTCTAAAAGAAGCCCTTGACAAGATAGAAAAGGATAAGGTCGACAGCGGCGGAGCCCCGAATGTTGTAGGGATTAATCTTATGCCATTCTTGTTGGCGGCCACCCTTGTTGACAAACTTGTCCAAGGAATCGCCTCCGTTCTCACAGAAGCCGCTCTCATCGCAAGTACGAAAATTGTTTTTTTTGCGCAGGAATATTCATGGTTTAGCAGATCTGACATTTTGAAAAGCCTTATTCTACGGTCGGAAATGCCCGAGATAACCGTTGTTGATCTGAGAGGCTATGTATGCACCATGTTTCGGGCCACGGATAGGGACCTGGGCCAGACACTGAAAGAAATTCCCCGATCAATGTTTGAAAAAATACTGCGTTTCAAGAATAAATCAGAGTTTAGAAACGCACTGATATACGAGACAAACATTAATATTGGTCATTTTGCTCTGCCAAATTCCCATATTAGAACCCATTACGATCTGTACGATTTTGTGCAAAGGAACAACGTCCAAGAGCACCTTTTTAAGGAGTTTTCACAACTGATCCAGCAATATAAGAAAGTTACAATAATCGGTGAAGGGCTTGAGCTCAGTATGATTATTTGGCTCGGAAATCGATTTGCTGATTTCCTCCCCAATGTTCTACGATTCGAGCCATTTTCTGGACGACGAATAAACGATCCCAGCTTAAAGAAATGGTTTGAAGAATCCGATTGCGTTGTAGTGCTGACCGATATTGTTAATACGGGGGAAACAATTTCATCCGTTTTGAAAGGTTTAAGAAGTTTTAACGAGAAGAAAAAAATACCGATTGAAGTATTTACTGTCGTGAAGTTGAAAAATTCACCAAATCTAATTCATGATACCTACCGATTGACTGAAGCGGTAAAGATAAACCGGCCATACTATCACCCCCAGAATTGCGCACTGTGTCAGGTGGGGCAGCCAATTAAGCCCGTAAATCGATTAGAGGATTTCAACTGTGTGGATGAAAACCAATTGACGCCGCTAGATTTTTGGGAAATAGTTGATGATTGCAAAGCGATGATAAGAGATACTGCTTACCCCGCTGGTGGCCTTCTTCTGCACCGAGTGGATACTGGTATTATCCTTAAGAGATACGGGAACTGGATCTCAAATGTTATAAGGAATAGGGTCAGAAAGAAATGGGAGAATTTGCTCCCGCAGGCAATATGCACAGTTGACGAAGAATCGGGAAAACAGTTCGCACGCTTAGTAGGCGAGGCTCTTGGAGTCGATGTAGATCGAATTCTCGCGGTTGACCGAGATGTTTTACGCGGCGCGAAGCCTTACGAATCCGTGAAAGCGGCCCTCCTGCACGACATAAAAGAGAATGAGTGGGTCGTTTTGCTTGTAGATGACGGAATGAACCATGGAAAAACCATGGCTCAACTCATTGATTTCTGTGATGCAAACAGGTTATCAGTTTTGGGTGTTCTCGTATTTGATAGCCGCCTAAGGTCAGAACAGCACCATCAACTTGAAGAGAGAATGGGCGGAAAGAAGGTCTTGGCCCTTTATAATTGGCCTTCGCATTTGGGGAAGGTATGAGCGATCCTAAAGAGAACAAAGAGAAATACGACAAGGTTGCCCAACTTCGAAGTCTCATCAAAGGGTTTAAGAATAGTACTGACGTTCGAATTGATATATTTGGCGTAATCCTAGATTATGTTGGCGAGACCGGTGTGGGGCTGGAAGGAATCTTTGGGTTGAATCATAAAATCTATACCGGACTGTTTGTAGAAGGAAATGTTGAGACAAAATACAACGCACATATCCTCTTGAAATCTTTGTTACCCACCAAGGATGACCAAATTACGTTTGAAAAATATCACGGAAAATCATATCCGGAAATCGGGGCAGTTTTAAAGGAATTCGATGTTAAAACAGGGGGGGTGATGGGCTTCCCCGGCCTTCCAGACCCTGACACACTGGTGGGCTTTAAGGTCGCTGGGATTGTGTGGCAACTATCAGATATTCACTTTGGATCGATGAACAAAACGGGTTTGGATCCGATTGAACTGGCTGAGACGTTATGCAGGATTGTGGACAGTAACAAGAAATATTTGCCAAAGGTTATTATCGTTTCGGGAGATATTACCAGTGACGGGAGTGAAGAGGACTACAAGGAGTTTAGGAAATTTATTGGGCACCTTAACAAAAGATTATGGGGTGCGGTTCAAAAATACCGGATCTTGGTGATTCCAGGTAATCATGATATCCGTTGGCTTAAGGACGGAACTGCAGATAGAATGAAGCAATTTATAAAATACTTCGTGAAAAGTAGGATGGCGATTACGCCATTTGGACGTAAAGAAGAAGAATCGGGGGATGGCAATGTAACTGTGAATCGGATTATATCAAAGAAGAAAGATGTTCCGCCAATCGCCCTGGTAACTTATAAAGATCTTGAGCTACAGTTTTTACTCCTGGTCTCAGCATATTACTCAGGAACCGTTCCCAAGGAAGTTCGAGATATCATCTCAGGACTAAGGAAGAAGAAGATTTCGGATGCACTTAAAAAAATACTGCGTATTGATAAAGGTGAAATAACCCATAGTTACATTGACCTCTTATCGAGTGAGATTAAGGAACTGAAGTTTGATGGGATCGCGGTGACTCATCATCATCTCTGTGAGTTCGGAGCGGAACCCTGCAAGACTGAGTATGCAAATGAGTTGTTGAGAACATTGGCAGAAAAGGGCATCTACGTTGTTTTGCATGGGCATACACACATGGTTGAAGACAAACGTTTTTCCCGTTTAGTAACGAAAAGCTTGGCGTTTCCTGTACCATGTAGTTCTTTGGGTGGCGAGTGTGTAGGAACTCATAATAGAGGATTCAGTCTCCACTTTATAGGAAACCCAGAGGATAAGAGAAGGATAGCTACCTTTTTGTGGCCAATTGGCAGTACTAATTATTTTACACCAAAGGACCTATTTGCTCGCTATTGGTTTAGGCTTTCTAAGGATGGAATCGAATTAGAAAGTTAACTTGTATACCGCGGTGGTCGACATCCTTAAGTTTCTATAGTCCTGAAAAATAAAGAATCTTTGGGCAAAAAAAGCTCCATGGTTAGGTTATCGCTGCCTTGTTTTCCTGAACTAACTCTAGCCTCCATGTGATTCGTTTCCCAAGACTGTATTGCCTAGGCGGGCTGCTGCCCTTTGATTTATAGTCTCCATCAAATGTTCATAGATATCCATCGTGACATTGATGCTGCTGTGGCCGAGTTGGCTTTGGTGTATTTGGGATGTTCTCCTTGAGCAATCAAAAGGCCGGCATAAGTGTGGCGGAGGTTATGAAATCTCATCCGAGGCAACTCGGCTTATCAAAGGGCGAGGAAGAATCATCTGTAAAGCAAGTTCGCTGAGTTCTCGTGGGTTCCTTCTTCGGTGGGGAAAATAAGTTCCAGCTCTCCTTTAGGACAAGCCAGCTTCCATTTTTTCACTTGATGAACCAATTCTGGAGCAAGGTCCATCATTCGTCTGGACGCCTTGCTTTTGGGTTCCATAAATTTGCCAGCTCCCATAATTGACTGCCCCGCCACCGGTTCAAATCCGGTTGCCGCTTCCAAGAAAAAGTTAAGGGGTTACAGGTTGAACTAATAACCTGTAACCCCTTTATTTTATCGTTGAAACATCACAGGGCACCATAGAAAGTGCTGAGAATCCCCCTTCTTCACCACCAATTCCTGCTAATTTCCACAACAGCTTTTTTGACATTTTCGTGAGTTAAAACAAACGTTGGTAGTGGACCAAATGGATAACTGATTGCACGTAACTTGCAACCGTTATTAGGGAGAGCAAAACAAAAGGGGGTTCTTATCCTCAGGCACGCCTCCTTGACCTAGGATGGAAACCCAGTGGGACTACCCGCTGAGTAGTTGGTGATTGATTTTTTGCTGCCAATCTGATAGGTTTTTAGACAGTTATATCGGCAGGCATGTATACGCTCCGGAACTTATGGGAGAGATTGAGGAATAAGCTTTATGCCAACGCTGAATTGGATGGGACGAAAGGCAGTTGAAAATCATCATCGGCAGGTTCCGTTTCACTTGTTGAAGGATGTGCCAGAATTGTCTGTCGGCGACCCTGGCACGGGTAACTTGCTCGTGGAAGGGGACAACCTCTTGGCTTTGAAAGCTCTCCTGCCGTACTATGCAGGACAGGTCAAATGTATCTATATAGATCCGCCCTACAACACAGGAGAAGAAAATTGGGTTTACAATGATAATGTCAATAGCAAAGAAATACAGGATTGGCTTAACAAGACCGTCGGCAAAGAGGGAGAAGATTTGACGCGCCACGATAAATGGCTATGTATGATTTATCCGCGATTATTCCTGCTTAAACAACTCTTAAGCCGGGACGGTGTCATAGCTGTTTCTATTGATGACAATGAGCTAAATAATCTCGGTATTCTCCTTGATGAGCTTTTCGGCCCTAAGAACCGCTTGGCGTGCGCTCCATGGCTTGCTGAACCGAGCGGAGGGAAGCAAAAAACATCACTGAGAAAGGGCCACGAGTACGTTTTCATTTATCACAACGGAGATGACTCAAATCTAACCCGCGAGGAAAAATCGACAGGTAAACTCGACCGACGAGATAAGTTTGGTAAATATCGCAAGGGACGGGAACTTCTAAAATGGGGGGAACAATCATTACGGGTCAATCGGCTAAAGATGTGGTTTCCGCTTGCTACTCCCGAAGGAACACAAGCTTACCCGGTCAGAAATGACGGGAAGGAAGGACGGTGGCGGCTCGGTGCAGAAAACCCTTTAATCAAAAAGATTCTCGAAGACCCTGAACACGCGCATTGGGAAATGCGGCCTTATGATGAGGGTATAGTTGTAGACGGTAAACGTGAGCGCTGGGTTCCTTACGAAAAAGTCCGGGACGCAAAAAGAAGTTTTGGATGGAGTACATGGCTTGACTCGTTCGGAATCAATGCGGATGCCACTCGCGAACTTAAAGAAATCTTCGGCGAAAAAAAGTTTAATACGCCAAAGCCCACACAGCTCATCAAGTGGATTATCTCTCTTCATGAAGACGAAGATGCACTTGTGCTTGATTCCTTTGCAGGGTCTGGTACAACAGGCCAAGCTGTTTTGGAACTGAACAAAGAAGATGGTGGCAACCGCAGGTTCATCCTTGTCGAAATGGAATCCAATGTCTGCCGTAACATAACGTCCGAACGGTTAAAGCGGGTTTGTTTGGGCTACACCAAACCGGACGGCACGGCCATTGAAGGTTTGAGTAGTGGATTTCGTTGCGCTATGCTTGGTGATCCATTATTTGACGAAAATGGCAATATCCGCAACACGGTATCCTTCCCCGACCTGGCACGACATGTCTATTTCACCGAGATGGGCGAACCGGTACCCATACAGCCAAAGCCGACGAACCCTCTTATCGGCATCTGTCGGGGAACGGCTGTTTATCTATTGTACAACGGCATTTTGAAGGATAAATCACCCGACGGCGGAAACGTGTTGACAACGAGCATTCTCGCGCGTTTACCGAAACACGACGGCCCAAAAGTTATTTACGGTACGGCCTGTAGGATTGGGCCGGAGCGATTACGACGTGATGGCATCGTTTTCAAACAATTACCGTACAAGCTGAGGGTGGATGCCTTATGATCTTAAAGAGTTACCAGGTTGAGGCGCTGGACTGGCTTGAAGCCTTTTTTAAGCGTTGCAAGACGACCAATAATCCGAGCTATTCCTATGAGGAAACAACGAAAGAATGGCGCAACGTTGCTTTGCGTTATCGACCTTTGCCGACTCTACAACACGTACCCTATGTGTGCTTGCGCATTCCGACCGGTGGTGGCAAGACATTGATTGGCGGTCTTGCGATTGAACGAGCGAACCGCAGTTTGCTCTTCACAAGCCATAGCGTGACGCTCTGGCTTGTTCCATCAGAGCCAATCCGCGAACAGACCTTGAAGGCGTTACGTATGTCGTCGAATCTTCTGCATCAGGCAGTTTTTTCCGCCCTGGGTGAAGTAACGGTGTTAGAGATCGACGAAGCCTTGCGTGTCAAACCCAACGTCTTAAACGGGTCAAACGTGATTATCGTAGCAACGATGCAGGCATTTAAGCAGGAGGACATGGATCGCCTGAGCGTGTACAAGCAAAACAGCGAAATGATGCCACATTTTGATGAGGTCAACGACCCAGCGGTTAAAGGGAATCAATCGCTTGTTGACGTTCTCCGCATGCGCCATCCTTTTGCCATCGTGGATGAAGCCCACAATCAAGGGACACCTCTTGCCTTTGAGACGCTATCCCGGTTTGAGCCGAGTGCAATCCTGGAACTCACAGCAACACCAGACCGTTCACGTCAGCCGAGTAACGTTCTTTATAGCGTCGGGGCTTCAGCCCTTCAGGCGGCGGATATGATCAAGATGCCGCTTGAACTCGTGCGCCGTGAGAACTGGCAGGACACCATGAGGGACGCTATATCCTGTTTGAACAAGTTGCAGGTAAAGGCGGAAGTGGAGCGCAGCGTGAGCGGTGATTACTTTCGCCCGATCATGCTCCTGCAAGCAGAACGTAAAGACACTGAGCATGAGACGCTTGTTCCTGAAAAGGTTAAACAGGCTCTTATCAATGACTTCGGCATCCCAGCGGATGAGATTGCAATAGCTACCGGAACGACCGATGAGATCGCGGGCGAAGACATCCTTTCCGAAAAGTCACGTAAGCGGTTCATCATTACTATCGACAAACTCCGAGAGGGCTGGGACTGTCCATTCGCCTACGTGCTCTGTTCTTTCAGGAACACAACATCCGCAACAGCGGCGGAACAGGTCTTAGGTCGTATTCTAAGAATGCCGGGGGCAAAGCGCAAAACTCAGCAGGACTTGAACGAAGCTTATGCTTTTGTCACATCCACGAATTTCCACGCGACTATTGAGAGTTTGCGGGATGGATTGGTGAAGAATGGCTTTGAACGGCAGGAGACTAAAGACTTGATACACGCCACCGATGAACCAGGCGTGGACGATCTTTTTTCTCTCACTTCGTCAGTCACCTTTACCGTTCTGGAGTTACCCGAACCGGAAACGATTCCAGCGAGTCTTATGAACAAGGTGGAGATTGTACCTGAAGCTGGAGCAATCACTTTACGTGGTAACTTTACAGATAGGCAGGTCGAGACGCTTGAAGGCGTGTTCCGTATACAGGGGGACAGGGAGGCGATTCGTCAAGCTGTAGGGCGGCTCCGGACTCCCCAAACGCGGCGACAGAAGACGCTGTCTGAACTTGGTGAGCTTTTTCCCGTTCCGCTCTTGGCACTACGACAAGGCGAGTTATGGGAGCCGTTTGAAGAAACTCACTTATTGCAAGGCGATTGGCGGTTGCTGGACTATTCCTTTGAACTTGACGAAAATGAATACAAAAAACCTGAACGCAAAGCACAAGGGGGACGGTTTGTTCTCCAACAAGAAACAATCCGGTTTGAGTACTTTGAAAACATTGAGGCTCAACTGGCCTTATTCGATTTTCAAAACGAATGGGATCAGGTTCAGCTTGTTTCATGGCTTGACCGGAACATTATCGACATCAGCATCTTACCGGATGAGAAGGCCGCTTTCATCAACAAGGCCGTAGCATGGCTGATGGAAAAACGAGATTGCACCATAGAAGAATTAAACTATTCGAAATTCCGACTGCGTGCGGCGCTTGAAGCTAAGATCAAAGATGCCAAGCGGGAGGCTATGCGGAAGGTTCACCAAGCCTTCCTAATCATGCCAGAGCAGTTCTCGGCTGATGGGCGCTGTGCACTGGTCTTTGAGCAAGGGCACTATGCTTACGACTGGGCTTATAGTGGCTTTGTTGATCTGCCTAAACACTTTTTCCCGAAGATCGGTAATTTGCAGGGCAAGGGGGAAGAATTCGAATGTGCCGAATTTCTGGCTACCCAACTTGAGGGGGTCAAATGCTGGGTGCGTAACGTGGAGCGGAAGCCGACATCCTTTTATTTACAGACGGGCACTGATCGGTTCTATCCAGATTTTATCTGCTTGCTGGAAGACGGGCGCATACTTATTGTCGAGTACAAAAACACCAAGGACTGGGAAAATCCAGACAGCGAAGAAAAACGCATACTCGGAGACCTTTGGGAACGCCGAAGTAATGGCAAGTGCCTCTTTATCATGCCACATGGGCAGGATTGGGAAGCGATTCGGCGTAAATGCCAATCCCCTTCAACGGGATAGGTATGCAGATGGCGAATGGTCAATTACCCCGACTCCCTCTGGCATGGGTAGGAGTTAAGGAATCATAACTGGGAAAAGTATGATCATTGATACCATCGAAGGATTTCTTCCTGAAGGGGCTACGAAACCATTTGCCGCAATAACCGATTCAGGCGAACGAGTTATTGTTAAAGCATTACTGAAACCGGAAATGGGCAAACTTCTTCTTAACGAGTATATCTCTGGAAGTCTTGCCAATAGAATAAATCTCCCTTGGCCCCAAACGTCTTTAGCAACCTTGAGCTTGTCTTCTGAGGAATGGTTACAAAAGCAATCAATTCAAGTTTTTTGTCCAAATTGTGTTGCGACTAACTTCATCGACAATCTGACCATGATCCCATGGCCCAAACCACCTGAGCCATACTCTCGGTGGGATTGGGACAGTCTGGATCAATTACCAGAAGTCAATAAAAATCATCTTATGAGATATTTCGATCATCCAGAAAATCAAAGTAACTTCTATGGGCGAGCACTCTTTGAGTTATGGCTCTTCCTTCAGGATAACAAGTATGATACGTTATTCTCTCTTCCTAATAGAACTCCGTTTTTCTTAGATGGGTCGCATGCATTTGGCGGTTCCGACTGGGAACTCGACGAACTGGATTATTCAAAACCAAAATGTTTCCCCCAATCCCCTTACTTACAAGGAATCTTGACAAACCGAGAGTTATTCGTGGAATGGTTCAATCGAATTGAAGCTGTGGAAAACGATTACATTCGCTCAATAATAAACGCTATTCCGGCCTCTTGGGAAACTAATCAGCCTCAGTTAGACTTCATCCTTGAGTTAATAACGGCTAAACGTAAGGATTTTCTACAAGCTTGGAAGCATGAGTTACTGGAGAATCCTTACTGAAGTAGTGAATTATTAGGTTTCGCCGTACCAGGACACCTCCAACATTCGGAGTATGCGTTGTAAGAGGACGGCAGGAAAGGCTTGCAGATCTCTTGCAACTGAAATGGGTTTCTGCCCATAAGCGAGCGGTCAACGGGTCTCTTCTGGAAAAGCTGACTCTTTGTCTGAGAGATATTGTTGATAGGCGTTGACTTCTTTCTGGAAGTTTGGCTTGAACATTTCCCATCAGAATTGTATAAATCAGCGAGTAAACTGGAAGTGACCATCTTTACGAACGTACATGAATCGATGAAGGTTCAGGAGAGTAGGTGGTGATGGCACAAAGGGGAAAGAATAAACAGAGCGCGAAGCGCGAATACAAGATGACCGTCGCCGGACAACTCTTCAAGCACCTCGGGTTGCAGATGTACTCGGGTGCGGTCCCGGCCATTTCCGAACTCATTTCAAACGCCTACGACGCGATGGCGAAGAACCTTTGGATTACAATCCCCACCGGACGGGCGATACAGCAGACGGATGAAATCGTGGTAAGGGACGACGGTCACGGGATGAGCTTCAAGGAATGCAATTCACTGTATTTGGCCGTTGGCATCAATCGCCGCTCGGAGAGTAGCGAGTGGACGAAGGCGTACAACGGGCTAAAGCCCCGAAAGGTTCAAGGTCGGAAGGGCATTGGCAAGCTTGCCGGTTTTGGGATCGCGGATCGGATTGATGTCCGAACCGTGAAGAGTAAGCAAGTTGCCCACTTTGCATTGGATTTCCCCGAGCTTACGAAAAGCCCGAGCTTTGCCGACGCTCAAGGGTACTCACCAGAAGTGCTATCCGATGATGGGACAAGCACCAAGGAAAAACCGGGCACGGTCGTGACTCTCTCACAGTTGAAAATCAGCCGTGCGATCGATGAGGAGCAATTCAAGCGCGGCATCGCCAGAAGGCTACTCATTCTGGACAAGCATTTCACCGTCCGCGTGAACGGCAGAGCCATATCACGACAGGAAATCCCTTTTCAGTTCCGATTCCCTTCCATGTCCGGTAAGTGGGAGACCGCCGACCTTGGCAGCGGCCAGGAGATTCAGTGGTGGGCGGGTTTCTCCAAAAACACGATTCCCGACGAGGAACAGCGTGGATTCGTGGTTTATGTGCGTGGAAAGTTGGCTCAAACGCCTTGGTTTTTCGACCTGAGTGGCGGCGTGTGGGGCCAGCACGGAATGCAGTATTTAACGGGAGAAGTGAAGGCGGATTTTCTCGACGAAAGTGTTGACCTCATTGCTACCGACAGGGGAACCATCCGATGGGAAGACCCCATGGCAGTGCCTTTAAGAGAGTGGGGACGCAAGAAGATTAGGGAGTTGCTGGAAACCTGGACAGACAAACGCCGTGAAGTCAAGGCGAAGAGTCCAAAGATCATCCAATACCTGGAGCAATCGGAGAAGCTACCCGAGAAGGAACGAAAGATATTCAAAACGGTCGTTGATCGGATCTGCGCCATCCCCCAACTTGACACGGACAAGGAAGGCAGGGACATTGCGGACGATTTAGTCGAGTTTGCCTATAACGCGCTGACGAACCGTAGTTTCCTCGACGCCATACGACGTTTGAACGCCGCCTCCCCGGATGATATGGCCCATTTCTCAGAAGTCCTCTCCGAGTGGGACATCATCGAAGCAGTAAATACCGCGCATCTCGTCAAGGGACGCGTCGAGATCATCCGCAAGTTCGGTCAGATGATAAAGGACAAGGTCCCCGAAAAGCCGAACATGCAGGATTACCTCAAGGATCATCCGTGGCTTATTGATCCGAAGTGGACGATGCTCGTCCACGAGCATTCGCTGGATAGGCTCCTCATGGACGAATTTAAGATCCAGCCCTCAGGAGAAGAGGAGGGATCTCGACGCCTTGATTTCTTCTGTCTCGGGGATTGCTACCAAACCGCTCATGTGGTCGAAGCGAAACGCCCTGACGACCTTGTGGGTCGGACGGAGTTTGACCAACTCCGCGACTATGTGTTGTTCTTGAGGCGCAAACTTCAGGAAGAGTCGACGGACCCCGCCCACAAAAGAGCCTTGGTAAAAGGTTTACTGATCGGGGACCGGGTTCGTCCGGGCGATGAAGGGCACGGAAGGGCCGGCCAGGATGCGGGTGTGTTCGATATTCGTACGTGGCAGAACCTACTGACAACGACCGAAGCGATGCACAAAGAGTTCTTGGATGTCGTCAAGATGCGCGCGCCTATCGATGATCCGAGAATGAAGGAACTGTCAACAGCTAACGACTTGGCGACCAACGCGTCTTCAGCCGGTGGCCGGGAACGGAAGGCACGTAAGAAAAGAAGGCGCACAAAAAAGATAAGGACGAAGGAGTGAAAAACGGAAAACCCATAGCAATAGACTTGTTCGCCGGGTGCGGCGGCCTAACACGGGGCCTGCGAGATGCGGGATTCCATGTCGCTGCTGCGGTCGAAATTGATCCCATCGCGTCGCGCACCTATAGATGGAACAACCGACGCACCAGGTTGATCGAAAAGGATATCCGTGAGGTGTCGGCCCAAGAACTCTTACTCGCTGCAGGTAACAGGCGAATCTCGCTGTTAGCTGGCTGTGCACCCTGCCAAGGGTTCTGCTCCTTGACCATCAAGTGCAAGCGGGAAGACCCGCGCAACGAGCTTTTGCTCGTGATGGCCGAACTCATCAAAGAGATTCAACCCGAGGCAGTAATGATGGAAAATGTGCCCGGTCTGGCTGATCGGGGGAAACCCATCTTCGAAAAGTTCCTGAAAGCCCTTCGTCGGCTCGGGTACCAATATGATTGGCGAGTTGAGCAGCTGGCGAACTTCGGGGTGCCGCAATCTCGGCGACGTTTGGTCCTTCTGGCTGGGCGTGGCTTTGGCGTAAACTTCCCACGACCATCGCGCGCCCGCTCTCCGAAACCGAATTCAGGATTGGACCCCTGGGGTACGGTTAGAGAAGCCATTGGTCACGTGGGTCCGCCGCTCACACTTAGCGCGGCGGTCGGAAGCGGTGGCCCGCAGGCGCACAACTGGCACGTAGTGCGGGACCTTAAGCCTCAGACCAAAGAGCGCCTGAAGGCGGCTCAGCCGGGGCAGACATGGTTAAAGGTTAATGAATCGGTGCGTCCGCGTTGTCATCGGAACGGGTACTGTGGGTTCACGAACGTGTATGGAAGAATGGCTTGGGACCAAGTCTCACCGACTATCACGGGCGGATGCACGACCCCATGCAAAGGAAGATTCGGCCACCCGGACAAACGCAGATACACCATCTCCGTCCGTGAAGCGGCCTTACTCCAAACTTTCCCCGAAGACTATCGCTTCATCACCGACCAAATGGATGCGGTGTGCGACTTGATTGGCAACGCGGTTCCACCTCTGTACGCGAGACTGGCCGCGAAAGAAGTCTTTACAGCTATCAAAGGATGCCGCGATGACCGTAAGAATGATGGCAAGAATGAGTAGGTGGCCGGGTAATGCTCAAAGAGAGCGCACAACTTTTGGGGGCTTGTCCCGCGGACGATTGATGTCCCGTGTGCGCAGCACTGGAAACCAGACGACTGAGATGCGATTGGTCTCATTGCTGCGGAAAGAGGGGCTAAACGGATGGCGTAGGCACCAGCCTCTCCCCGGACGCCCAGACTTTGCATGGCCGAAACCCAAAGTTGTGGTCTTCGTTGACGGGTGTTTTTGGCATGGCCATGAGTGTGGTAAAAACATCAGGCCAAGGACAAACGCGAAGGCATGGCAGGAAAAGATTGAGCGGAACCAAGCCCGAGGTCGGCGGGCAACCCGCCAGTTGCGGCGTCGAGGCTGGGCAGTGATTCGCATTTGGGAATGCACGCTTGCCAAGAGGCCGCTTCTATGTCTGCAAAGAATCCAGAAAGCGCTGCACCAACGTTCTTTGTAGGTGTGGGCGTCAGCATGAAGGCCCCCGAGAGAACCCCAAATCGTCTTGATATGTGACCATAAATGATTTTTTCGGACTGTGTGTGCAAAAGATAAAGCAAAGCGTTCCCCTTTTCCATCCTACATCCAGTAGAGGCAGTAGAGGGACCATCTGGAGTATATCCGGGTTTGAATGTTATGGAGGTTTTCTGTTTAATCTTTGATTTTGGGTTGCCGCTATCAGCTTTTTGTCGAGCGTGATGAGTTCCCCTTTGAAATGGAAAGCAAGCCAGAGGTGACTTGTATCGTAAAGCGGTGAGAGTTTGTTCCTTTTGTTTTGGGTAAACAGGTACCTTACATTACATAGATTGAAGGACGAGTTCGCTTAGATCGTAGGCGGCCATGGTTTCTTCCTTCCCCTTCTCTTTGATCCCATCGAATAACATCGTCAGGCAATAAGGGCAGGCTGTCCCGATAAGCTCGGCTTTTATGGCGATGGCTTGAT
>Ga0299912_10002287_pt1 | contig 15701 bp, 18 predicted proteins | sample RVTome_2_FD_207667 | JGI IMG/M metagenome (GOLD analysis project Ga0299912, IMG submission 207667) | Soil microbial communities from uranium-contaminated site in the Upper Colorado River Basin, Wyoming, United States - RVT95D214 (version 2) ... | reverse complement strand
TGGCCCTGCTGGCCCTGGGCCGGGGCCGCTGGCAGGGGCGAGGTTTCCACCTGGAGGAGGAGCCCAAATTTCTCGGCTCCCGGCGGGTCCTCATCCTGGCCGCGGTGCTGATGGTGGCCCTGGACGTGGTCATCGACCCTTTGTCCCTCCGGGGCTACCGCTGGTTTTTGGGGCAGATCTACGGCTACCCGGAACCGGGGGTCTATTTCGGCATAACCCTGGCCAATTTCGGGGGCTGGTTCCTGGTGGGACTGGTGATGGTCTTCGTCCTGCAACTCCTGGCCACCCGGGTGCCGGACACTTGGTGGTCCTGGGGCCGCCGGGATTTTCCCTCCCGGGCCCTGTTGGGCCCCGGCCTCTACCTGGGAATTCTGGGATTCAACCTGTTTATAACCTTCTGGATCGGGGAAACCTGCCTGGGCTGGGTGGGAGTCCTTATTTATACGCCTTTTCTCACTTGGCTGGTTCTGCGTCTGTGGGGGGAGGGGCCAGGGTCCTGAGGACCCTGCCCCTTCCCCCAACCAATATCAAAGGCAAGATCACTTGCAGCGCCTGGCTCAACCGCCGGGCCGCCAGGCTCCCCCGGCGCCAGAGGTGGAGCATAGGAAACACCCGCCGGGGGTCCCCGGCCAGCCAGGCCAGGGCTTTCTGCAGACCCGGCCCCGGTCCCGGCTCGTATCCCTGGAGGATAAAATCCGGAATCTCCTCTGCCGCGGCATCGGTGATCACCCTGAGGGCCAGGAAAGGGACCCCCGTTGCTGCGGCCACCCCGGCCACGGCCGCGGACTCCAGGTCCAGCACGGGCCGGGTCAGACGCCCCAAGGGCTCTCCCTGGCGGCCCTTATGGATGATGCCCGGAGTGGTGACGAAACTGCCAATCTCCGCGGGCAATCCCGCGGCCTTTAGACGCGCTGCCAGTTCCGGGAGGGGCCGGGGCGGAGGCGGGGCCGCCACCTCTTGCAAATTCCCGGTTTCCGGGTCGTACCGCCAAAAGGAATCCCCCAGGACCAGATCTCCCGGGGCCAATCCCGGCAGCAAGGCGCCCCCGAACCCCAGGGAGATGAGCAGCCGCGGCCGCCAGAGAGCCACCGCTTGGCCCGCGGCCTGCCGCGCGGCCTCCTCCCCCATGCCGGTGAGGGCCAGGCCCCCCCTCCCCTCCCCTATTCCAAACTCCCAGGCCGGCAAACCGACCCCGGCCAGACGCCTGGCCCGGCTCTGGCGCAAAAAAGGCCACACTTCCAGGGGAAGCGCGGCCAACAAAGCCAGGGGGAAAGGGACGGCGCCGGCAGTGGCGGGCCGGCCTTCCGGATTCGTGAGCATCAAGGCTTGGGCGCAGGCAGATGCATTCTGCCCGGGGTCTCGGGAGTAACCAATTCCTCCTCGGCCCCGTCCACGGTGCCTACCTGCCGGGGGCGCCGCCAGCGCCGCCCCTGCACCAGCATATTCCCGTCCTTGTAGAGCACGGTGCGGTCATCCAGAATAATCAGGCCGAACTTATCGGAAATCTGGGCATAGTATTGATACTTCATGTTCTTCTGGTTGAGGCGGTATTTAAAGAACAGGAAGAACACCAAGTAAATGACTACTATCGCCCCTAATCCGGCCAGGGCGTAACTCAGAAAAAGGAAGGTGTTATAGCCCAGGGAACTCAGCCAGGCCATAATGTGGTTCATGTTGAACAGGGCAAAGATGGTGACCAAAAGGAGAAAGAGGATGCCCAAATATGGCAGCCGGCGGATCTGCCGCACCAGGGCTTCCAGTTGATTGGCGGTCTCACCCTCGCCCCCCGATTCGGAGGGCTCCTCCCCCAGAAAATGGTTGAACCCGGTAACGATGATGCCCATTAAAAAAGTGAAGACAATGGGAAAGGCAAAGGCCACAAACGCATATTCCCGCCAGGGAAAGGTGGTGTAGACGCGGTGGTATTTGTCGTCCGTGGCCCAGAGGACCACCACGATGAAAATCACGATCTCCAAGATGCCGATCAGCTTGAGATAATCGAAGAAGAGCTTCTTGCGGTCGGTCTTGTTGAAGTAATCAACGACTTTGGGCATAAACCGGTCCCTAAGTGCGGATTTGCTCGTTTACAAATTAACAATAAAACCGGGCCAGGTCAATCCCTTTTCCGGCATTTGCCCCCGGGATGCGGCTCCCAGGGCCCGGGCCCGGGAAAGAATCTCTTCCCAACCTCGATAGGTTCCTGAATCCATGTCGGCATTAATCGGCCTGGACCTGAAAAAGACAGAGGAATCCCCTGGAGGATTGCCAGGGCGAAGGGGTGCTCCGGGGAAATTAGGGAAATGTCTTGGACCCCACCTCTTACCCTGCGTAAACGTGGGGCCGGCCTAACCGGAAGAAGGACTAACCCCGGCGTCACCGGCCCCCGGGCCGGGAGCCGAAAGTGTTCTTCTGCTGGGGCTTGGCTTCATTTACTTTCAGGGCCCGGCCAGCCACGGTCCGGCCATCAATCAGGGAAATAGCCTTCTCGCCCTCGGCTTTGCTGGCCATCTCCACAAAGCCGAAACCCCGGGGTTGACCCGTGTGCCGGTCGGTGATGATCTTGGCCGACAAGACCTCGCCGGCCTCCGCGAAAAGGGCGTTAAGCTCCTCCTCGGTCAACTGAAAGGGCAAGTTGCCCACATAAAGCTTTATGGTCATTGGCTCCTCGTGCCGAGAACCTCTCTGGAAGGGCTAACCTTCGGCCTGCTTCTCCCCCATCTGCAGCACTGCTTCCGCGTCTTCCAGGCCTTTTTGCTGGCGGCGTTTCATTTTTTCGTCGCCCTTCTTTTTCCGGGCAACCTCTTTGGCCCGCTTTTCCTGGCCATAATTGCTACGGCGTCGCGCCATGGTGTCGACTCCGTTACGCGGTGCTGCCAAAACTCCGGGAGCGCCAATGCTCCCGGAGTTTTGCTATCAGGCTTTAACGCCCGACTTTGACAACGTTTTGGGCCTGGAGGCCTTTGGCGCCCTGGACTACCTCAAACTCCACCAGCTGATCTTCCTGCAGCGAGCGGAAGCCTTCCCCCTGGATGGCGCTGTGATGCACAAAGACATCAGGGCCGTCTTCCCGGGAAATGAATCCAAAACCTTTGGCGTCATTAAACCACTTCACCTTACCTTGTACCTTCATCAACAACGATCCTCCTAAAAGATGGTGAGACTTAACTGCCCAGGGGCAGGCCTTGGAAAGCAGCCAGGCAAAAAAAAATCGGAACGGTGAAAGCATACCGTTCCGATTTCTATTCAGGGCCAGGCACGGCCCTGCCTTCAGTCTGACATGCTATCTTGGTTGTAATTAACAGCAAAAATACCCGATGTCAATTTAATATGATTTTAATCGGCGCAAAGGCAATATTCCTTTAAATGGGCATCTCCCTTACTTGCATTTAAGGGGAAGAAGGAGGTGGGCACCCTTCCTCCTATTTCTCCAACTCAAAAGGCCAATGCACCAGCCCGCCGTCCATGAACTTCACTTTCTTGAAGCCCATGCCCTCCAAAATCTTCTGGGCTTCATAGCCCCGCATGCTGAATTTGCAAAAGGGGATATAGAGCTTATCCTTGGTAAAACCCTGGGCCTTTTCCCGGAGTTTTCCCAGGGGCATGGCAAAGGCCTGGGGGTGTTTCAGGCGCACTTCCTGGCACTCCGCGGGCGTGCGCACGTCCAGGAGCATAAAATCCTCCCCCTGTTCGGTGAGCTTCTGCACCTCCAGGGGAGAAAGGGCTTGGGCGATGCCGGCGAGTTTGTTTTCCACCACCTGGGCGGCGTTGACCAGGGCGTCGATGGCCACGTTTAGGGGGGGGGAGTATCCCAGGTTGAGCTGCGTCAGGGCCCCCACGTCCGCGCCCAGAGTCAGTGCGGTGGCCGCCACGTCCAGGCGTTTGGCGCCGTCGCCGGGCCCCACCACCTGCACCCCCAGGAGGCGGCCGGAGGGAGCTTCCGCCACCATCTTCAAACCCACGAATTTGGCCCCCGGATAATAATGGGCATGGTCCAGGCCGGGCACCAGCGCGGTGACCAGGTCGGTGAAACCTTCCCGCCGGGCCGTGGCCTCGGTGAGTCCGGTGGCCCCGATGGTGTAGTCAAAGACTTTGGCCACGGCGGTGCCCACCATTCCCTGGTAGGCGACCTGGCCCCCGGTGACGTTGGTGCCGATGATGCGACCGTGGACATTGGCCAGTTGGCCGGAGGAGACGAACACCGGCCGCCCCAGAAGGCGGTGGAAGCTTTGGGCGCAGTCGCCGCCGCTATAGATGTCCGGGTCGCTGGTGCGCAGGTACTTGTCCACCGCCAGGGCCCCGGTCTGGCCCACCTCCAGGCCGGCCTCCCGGGCCAGGGTCACGTCGGGCCTGACCCCGATGGCCACCAGGACCAGGTCCGCCTCGTAGCTGGCCGTCTCCGTAACCACCCGGGCCACCTGGCCTTCGGCGGCGCCTTCAAAGCGGCTGACCCGCTCCCCCGTGCGGCAGCGCACCCCTTTGCTTTCCAGGTAGCGCTCCAGGATGGCGGCCATTTCCACGTCCAGCACACCCGGGAGAATCTGGTCCGAGGCCTCGATCAGGGTTACCTCCAGACCCCTCCGCAACAGGGCCTCGGCCGTTTCCAGGCCAATGAGGCCCGCGCCGATGAGAACGGCCCGCCGGGGCTTGCTCTTCTCCAGGGCCGCCAAAATGTCCAGGACGTGCTGGGGCTGTCGCAGCACAAAAATATTGGCCAGGTCGATGCCGGGTATGGGGGGCCGCACGGGCGCGGCGCCGGTGGCCAGCACCAGTTTGTCATAAGGGTAAGCCTCCCCCTGGCCGGTGGCCCGGTCCCGCACCTGCACCTGTTTAGCGCCCCGGTCAAGGGCCACCGCCTCCTTGCCGGTAAGGAGCCGGATGTCCTTGACGGCCTTGAAAAAGTTGGCGTCCCGGAGCACTCCCACCGGGGTGGCCAGCAAGTCCTTGATATCCTTGGTCTCCCCGGAGATTAAAAAAGGCATGCCGCAGGCGGCATAGGAGACATAATCGCCCCTCTCCAGGATAGTGATGTCCGCCTGGGGATCACAGCGCCGCGCCCTGGCCGCGGCCTTGGGACCCGCGGCCGACCCGCCTACCACCACAATCTTCCATGATGCTGCCATATCAGGCCCTCCATCAGTGATTCCGGGGGTATCGCCTGGGGGCAAGGCTCCCTGCCCTGCCACCCAGCCAACCCGTGGACGTTGGCCGGGAAAGACGGGGCTTCTGGCCCCGCTTAACCCGGCATAACTTGAGAAATCAGGGGTTAGTGGTCACTAATTCCTGATGCGTCCTTGAATGATTATAATGCTGACCTGGGCTCCGCGACAGTTCCCCTCAATAACCCCCCCCGCTCCCCCCAACCCACCCCTCAATACGGATGGGTGCCGATGACCGCGGGCACTCCCAGTTTGGCTTCGATGAGGCCCTTCAGTTTCTCCGGGTCGATGGGGCAGGCGGACAGGGCCCGGGCCTTGACGATGCAAGTGCCGATGTGCACTACGTCAAATGGCCGGACGGCCGTCTGCGCGGCCTCCTTGATCAGGGCCAGCTTGGGGATGGCCAGTCCGGGGCAGTCGCCGCAGTCGGTCATGGCCATCACCTCCAGGCCGTCGGAGTAGCGGGCAAATTCCCCTTCCCGCAAGGCCATGGCCTTAAAGCACTTGATGCAGCCCAGGCAGATTTTATCCTTGATCTTCTGGCAGGAAATAATGGCAATCTTGGACATGGCGGCCTCCTTTAAGGTTTCGGAAGTTACCGCCATCTTCCCAGATTCTGAACAAACGTGCATCTTTTTTTTCGGGGTAATTTCCCGGGAGCCGGTTCGACCATGACCCGGGGAACGGTAATCAATGCTTTTCAAAGAACCTGTCCGGAAGGAACCAGGGGCCGGCCGAGGCTTGACAATTCCGGGCCCTTTCCCCTGCGCCTATCTCTTTCCTTCCCAATAGCCAGGCCAAACACCGAAAAGATAGTGAAACTCGCTTGCGCCCCAAATCTCCCGTTTTTAGCCATAGGGCTGACTGCTGAGAGCTAAGAGCTGACAGCTTATTTAACCCGTCCCACGCGCCCAAGGGCTTTTGGAAACTAGTCCTTCCGCACCATCTTCCCTCCGCAAAGAGGACATTTGCTGGCCCTACAAGGATCTCCGGGGTTATGCGCCATTTCGTGGCCGCAGGAGGAACAGACACAGGCCTGGGGAGGACCACTGTGCAATCCGGTGCCCGTGCCCCCGCAACCGCAACCGCAGCCCTGCCCCTGACCTTGACCTTGACCTTGACCTTGACCCTCACCCCTGCCCATACCGAATCTAAATCTTTGAGGCATACCAACCTCCATTCTTGTTATGAACATATGTGCATTATATATCTATCCCTGGGGTCATTGTCAAGGAATTAATAAGGGGAAAATCCCTGGTTTTGTCTGGGGAATTATGATAGCAAAATTAAAGGTGACTATAATGGTAAAGGTGTGCACCCGTTTTTCCCCCAGCCCCACCGGTTCCCTGCATCTGGGCGGCACCCGCACCGCCCTCTTCAACTGGCTCTTCGCCCGGCACCACGGCGGCGTCTTTATCCTGCGCATCGAAGACACCGACCGGGAACGCTCCGAAGAACGCTACGTCCAAGAGATTGAAGAGAGCCTGAAGTGGCTGGGCCTGGATTGGGACGAAGGCCCCTACCGCCAATCCGAACGCCTGCCCATCTACCGGGAATATATCCAACGCCTCCTGGACCAGGGCGCGGCCTATTACTGCGACTGCGACCCCGGGGACCTCGATGCCCGGCGCAAGGAGGCCCTGGCCCGGGGGGAAAAGCCCAAATACAACGGCCGCTGCCGGGACCGGGGCCTGAAAGCAGGCCCCCATACCGCGGTGCGCTTCAAGACCACCTTAACCGGCGCCACCACCTGGCCCGACCGGGGTAAAGGCCCCATCGCCTTCGACAACCGGGAGTTGGACGACCTGGTGATCCTGCGGGCCGACGGCATCCCCACTTACAACTTCGCGGTGGTGGTGGACGACATCACCATGGAGGTCACCCACGTTATCCGGGGGGAAGACCACATCCCCAACACCCCCCGGCAGATTCTCATCTACCAGGCCCTGGACGCCCCATTGCCCGAATTCGCCCACATGACTGTCACTCTGGCCCTGGGAGGAGGAAAACTCTCCAAGCGCCGGGGCGCGCTCCCCATCCTCACCTACCGGGAGCAGGGGATTCTCCCCCAGGCCCTGGTCAACTACATGGTGCGCCTGGGCTGGGGCCACGGCGACCAGGAGATCTTCAGCCGGGAAGAGTTGATTAAATACTTCTCCCTGGAGCACCTGAGCAAATCCCCGGGGGTGTATGACGAAGAAAAGCTCCTCTGGCTCAACAGCCACTATATCAAAGAAACGCCCCTTCCCGAGCTGGCCCGGATGCTCCTTCCTTTCCTGGAGCGCCTGGGTATCGCCAACCCCGATTTGGACTACCTCACCCGGGTGGCGGGCACTTTAAATACCCGAAGCAAAACCCTGGTGGAGATGGCGGACGCGGCCCGCTTCTATTTCCAGGACCCCCGGCCTTATGACGAAAAAGGGGCTCAGAAATTTCTCACTCCGGAGAGTGCGCCCCACCTGGAGGAAGTCAAGAAACGGCTGGAGGCCATGGCTGATTTCTCCGAAACTGTCTTAAACCAGCTCTTCCAGGACCTGACCGCGGAGACCGGCCTGAAAATGGTGCAACTGGCCCAGCCGGTGCGCCTGGCCCTCACCGGCAAGACCTTTAGCCCCGGCCTCTTCGACATCATCAACATTTTGGGAAGACCGGAAGTCTTAAAAAGGTTGAATCTGGCCCTGGATTTCATTTATAAGAAGCAATAAGCCCACAGATGATTAAAAACGTCTATCCCGATATATTCAAGGAGGTTTGGCACATGGCTCATCATACCGAACATCAGCACGAGGAAAAGATGCCCGCATACCGCAAGAAACAGGGCCTGCTTTGCATTCTGGTGTTCGTCTGCATCGGCGCGGCCTTCTGGAGCGGCAACGCCGCGGCGTCCGTTCTCTCCATCCTGGCGGCCTGCGGCATCTGCTTCTGGGCCGCATCCATGGAACCGGAAAAAGCCCCGGACGAACACCATCATTGAGAGAAGTGGTTGGCGGGGGAGAGCGGATGGAGTGAGTAGTAAGCAGTAAGCAATGCACAGTAAAAGAATAATGGCTCGATGGGTCTTGTTATTTACTGCTCACTGCTCACTGTTACCCCGGTTCTCCCCCAAAAACCCCAAGAAACCCACCGGAGGGAAGCCATGCGTATTGCTTTGATCGGTCAGGCGGTTTTTGGGGCAGATGTTTTAAAGGGTTTATTGCCGCAAGATCAGGAGGTGGTGGGAGTTTTTTGTCCTCCGGACCGGGGCGGCAAGGCTGATCCTTTGAAGGAGGCCGCGGTGCAGGCCGGGGTGCCGGTTTTTACTCCCGGCCATATGCGGGACCAGGAAGCCTATGAGCAGATGGTCAAGCTCAACGCGGATCTGGGGGTCCTGGCCTTTGTCACCGACATCGTGCCGGCCCGGGTATTTAACGCCCCCAAGCTGGGCTCCATCTGTTATCACCCCTCCATCCTGCCCCGGTACCGGGGGTCGTCGGCCATCAACTGGGCGGTGATCAACGGCGAGACCGAGACCGGGCTCACCATTTTCTGGGTGGACGCAGGCATCGACACCGGGGACATGCTCCTCCAGAAGAAGGTGGAGATCGGGCCGGATGAGACCACGGGCGCGGTCTATTTCGACAAGCTCTTCCCCCTGGGGGTGCAAGGGGTTTTGGACGCGGTGGCCCTGGTGGCCCAGGGCAAGGCTTCTCGCATTCCCCAGGACCATTCTAAAGCCACCTACGATCCCCCTTGCGACGAGAAGGTGGCTGGACTAAATTGGAGCAAACCCGCCCGGGAGGTCTATAATTTCATCCGGGGCTGCGACCCCCAGCCCGGGGCCACCACCTCTTTTCGGGGGGAGAAGGTGAAGTTTTACAATACCGCATTCCTCAGCGAAGCGCCCCAGGCCGCAGCCGGAGAGATTCTCGAGGTAGAAGATAAGGGCCTGAAGGTGGCGGCCAACGGCGGCGCGCTCCTCATCACCCGCTTCCGCACCAAGGAACTGGGCAAGGTGAAGGCCCCGGATTTTATTGCGGCCCGGCAGCCTAAGGCGGGGGAGCGGTTCGGAACTTAACCCTTTCTCTTAAGCGCCCGATATAATTGGCATCCCTAATTTTTTCCAGGAGGCCGTAAAATGGAGCTACCTCAAGGCATTTCCCGGATCATGGAGGTATCTGAAAAGAGCAGCGCCGATGATCTGGACCGCGCGGGCGCGGCCCTGGCCACTGCCAAAAACCAAATACGGGAAGCGATCCAGGACCTCACCGGCCCCCAGATGGAGGCCATCATCAAAAAGCTGGAAAATGGCGAACCCTTGACCCAAGAAGAAAAGGATTACGTCCGGTCCTGGATCATCGGGGACGCGGAGGGCTACACCAGGGTGGAAAACCACCTCCAGGCCTGGCTCCAGGAATTTAGGGCCCTACAAAACGCAGTCAAGAGCTATGAGGGTCAGGAAGTGACGGTCCAGAATCTGGTGAATCTCCACGCCATCCTGGAGGACGCGGTGCGGGTGGCCGCCAACATCGAGGGCTTCCTGGAAAAGAAGGAGAGGATCGAGCGCTTTGAGAAGGCCATCCAGGAGATTGACCGGGAAGGCGCCCCCTTCATCGTGAACATCCTGAAGGGGCAGTTGCAGTCCGAGGAGATCTAAAGAAGTGGGGAATAACTGAACCAGCCGCGGATAGATATCATGCGCCCACCTTCACGGGAAGCATTAATGCAGTTATTCAGGATCATCAATTACATTGGCTTGGCCATGATAGGTTCTGTTTTCATCTGCGCGGGCCTGGTGTTAGGCATTAATCATGGATACATCCCCATTAAAATACCCCAGACAATAAATCTCGAGGTTTCCGCAAAAATAAAATATTTTTTCCTGTTTCTCTCCCTTTGCCATTATCTTATTATCAAGTTTTTCCAAAAAATATCCATCAGAGCAGTATATAGACTTCCCGCCGCGTCCATCATCATTTTCACTCTGAGTGAAATAGTCAGTATCTATGGCCTCGTTCTCTTTCTCTTAACCGGGAATGCCAATGACTTCTTTATTTTCATGACCTTTTCCCTCTTTTACTTCTATCTCTTTTATCCCAAATATGTAGACTGGGAAAGATTGTTAGAGCAAGAGTTGCAAGCAAATCCCTCCCACGGATGACATTAAAACATTACCCGGTTCTCCATGAAAAACATCGGCATCTTCTACCATCCCTCCTTCAGCCGCAAGAGCTACATGACCATCGGCAACCGCCTCCGGGATTTTCCCGAGGCCCTGGATGAGCTCTTGAAAAAGCCCAACGTCCGCCTCTATGAATCCCCCCGGGTGCCGGAGGAACTGATCCTCAAGGTCCACGCCCCGGAAATCATCCCCATGGTGGGCCGGGACGCGTTCTGCTCCACGGCTTATGAATCCACCGGCGGCGTGGTGGCGGGCATGGAGGCCCTGGCCCAAGGGGAGATCCACCGGGCCTTTTGCTTCATCGGCGCCGGCGGCCACCACTCAGGCTTTCGCCAGTTCTGGGGGGCCTGCTGCTTCAACGACGTGGTCATCGCCCTCACCCGGGTCCGGGAGATCAGCCCCTGGCGGCGCTTCGCCATCGTGGACACCGACGCCCACCATGGGGACGGCACCCGCCAGTTGGTCGTAAACGACCCGGAAGTGCTGCACCTCTGCTTCTGCGGCGACGACTACCGCTCCCCGGACGGCACCAAAATAGACGTGGACGTCTACCGCCTGGCCTACACCGGGGACCCGGACAGCAAATACGTGGACCAGGTGCGCCAACACCTGCCCCTGGTCCCCCCCTTTAAACCCGACCTCCTCCTCTGGTACTACGGCTTCGACACCCACGCGGACGACTATGGCTCCCTGGGCCTTTCCGAAGCCCCCTTCTTCCAGATCTGCGACCTGATGATCAACGCCGCCGCTCAGATGGGCGTTCCCCTGCAAGTGGTCCTGGGGGGCGGCTCGCTGCCCTACCTGGCCACCCGCACCATCCCGGAAATCATCAAGCGCTTGGCGGAGGCGTAGAGTTGAGGATGTGGGGGAAGGGGGTAAGGGCCGGGGGCCCTTACCCCCTCCCCCACACCCCCTCCCCCAATCCCTTAAAGTTTAAGATATTGCTGAATACTAGGCTTTTGATATAATTACCTAAAATAATATGCAACTTGGGAGGGGAGTTTGGGGTCTGTAGGGGCGGGTTTAAAACCCGCCCCTACGATTCCTGGCTATTACCCTAGAATAATTTTATGTTTTCCCAACGGTTAGAAGCTTTAGAGAAACGGTTCGAGGAGTTGGAGGCCAGTCTGGGCGATGCGGAGGTGATCCGCGTCCAGGAGGAGTATCAGAAGTATCGCAAGGAGCACGCGGACCTGGCCCCCCTGATTCAGGCCTTCCGCCACTACCGCCAGGTGCAGAAGGAAATGGCGGACAGCCAGGCGATCCTGAAAGAAGAGGCGGATGAGGAACTGAAGGCCCTGGCCCGGGAGGATATCGAGACCCTCAAAGAGCAGGAGACCGCGTTGGCAGAGGAGCTCCGCCTGCTCCTGCTCCCCAAGGACCCCAATGACGAGAAAAACGTCCTCCTGGAGGTCCGGGCCGGCACCGGAGGGGAGGAAGCGGGCCTCTTCGCGGCCGATCTCTTCCGCATGTACAGCCGCCTGGCGGAGCGTAAGCGCTGGAAGGTGGAGGTGCTGAGCCATTCCCCCACCGGCATCGGGGGCTTAAAAGAAATTGTCGCGTCCATCTCCGGGGACCGGGTTTACAGCCGGCTCAAGTATGAAAGCGGGGTGCACCGGGTGCAAAGGGTGCCGGTCACCGAGTCCCAGGGCCGCATTCACACCTCCGCGGTGACCGTGGCCATCCTGCCGGAGGCGGAGGAGGTGGAGGTGCAGATCAACCCCGAGGAGTTGCGCATCGACGTCTTCCGGTCCTCCGGTCCCGGAGGCCAGAGCGTGAACACCACCGATTCCGCGGTGCGCATCACCCATCTGCCCACGGGCCTGGTGGTCTCCTGCCAGGACGAAAAATCCCAGCATAAGAACAAGGCCAAGGCCTTGAAGGTGCTCCGGGCCCGGCTCCTGGACCTGAAGCAGCATGAGCAGCACCAGCAAATCGCCCAGGAGCGCAAGACCCAGGTGGGCAGCGGCGACCGCAGCGAGCGCATCCGCACCTACAACTTCCCCCAGAGCCGGATCACCGACCACCGTATCGGCTTCGCCTTCCACGGCCTGAAAATGGAAGCCGCCCTGGACGGGGACCTGGACGAGCTGCTCCAGGCCCTGGCCACGCACTACCACTCCCAGGCGCTGCAACAGGCGTAAATGGCCGACGCTTCCCAAGGTCCCTGGACCATCCTGGAGATCCTCAGGTGGACCGCCGCTTATTTCCAGGATAAGGGGGTTTCCGAGCCCCGGGCCTCCGGGGAGGTGCTCCTGGCCCACGCCCTGAATCTCAGCCGCCTGGACCTCTACCTGCGCTATGACCAGCCCCTCTCCCCCGAGGAGTTGGCCCGGTTCAAGGCCCTGGTGGTGCGCCGCCGGGCTGGGGAGCCGGTGGCCTACCTCACCGGTCACAAGGAATTCTGGTCCCTGGATTTCCAGGTCACCCCCGGGGTCCTGATCCCCCGCCCGGAAACGGAAACCTTAGTCGATACAGTCCTGCAAGTTTTTAAACAAACTACGGAAAACGGAAAACGGAAAACGGAAAACTGGTGTTTAGAAGTGGGGGTGGGGTCCGGCGCCCTCATCATCGCCCTGGCCCGGGAGCTGCCCCAGACGCGGTGGGTGGGGATCGATATCTCCGGGGCGGCCCTGGCGGTGGCCCGGGAAAATGCCCGGAATCACGGCGTCGGGGAGCGGATTCACTTCCTCCAGGCCGACCTGCTGGCCCCACTCACACCCAAACCCTGGTTCGATTTGGTGGTGGCCAATCTCCCTTACGTCCCCAGGCCGGTTTGGGAGCAACTGCCCAAAGACATCAAGGAATTTGAACCCCGGGAAGCCCTTTTGGGAGGTGAAGACGGGTTGGACCTGATCAGGCCTCTGGTCAGGGAGGCCCCGGGCCATTTGCTTCCCCGGGGCTGGCTGGCCCTGGAGGTAGGCGACGGCATGGCTCCCCAGGTCGCGGAATTATTGCAGGAGACCGGAGCGTATGCCCAGATAGAATCAATCCCGGACTATCAGCAAGTGCCGCGAGTGGTCCGGGCCCGGCGCCGGGAGGCTTAATAATAAATATTTTTTACCACAGAGGCACAGAGACACAAAGGCTGATAGAGAAAAAAAATTAGCCCTGGCTTAAATAAGCCAGGGCTAAAATCTTTTCCCTGTGGCCCTCTGTGCCTCTGTGGTGAATCTGTATTAAAAAGTCGACTCTTTCTTGATGACGATGGAAAATTCTTCCTTGGTTCTGGTCTGAGGGAATCTGGACCTCTCCTCGTAAATGCTCCAGCTTTCGCCGCCGTCAATTTTCACCCGGTCCACCCGGCCGTCTTCCTGCTTTGATTCCATCAGCACCCCGGAGCAACCGGCGCCCCACAGCATCAGCAACGCCAACCCCAGCCACCCCCAATTTTTCCTACCTTCCATGGTGTGTTCCCACCTGATCTCAGTGCCGTCACGTTTTCCCGGTGCCAGGAGATTGCTGGCTTAAGCCACAGACAATTTACCAGGTTGATTCTTTTTTGAGGATAAACGCGCTGTCTTCTCCCTTGGTGGGGTTGCGGTCCCAGGATCTCCAGCTCTCGCCGCCCTGAACCCGGAGACGCTCCACACTCCCGTCCTCATGCTGCATTTCCTGCAAAATTCCGGAGCAACCCACGGCTCCCACCAGGGCTGCCAGCGCCAATACCAACCACCATCGACTCTTGCGGCTCTCCATGCCTTCCTCCCCGTCCTCTTACCCTTGGACTGTTGGTGGAGGTTATTAGTTAAATCCGGTTTATCGGTCTCGGGGCTGCTTGCTATCTTGGCAGGTCTTATCTCTCTCCGCCCCAGGTCGGGGGATAAGTCAGAAAACGCGCAGTGCAGTCGCAAATCTACCGAAAACCCCTGTTTGCGCTATCCTACCAAAATTTTTCTTAGAAAATCAACACTTTTTTCAATCTTAGAAAATCCAGGGGAAAATCCCCCCCAACGCTCACAAATCTTCCGGCCCGCAGATGCGCCCGGCCACCGCGGACGCGGCGGTAACCGCGGGGTTGGCCAGATAGACGAAGGATTGGGGGTGGCCCATGCGCCCGGTGAAGTTGCGGTTGGTGGTGGCAATGGCCGTCTCCCCGGGAGCCAGGATGCCCATGTGCCCCCCCAGGCAGGGGCCGCAGGTGGGGGGGCTGACTATGGCCCCTGCGTCCATAAAGACGGCCATCAATCCCTCGTCCAGGGCCTGGCGGTAAATCAGGGGAGTGGCGGGGATGATGATCAGACGCACTCCTGGCGCCACCTTCCGGCCCTGCAAAACCATGGAGGCCAGGATCAGGTCTTCCAGCCGGCCGTTGGTGCAGGAGCCGATAACCGCCTGGTCGATGGGCACCTGCCCCACCTGGGACAGGGGCCGGACGTTGCCGGGGGACGGGGGCAAGGCCACCTGGGGCTCCAGGCGGCTGACCTCATAGGTCTTTTCAGAAAGATACGGCGCCCCCGCATCACTCTCATACAAGCTATAAGGCCGTAAAGCCCGGCCCCGCACATACTCCAGGGTAACCTCATCCGGGGCGATGATGCCGTTTTTGGCTCCGGCCTCCACCGCCATGTTGGCCATGGAAAAGCGCTCGGCCATGGGCAGGGCCCGGATGGCCTCCCCGGTAAACTCCATGGCCCGGTAATTGGCCCCGTCCACGCCGATGTCGCCGATGGTCATGAGAATCAGGTCTTTGCCGGTGACCCAGGGCGCCAATTGGCCGGTGTACACGAATTTCATGGACTCCGGCACCTTGAGCCAACACTCCCCGGTAATCATGGCCGCGCCCAGATCCGTGGAACCCACCCCGGAGGCAAAGGCCCCCAAGGCCCCGTAAGTGCAGGTATGGCTGTCCGCGCCCACGATGAGGTCCCCGGGGCCCACAATGCCCTTTTCCGGCAGCAGGGCGTGCTCCACCCCCATGTCCCCGCCGTCGTAAAAGTGCCGCAATTGCTGCTCCCGGGCAAACCGGCGCACCAATTGGCACTGGGTAGCCGAGGCGATGTCCTTATTGGGCGCGAAGTGGTCGTTCACCAGCACTACCCGGTCCTTGTCAAACACCTGTTTGGCCCCGGCCTCCTGAAAGGCGCGGATGGCCAGGGGCGCGGTGATGTCGTTGGCCAGGGCGATGTCCACCTTGGCCAAAATCAACTCCCCGGGCTCCACATAATCTTTGCCGCAATGCGCGGCGAGAATTTTTTGCGTAATGGTCTGTGGTTTGGTCATATAATTCACCCCATAATACAATTCGTCATCAAAGGAATTTTTTTCGTAGGGGCGAACCTTGTGTTCGCCCACCATGCCGGGCGAACACAAGGTTCGCCCCTCCCTCTCAATACCTTTTCGACCGCAACTATATGCAGTGAGCGGTAAACAGGTTGTACTTAAAA
>Ga0299912_10002285_pt1 | contig 15711 bp, 16 predicted proteins | sample RVTome_2_FD_207667 | JGI IMG/M metagenome (GOLD analysis project Ga0299912, IMG submission 207667) | Soil microbial communities from uranium-contaminated site in the Upper Colorado River Basin, Wyoming, United States - RVT95D214 (version 2) ... | reverse complement strand
TACCTTCGTCCCCATCATCCAGGGCTGCGACAATTTTTGCTCCTACTGCATCGTCCCCTACCGGCGGGGACGAGAGAGGAGCCGTCGGCGCGAGGAGATAATTTGCGAGATCGAGGGTCTGGTGGCGCGGGGCGTCAAAGAGGTAGTGCTTTTGGGGCAAAACGTTGATTCCTATGGACATGATCTTTCCACCCAGCCGACCCTCGCCGGCCTGCTGGCCGAGGTGAATAGCATCGATGGCCTGGCTCGGATACGCTTTCTCACCTCTCACCCTAAGGACATGACGGATGAGCTTATCGAGGCCGTGGCGGGGTTGGACAAGGTCTGTGAGCACATTAACCTTCCTCTCCAGGCGGGGGACGACGAGATATTGAAGGCCATGCGGCGCGGCTACACTGTCGAGCAGTACCGCCAGTTGGTGGGACGAATACGTCTTGCCCTTCCTGGGGTTGCCCTGAGCACCGACGTCATCGTGGGCTTCCCCGGCGAGACGGAGGAGGAGTTCCAGCGAACGTTTGACTTGCTGGCTGAGCTTCGGTTCGACACCGTGCATGTGGCGGCGTACTCACCTCGTTCCGGCACCATCGCCGCAAGGCTTTTTGAGGACAACATCCCGCCGGAAGTGAAGAAGGAGCGCCTTCAAAGGGTAGAGGAGCTGCAGGAGAAGGTCGCCACCGGGATCAATGCTCAGCTTCTCGGTAAGCGGGCAGAGATTTTGGTCGAGGGCGAGCAGAAGGGCAAGTGGCAGGGCCGCACCCGCACCAACAAACTGGTTTTTTTCGCTGATGACCGAGATTATCTCGGACAGCTAGTTCAAGTCAAAATCGAGAGATGCAGCCCCTGGGCGCTGCAAGGGAAGGTCGATAATGAGCGTGATTAAGCCTTCACCCAAATTGGCACAAAAGGTTGAGGCGTTCACCGAGCGCGGCTTCGTGAAGGACCTGGAGGAGCTGACCGCCAAGATCCTGAAGCTCAAGAAGGAGATGAACGCCATCATCCTGTCCCACAACTATCAGCGGCCGGAGGTACAGGACATCGCCGACTTCCGCGGCGACTCGCTGGAGCTGGCGCGCAAGGCCACTCAGGTGGACTGCGATGTCATCGTCTTCTGCGGCGTGCATTTCATGGCCGAAAGCGCCGCCATCCTCAATCCCACGCGCACGGTCCTCCTGGCCGAGGGCACGGCCGGTTGCCCCATGGCCGACATGATAGACGCCGATGACCTGCGAGAGTGGAAAGAAAGATACCCCAATGCGACCGTGGTCGCCTATATCAACACTTCGGCGGCGGTGAAGGCAGAGAGCGACATCTGCTGCACTTCCGCCAATGCGGTGAGGGTAGTGGAGTCGGTGCCCAACGACGAGATCCTCTTCATCCCCGACCAGAACCTGGGACACTACGTATCCACTAAAACCAACAAACACATGATCCTCTACCCGGGCTTCTGCGTGACTCACCACCGCCTCAAGCCGGAGCAGGTTCTGGCAGCCAAGAAACTGTACCCCGAGGCAGCGGTAGTGGTGCATCCTGAGTGCACGCCTGAGGTCATAGCCCTGGCCGATGCCGTGCTCAGCACCTCGCAGATGTTGCGCTACGTCAACGAAAGCCCAGCCCAGGTCTTCCTTATCGGCACCGAGGCGGGGCTGGTGTACCGTATGCGCCAGGAGAACCCCGACAAGACCTTCTATTGCATAAGCAACGCCCTCCTCTGCCCCAACATGAAGAAGACCACGCTGGACAAGGTAGCCAAGACCATGGAGCTGCGGCGCAACGTTATTCGTGTACCGGAGGAGATAAGAGTGCGGGCCAAGCGCGTCCTGGACCGGATGCTGGAGATAGGGTAGGGGATGAGAGATTCCCCCTGTTTTAGATGCGTATGTGGCCTATCATTCACTTGAGTGGATGATAGGACGACTTGCATGATGACGAGGGATCGGCGTTAACACAGTATCGAGGTGAAAAGATGAGCCTTTGGTTAGTAAGAGCTGGGAGACATGGGGAACAAGAGCATGGAGCACTGGAAAACAATGTTGTAACCATTGGATGGAATGAATTGTCAGACCTTTCCAATGTTAAAGACAGAAAGGAACTTGCAGAACTTTACACTAAAGCTAACCCAAGTGATAAGAAAATGCAGGTCGCTAGTGGGGTTGGACAGGTATGGAGATTTGTTCGTGAAATACAGAAGGGAGACATTGTAGCACTCCCACTGAAAACACAATCAGCCATAGCAATAGGCAAAGTTGAGGGAGAATATGAATACCGGGAATTGGCTGACAATATAAAGCATATCAGGCGTGTAAAATGGCTGAAAACGATTCCGAGGTCTGCTTTTCCCCAGGATATTCTTTATTCCCTCGGTTCATTAGGGACAGTCTGCAAAATAGAGAGGAATGATGCAGAAAATCGGGTCAAGGAGCTCTTGGAGAAAGGCGAGCTTGCCCAAGTAGGTGTCCAACCTGAAATCTCTGAAGAAATTATTGATATTGAACAGTATGCAAGAGATCAAATTGTGCGGCATATAGAAGCCAAGTTCAAAGGACATGGTTTAGCAAGGTTGGTGGAAGCAATCCTTAAAGCACAAGGTTATGTAACAAGACAATCGCCGCCAGGCCCCGATGGCGGAGTCGATATTTTGGCTGCGGCAGGCCCTTTGGGGTTCGATAAACCACGAGTTTGTGTACAAGTAAAATCCTCCTCTTCCTCTGTTGATGTGAAGATTGTAAGAGAATTACGGGGGGTGATGTCGAAAGTCGGAGCGGAACAAGGGTTGTTGGTTGCGTGGGGCGGATTCAATAATGCAGCTATACAAGAAGCGAAAGATGCCTTTTTCTCTATACGTATATGGGATCAAGGAGCCTTATTGGAGGAGATTTTCAAATACTACGAACGATTCGATGATGAGCTAAAGGCAGAGTTGCCCTTGAAGAAGATGTGGGGGCTCGTTCTTGAAGAATAAGTGTAACGCTTCGCCCTTCGCAAAGCCCGAGAGCATTAACGAGACGTCAACTCAATGGGAAACCTCGCCAACCTTGATATAATGAAGCAGCGGCCACATAGGTAGGTCAATTATGAAACAATACGATTACATCATCGTAGGCTCCGGGATAGCGGGGCTTTATACGGCCCTGCTGGCCCGCGAGCTGGGGAGCGTCCTCATCCTCACCAAGGGCTCTATTGACGAGTGTAATACCAAATATGCGCAGGGGGGGATCGCCGCTGCACTGGGGGGCATGGATTCCCCCGAACTCCATATGAAGGACACCCTGGCTGCGGGTGCGGGATTGAGTGATCCGGAGGCAGTGCGCCTCCTCGCCCAGGAGGCCGCCGATCGCATCGGTGATTTGATTAACTTTGGCGTCCCCTTCGACACCGTTGATGGGCAGATTGCCCTGGGCCAGGAGGCGGCCCACAGTGTTCCCCGCATCCTGCACGCTGGCGGCGACGCCACGGGCGAGCAGATTGAAATATCGCTAAGCCGGCTGGCGCGCCTGTCGCGCATCACCATCTTGGAGGACTGCCTCGCCACGAGCATTTTGGTTGCTAACGGCGTGGTAGAGGGGATAGCTGCCCTCGATGCCCGCACTGGCTCCACGGAGGAGTACGGCTGCCACTTCTTGATTCTGGCCACGGGGGGGTCGGGGCGGCTCTTCAGGTTCACCACTAACCCCGATATTGCCACTGGCGACGGCGTGGCCCTGGCCTATCGGGCAGGAGCCGAGGTCACCGATATGGAGTTCTTTCAGTTCCATCCCACTGCCCTCCGCTTGCCAGGGGTAGTCCCTTTCCTCATCTCCGAGGCGGTGAGGGGTGAGGGGGGCATACTGCGCAACAAAGATGGCCACCGCTTCATGTTCGACTATGTACCCGAGGGGGAGCTTGCTCCGCGCGATGTGGTGAGCCGGGCGATCCATTCCGAAATGCGGAAGACCCGCAGCGATCATGTTTTTTTGGATGTTACCCATCTATCTGCACCTGTCCTCACCGCCCGCTTTCCTACCATTTATAGTTTTTGCCGGGAACACGGGCTGGATATTACCAGATCTCCCATTCCTGTCGCCCCTGCGGCCCACTACATGATGGGGGGTGTCAAAACCAACACCTGGGGGGAGACTAATATCGCGGGGCTCTTCGCAGCGGGGGAGACCGCCTGCACCGGCGTGCACGGGGCGAACAGGCTGGCCAGCAACTCGCTCTTGGAGGTGCTCATCTTCGGCAAGAGAATCGTGGAGAGGTCTAAGAGCGGCACCAAGGCCAATTCGGCTACCATCCACAAAGAGGGGGGAGATCTGCTTATCGACCTCGGGCAGTGGCAGTCGCCCAAGGCGACTCCACCTCCTGTCAGCCTGCCTGCCCTGCAGTCGCTTCTCTGGGACAAGGTAGGCATGGTGAGGTCGAAGGAAGGGCTGGAGGAGGCCGCTACGGCCCTCGCCTACTGGGAAGCCAGCTTAGGTACGCCTATCGATCGCCCCTCTTATGAGTTGGCCAATTTGGTCCGCGTGGGACGCCTGATGACGGAGGCAGCCTTGGTGCGGGTGGAGAGCCGGGGCGCTCACTTCCGCACAGATTTCCCTGAGCCATCGCCGGCCTGGCAGCGACACATCGTCTTCAGGAGAGGGTGTGGGCACATCTCTCACGATACGGAGGCCTAAAATTGCTGCATCATCTTGAGTTTCGGGCGATTGTGGACATGGCCCTAGCCGAGGACCTCGGCCTGGGCGATGTGACCACCGATGCCCTCATGGACCACGACCTTAGGGCTAAGGCCTCGATAATAGTCAAGAAGGATGGCGTGCTGGCGGGGATAGGGGTGGCGGCCTTCGTCTTCCAGCGTGTCGATCCATCCCTTAAGTTCAATACTATTGTTACCGACGGTGCTCATGTCAAAGCAGGCGATGTTGTTGCTACCATTGAAGGGGCAGCGGCCAGCATCCTGAAAGCGGAGCGGACAGCCCTGAACTTCCTGCAGCGGCTGAGCGGCATCGCCACCGAGACGGCGTGCTACGTGGAAGCGGTCGCTGGGCTGCCTACAAGGATTATGGAGACGCGCAAGACAACCCCCGGGTTGAGGGCCTTGGAGAAGTACGCCGTTCGGATAGGGGGTGGGCATAATCATCGAAAAAACCTTGGCGATGGTGTTCTCATCAAGGACAACCATTTAGCAGCAATGCGCTTCCGAGGCAATGACATTGGGGAAGTTGTCCGCAAAGCACGCCAGTACGCACCCCATACGCTAAAGATTGAGATCGAGGTGGAGACGGTGGAGGAGGCCCGTCAAGCCATCGAGGCCGGCGCCGATATTATCCTCCTCGACAATATGTCCCTTGCTGACATGCGTCAGGCCGTCGAGCTGGCGCGCGGGTGTGCTCTCAGCGAGGCTTCGGGAGGCATTACCCTGGAAAATGTTCGCGCGGTGGCCGAAACCGGCGTCGACTTCATCTCCATCGGCGCTATCACTCACTCCTCTAAAGCTCTGGACATCAGCCTGGAATTCGAGCCTAAGTGATAGATTACCACATCCACCCTGACTACTCCCCTGACGCCCAAGGGTCTATCCAAGAATACGCCCAACGAGCCTTAGAACTGGGCCTCAGCGAGATCTGCTTCACCACCCACTACGACTGCGACCCCGCCCGCGAGGAGGATGATCAGGTAAGGGTCAAAGGGGAGCTGGTGTCGGTGCACTCAGACTGGCTGAGGCCGTACTTTGAGGACGTGGAGGCTGCCAGGCTCTCTTACCCCCAGTTGGCTATTGCGGCGGGGCTGGAGGTGGGCTACTCACCGGAGGTAGAGGAGCATATAGGCCAGATATTGAGGAGCTACCCCTTCGACTTCGTCATGGGCTCGATCCACCTCTTCGACCATTTGGCCCTTACCGTTGAGGAGGAGAGCCGGCTCATCTTTGCGGGCAAATCAGCGGGTCAGGTGGTGCAGCGTTACTTTAAGTTGGTGGAAGAGGCGGTGAAGAGCGGCCTATTTGACGTTATCGGCCACCTCGATATCTACCGGCGTTATGGGCTCAGTTTCTATGGGGATGAGATCTTGGGGGTTCACCAAGGCTTGGTGGAGGAGCTCTTCACAGAAATGGGGCAAAAGGGGATAGGTTTGGAGATAAATACAGCGGGCTGGCGCCACGGCCAGGGGGAGCCCTATCCATCGTTTGCGTTGTTGAAAGAGGCAAGGGCAAGGGGCGTTACTCATCTCACCATAGGCTCCGATGCGCACCGCATTGGGGATTTAGGTTATGCCGTCGAAAAAGCTGCTCAGTTGGCTAAAGCAGCGGGGTATGATGCCCACTGCACCTTTCACTGCCGTAGCCCTCATAGCCTCCTTCTTTAGAAAGCATTATCCCTATTTCAAAGTGCGTTGATCGCTTGATCCCGGCAAAAGAATTGCCTTTGCCAGCGCCAGTGAAACGGCGATGAGGAATAGGGTCTCCGGCCGCACACCGAAGACACTAAAGTTCGGGAACAACCGCAACAGCCCCACGAGGTAACCTCCCCCAACCCAGGCGATTACCCCGATTACACCGGGGCCCCTTAAGCTAGCGTTTTCCTGAGCAAAAGCGTGATTCATGGCTAGGAAGGCGGGCAGGATCAACAGGGTGAGATCGTGGCTAAAAAGGTGGGGGCTGATGAGCAAAGAGATCGGAATCACCAGAGCGTATTGTAGATCGAAAGTTTCAGCTTTATGTTCGCGGTCACGCCAGGCGAAGATCAGCAGAGCCAGCGAGAGGACGCTCATCGTCACCGCCAAGTGGAGGCCCATATCCAGCGGGCAGAACAGCCCCCTCCAGCTCAGATCGTCGCAGCCCCAATGCTCCGACGAGAAGCGCGTTATCTCGATGATGTCGTCGAGCCGGGGTATCCCCACCACAAGGACTGAAGCAACAGCGATGATGCCCAACCCCGACGCCAAGCCAAGCAGGGCTCGCCAGTTCCGCTTGTAGAGCAAAACCAGAGGTAGAGCAATTACAAGCTGCGGCTTGACTAGGGTAAGGGTTAAGGCTAATCCGGCCCTAAAGTTGTTTTCTTTCTTCAAGGCGAAGAAGCAAAGGGCATATCCCAAGAATACCACGATGGTAAGCTGGCCCAGAATCAAAACGGTGAAGAGGGGGAAAAAGCTCACGGCGGCAAGCCCCAGGGCTGCTAGTAAATTCGTATTCTTGTAGATTGCGGGCAGTGCGGAAGTGAAAAGGCGGAGTCCTACCAGAAACAGGCCGACATTCATAAAGAACCATATAACGTACGCGACCTTGTAGGGTAATTTAGCCAGGGGTAGAAAGGGCAAAACCACCCACGGCGGGTAGTTGAAAGGCAACAGTCCCTTCCTCATCGTAGCGGGGTAAATGAGCTGTGATTGGACTTCCTTCTGTACATCGCTGTTGTAAAGGGAGCGTCCCTCACCATTATTCACTATGGTTGCCCCGGTTAAATAGGCCGTAAAATCCGAACCCAAGATTTCAGAGCCAGAAAACGCATTGGCTATACCGAAGAGGATTAGGATCGCGGCACAAATTGCTTGAGCGATATTAGCGGTTAGGGGCATGCGCATGGATGATCTACTCCTCGCATGTGACCTGATCGGCATGATTGTAAACGAGAGGCAATGCTTTTGGCAATATGTGGAAGTTTGTCAAGAAGCATGTAGAGAGAGCCCCGATTCTATCGGGGCTAAACGGTTTGCGTAGAGAGTGTCGAATCCTTCCTGGGAGGGATGGGGCTCAGAATCGCTCATGCTGGACTACCAGCACTATGAAGTATGAAAATGCCGTTCGTGGTGAGCCTGTCCGTCGATAAACTCAGCAGGACCCTTCGACGGGCTCAGGGTGAGCGGAAAAGCGCTCGTGGTAAGTGAGCGAAGGGGCGCTCATGGTGAGCCTGTCGAACCATGTCGCCATCCCGCATAAAATCGGGACTTGTCGAACCACAGGCTCAGGCCCTTCGACGGGCTCAGGGTGAGCGGGTAATGACCTATTTTCGTAGAGTTGATACCCGTTAGGGTGCCCAGATTGGGAAAAACGAGGGTTACTAGACCTACCGTGTAGAATAAAAGGAGGCTACGGTTTGCTTTCCAGCATGATGGTTACCGGCCCATCATTATGTATCTCCACATGCATGTGCTGCTGAAAGCGTCCGGTCTCCACTTTTAGGCCGGTAGCCCGCATCAGCTCGGTGAATCTCTCCACCAGCGCCTCGGCCTTATCTGGTGTAGCGGCGTCGGTGAAGCTGGGGCGGCGTCCTTTACGGGTATCGGCCAGCAGGGTGAACTGGCTCACTACCAGGATCTCTCCTGCCACATCGAGGGCCGAGAGGTTGAATTTGCTCGCCTCATCGGCGAAGATGCGAAGGTTGGCTATTTTATCCGCGAGATACTGAGCATCGGCCTCAGTGTCTTCTTTGGCCACGCCCAGCAGCACCACCAGGCCAGGCCCTATGGCCCCCGTCACCTCGCCATCGGCGGTCACCGAGGCCTTAGTCACCCGCTGAAGGAGGGCTTTCATTCTGGTCGTTCTTATCGTGCACTGCCGAGGCAACGGCTTTGGCCTTTTCCTTATCCTCTGGGGTGTGGGGCGGCTTTTCCTCGACGGGCATGCTCGTCGCCCCTCCATGGCGATTATCCGTGCTGTAGAAGCCGCTGCCTTTGAAGTGCACGGGCACTGCGTGGATTACGCGCCTAGCTGTTCCTTGGCATTGGGGGCAGGTGCTTAGCGGCTCCTCGTCAAAACGCTGCCTGCGGTCAAAGCGGTAGTGGCAGCAGCTACACTCATATTCGTAGGTGGGCACTTCTTACCTCCAACAAAAAGGGATCTCCTCGGAGAACCCCCGTTTGTCTTGTGATTAGCACTTAAACTAGTCGAGTGCTAACTTTATTAGTCTACAACCCAAGTAGGACATTGTCAAGAGTTTTGGGCTCAGCGTTTAGAAACGCTTTTCAACCCCCTAAATCCCCCTCCTTCTTTGGAAGGATTGGGGGACTTTTTGGGTCTGGGGGACACCCCCAAACTCCCGACAAAGGGGCTTCGCCCCTCTGTACTCCTTGCCGATGTCCCGAAGCCCCGACTTGTCGGGGAGAGAGTCGGAGAAATCGGTGCCTTCAGGAAAAGGAATCTGGCTCGACAGAGGTTAGGCAGAAGACTATAATTATGTTAATGTTCAGAGCCGCTGATAAAGGGATAGAGGCAGCGCAACGCACGATGAAAACAAGCGACTTCGATTACCATCTTCCTCCTGACCTTATTGCGCAAACGCCGGTCGAGCCTCGGGATCGCTCGCGACTCATGGTGCTGCGGCGAGAGGGTGACGACATCGAGCATCGGCGCTTTTTCGAGATCGTGGATTACCTTCATGAGGGCGATCTTCTGGTGTGCAACCAGAGTCGCGTTATCCCGGCCCGACTTTTCGGGCGCAAGATGGATAGCCGGGGAAAGGTGGAGGTCCTGCTTCTACGTCGGCTGGAGCCCGGCCTGTGGGAAGCCTTGGTCAGGCCGGCGCGAAGAACGGGGGTGGGAGCGAAAGTCGAAATAAGGACTCATGCGGGGGCGAGCTCAAAGGAACTGTCCAGCCCGGCCGATGATCCTTCGGCCAGGCTCAGGATGTATCCTTCTGGGGAAGGACAGGCGGTCACACCTGTCATGGGCGAGGTTTTGGAGGCCGGAGAAGGAGGGGTCAGGGTCATTCGCTTCTCCGATGAGGCTGGCCTGGAGGCGTTGGGCGTTGTTCCTTTGCCACCTTATATCCACCACCCGCTGGGGGACACAGAGCGCTACCAGACGGTCTATGCCCGGGAGAAGGGCAGCATCGCCGCGCCAACCGCGGGGCTGCATTTCACGCCAGAGCTAATGAACCGCATTCGGGAAAAGGGCGTGGATTTTGCCTTCATAACCCTGCATGTGGGCTGGGATTCCTTTCGCCCGGTGCGCGTGGAAGACCCGCGCCTCCACCATATGCATAAGGAATACGGTGAACTGAGCGCCCAGGTGGTCCATCAGCTCAACCAGGCAAGGGCAGAAGGGCGGCGGATCATTTGTGTGGGGACGACGACGGTGAGGCTACTGGAGCAGGCAGCCATCCTTAGTGGGGGCTGCCCCCTTGCCCCTTTCTCCGGGTGGGCGGAGCTTCTGATCTTAGATGGCCACCGCTTTAGCCTGGTGGATGGACTCATCACCAATTTCCACTTGCCCCGTTCCACCTTACTTATGCTGGTCTCCGCCTACGCTGGCAGGGAGTCGATACTAAACGCCTACGGTGAGGCAGTGGCCAGGGGCTATCGCTTTTACAGCTTTGGCGATGCGATGTTGATCCTGTAAAAGAATAAAAAAAGGGGACTTTTTGGGTTTGGGGGACACCCCCAAACCCCTGGCAAGGGAGTTTCACTCCCCTGTACTCCTCCTTGATGGAATCGGGGCTCAGAGTTAGGGCAGTCGCCCCAAAGAACCTCCAGGCAAAGGAGCCAATTGTTCGAGATTCTTCGGCCTGCGGCCTCAGAATGACATTTATGCTTTTTGGGGGGCACCCCCATCCTTCAGCCGAAGGACTGGCAAGGGAGCTTCGCTCCCCTGCACTCCTGCTAGCTTTGCTCTACGCTCGTTTCCCCCGAAGGCGAGGCAATGCCCAGTATGAGGACGGTCTTAGAGCCTCCGGCGGCGATGTCCCCCACTTCCAGCGGCGACGTTTTGCCCGGGGGGTGGTCCACTGTTTGGCCGTCTACCTTTATCTCTGAGGGCTGAAACCAATCGGGGAGCTCCCGCAGGTCCAGAGTTATGTTCCTGCCCGTCGCTCGCCTGGTATTCCTTATCACCACCGTGTAGGTGACCTCGGTGGGCTCGTCTTCAGGGATGGCCTCGGGCGATACCGTCTCCTCGATCTCCAGCGCCGTGCGCACGGGAGGGGTGACGGTGAGGCTGACCGGCTTTACCACCTCTGCCGCGTTCTCCGCTCTCAATCTCAGCTTGCTGATTATTTGTCTTAGCCCTCCCTCATGTACCTTAGTCTCTGGGGCCTGGGGTTGTGGAGGTTGGTCTATCACCTCCTCTGGTGAGGGCTGGGGTTCGACAGGCTCACCCTGAGCGGAAACAAGCTCACCATGAGCGGAACGTATATCCGGTTTTGTTTCCTCCATGTGAATAACCTCCTCGCCGGCGGGACCGCGCAAAGACGCTGTCAGCACCTGCACTACCTCGCTCGCTGTCACCATCCTTTTCTCGATAAGCACCTGCCCCAGTCGCTTCCCCTCACGTGCTGATTCCTCGCAAGCCTCGTCCAACTGCTTCTCGTCGATGAACCCCGCCTCGAGGAGCCTTGCGCCTAAGCGGTCTTTCTCCTCTCGGAGGGCAGGAGGCAACTTATCCGCGCCGTTCTTCTCATGCTTACCGTTTTCTTTGTCGCGTTTGAATAGCTGCATAACTTCACCTCCCCTATGAATAGCCAGCCCTTAGAGAATGATTCCTGGTATTTCTAGCTAAGACGATCTTGGTCTATATAGAATTTAACACAAAACGCTTCACACCGAAAGGGGGGAAGCGTTTTTCACCGTAGTTTTAGTCTCTTCGGTAGCCCGGCCATCCTATCCTTCACCCCGATGAAATCGGGGGGAAGGACTTAGATCCGAGGCTTTGCGTCCCCACCTTTCGCTGGGTTTGCCTTTTCGGTGCAGATCGATTTTGTTTTGTTAAGATTGGCCCTTCCGGGCCATTACGTATGGCCCAACGAGGCCAATCTATCACAATATTTTGCCCAGGTCAAGGGTGTTTTCGTCAATCTAGCCTCTTTCGAGGGGCCAAAACTTGGACTCATACTGTTATCTAACCGTTTCTTAATGCTTTTTGCCCCTAAAGGGTTTACAATGCGATAAACGTTGTTTGTTAAGAAGTGAAGAAGTCTCTTTTTGGGAGTGTTTGTTTTGTCACCTGAGCCGTCACATTCTGTCATTCTGAGTCCCGATTCTATCGGGGCGAAGAATCCGACGAGACTCTTCGTCCTTCTTTGGAAGGACTCAGAGTGACAATTGATTGCACACTCGTCCGTTTTAGGCCCAGGTGGGAGCAGGGCGGAATAATAAGTGTTATGGTTTTGCAATGTTTTTGCGTTCCTTAATAATGAGTTTTTAATGGCTCAGGTGGTATTCTTACCCATGTGTCCTTCCCAAAGGGAAGGATGGGGGTGAGCAGTTGGCAATGTTGAGATCGACTTTTTGTAAAGGGGTTGCCAGGAGGTGAGCGATGTCTCGCTTTAAGCGCTTTTTACGCCAATCAAGGGGCGCTAACGCCGTGGAGTTTGCGCTGATAGCGCCGCTATTCCTTTTGCTGGTGTTTGGGATGATCGACTTCGGCCTCATCTTTAGTGACTGGCTGGTACTGACCAACGGCGTTCGAGAGGGAGCCCGGGCAGGTGTCGTAGTGGAAGGAAACGTAGACACCAAGAAAAACGAAGACAACAATCCACCTAATGTGGGCGTCTACCCCACGATAGACAGTTATGTTGCGGTCTTCGGTGGCCTGACCGGCCTGACCAGCCCCCCCAGCGTTGAATGCCGTAAGATCTCAGATGGGACTCTTGAGCCCAATTGCGATTCGGGCACAACATCACTCAAGGTAACGGCCACCCGCACCCGGTTGCTGATAACCCCGCTGGGGAACTTCATGGCCTGGTTCGGAGGCGGCATGGGAAACCAGTTTCCGCTTTCGGCCACATCAGTGATGCGTAACGAGTAAGGAGGGGAGCAATGTCCGCAGTTCAGCGTCTTGTAAGACGCTTCGCAAAAGAGGAGAGAGGGCAGATCGCCATCATGTTCGCCCTCCTGTTCATGGTACTACTTGGCATGGTAGCCATTGTCATAGATTTTGGCAACCTCTATATGGTGCGGCGGCGGGCGCAGAACGCCGCCGACGCTGCCGCCCTCGCCGGGGCGCGAGAGCTACCCGACAACCCTACGCTGGCGCAGTCAGTGGCGAAGGATTACACAGCGCTAAACGGATTCACCGATGGCATCAATGGCGTAGAGGTAACAACGCAGGTCTATAAGACCTATTACCAGGACCCTGACGATCCCAGCAAGGTAGACACTATCGAAGTGACGGTGAGGAATACTCAGACTGGCCTCTTCCTGGCGCATATTCCCTTCGGGGGCGATAACTTCCGCTCGGTAGCCGCCACCGCCGTGGGCATTGTGGGCTCTCTAGGCAAGGCCGCGGCCATGCCCTGGGGAATAGCGCTCCGCGGCACCGGCGACTGCTGTGTCGGCGGCGTACCTTGCGATTGTGACGGCGGGGCTTGTGATGGCACACTATTGGGCGAGGGCTGTGTCGATCCCCAAGACAACCCCGGCAGCTTGGAATTCGGCTTCCAGTTCGGTGTTCAATACAAGATCAAGCTCGGTCCCGGCTTCGGCGGCCAGGGCAACTATCAGGGGCTGGCCATCGATGGGTCCGGCGGTAATGTTTACCGGGACACTATTGCCAACGGTGGCAGCCAGAACAGGATCTCCGTCTGCGAGTGCGTGCCCAACGAAACGGGTGCCTTGGCTGGCCCTACGTTAGATGGGCTGTGTACCCTCATGGGGGGCACAGTGACTACCTTGCCGGGTGGCACGAAGATATGCACCGGTGGCGATACGCACCTGGTGGAGCAAATGATAACCCCTCCCTGTGGTGCGTGTTTTTATAAGGACTTGGACCAGAATGGAACCTACGAGACGGCGGTTTGCGCCCCTCCGCCGCCAGACTGCGGAGATATGTACACCATCCATAACCACGCCGATGGCAGTGAGTGCCCGCGGCTGGTTCTCGTCCCCATCGTGAAGGAATATCCCAGCGGCTCTAGTGAGGACGTTGTCATACTGGGTTTTTCCGTGTTCTTCATCGAGAATTTCGAACGGAACGGCAGCGATATGGACATTTGGGGCTATTTCATTGACTGCACCGTACCGGGCAGTTGGGCGGCCTACCAGCCCGCCTTTGGAGCCAGAGTAGTCAAGCTGTTCCGGTAGCCGGGCGCGCTTTGCGTCTCATACCGTTTTCATAAGGATACTTCACGATGATTTCATACCCGGGCGTTATACTGTAATAATCCTTCAGAGCAGATAGCGTGGGGTGTGAAAGGAGACTGAGAATGCGGGAGAGACTGAAGAGACTGGCCGTAGACGATGAGGGGCCAACTAGCATTGAATACGCTTTGATCGCCCTTCTTATCGCGATGGCCATCGTCGCTGCCGTCACCGTGATAGGGCAAAGGTTGGTGACGCCCTTTGGCAATGTCGCCAATAATCTACCGAGCGCTTAGCTTGATATAAGGTTTATTTGAGGGATCATACCGTTTTCATAGTGACCTTTCTGGGCAGGGGGGGCCGCAGGGAGCCCCGATAGAATCGGGATGGATAGCTCAGAGGGAGAAAAGCCCCGATGTCCCGGCTCCCTAGGTCGAGACTCCCCCGATGGAATCGGGGTCGCGACTCGGAGGAACCGGGGCTGAGAGAAAGGAGGTGATAGAATGCTGGAGAGACTAAAGATGTTGGTGCGGGACGACGGCGGCGTTACCGCCATTGAGTATGGCCTCATCGCCGCCCTGATCGCGGTCGTCATTATCGCGGTCGTTGCGCTGGTAGGCACCAGGTTGCGGATTACCTTTGGCAACGTGGCCAATAACCTGCCATCGGCTTAGCAGGCTATTTCAGTGCCGTGCCTCCTCCGGCGGGCATCTCCGGATGCCTGCCGGGCCTGTAGCCTCGAGGCTCCTCAAGGCTACAGGCCCGGCCCAAACGCCGGGATGTTTAATAAGGACAATTGTCATCATGGACGGCCCTTCGACAGGCTCAGGGTGAGCGGAGACAAAGACCGCTCATGGTGAGCCAGTCGAACCATGGACGGCCCTTCGACAGGCTCAGGGTGAGCGGAGACAAAGACCGCTCATGGTGAGCCAGTCGAACCATGAAAGGCCCTTCGACAGGGTCAGAATGACACGAGGCCCGTGGGGCTCCAGAATGACAGAGGCCTGGGGCTCGTAATGACAAGAACGAAGGATGATGGGGTTGGACAAAGAGGGCGAGGGAAGGGTGTAACATATGCGGCGTAGATTGTTAGAAGGGCTTTTGCAGGCTGAGCTGGATGCCACGTCCATAACGTCTGCCTTAATAGGCGCTATGATCGTTCTGGCCGTCGTCGTAGCTGTGGGCCTTATTGCCAGCAGCTTACAGTCGATGTTCACCTAGGCGCAGGGCGGGTTTGCGCCCCGACGCTATAACGGCAAGATTAGGAGGCAAAGGTATGCTACTTCGATCATTGGGAAAGTTTTTACGGGATGAGGATGGTATAACAGCTCTAGAGTATGCATTATTAGCCAGCCTTATCTTCGTGGTTATCATTAGCGTCGTCATTTTTGTCGGCGTCAAGGTAACAAACACGTACGGCTATGTGGGCAACGAGGTCGCGAACGCGATTCACGAGTAGGGGCAGGTTTCAAACCTGCCCGTATGTTCTGAGGTGAGAATAGAGTAATGGTAATAGCCATCTGGGCTTTCGTTTTCATTATGGTGTTCACCAGCAGCTATACGGACATAAAGTATGGCCGGGTATTCAACTGGGTAACCTATCCCGCCGCGCTCGTCGGGATCGCTCTCAACGGCTTTCAGATGGGGCCACGGGGGTTGCTCTTCGGTGTCGAAGGGTTGGCGGTGGGATTCGGTGTGATGCTGATACCTTACCTTATTTCCCTTGTA
>Ga0299912_10002284_pt1 | contig 15714 bp, 16 predicted proteins | sample RVTome_2_FD_207667 | JGI IMG/M metagenome (GOLD analysis project Ga0299912, IMG submission 207667) | Soil microbial communities from uranium-contaminated site in the Upper Colorado River Basin, Wyoming, United States - RVT95D214 (version 2) ... | reverse complement strand
CTGGGCCGCGGCACTGCAAGGCTTTCTGAGATTCAGAATCACCGCTTCGGTTGTAAGCGATGAGCGTCTGACCGCGGTGGTCACCAATGGCCCGGTCAATTCGACAGCTCCTGTCGTCGAGCATGTCATGACACTGCCCAGGCAGTTCAAGTATCGCAAAGTCTCGGACCAGAGCGTCTTCTCGGAAGCGACCGGCCAGACACTCGGCAAGCCCGACGAGGTGGATGATTCCGCCGCCTTGTACGAATTTGTCCGTCAGACTGCAACAACGTCGTCCAAGGTCATCGAGACTTTCGATATCAAGACGCCGAGCCTGATGTTCGATTACCGTCTCGGTGACATTGTGAGTACAAGTCCCGAAAGCCGGGACATTTTGGCCTGTCGCAGTGACAACCGCAGCACAAGCCGGATTGCAAGAGTTCAAATGGATTTTGAGAAGCAGTGCACAAACTTGAAAATCGTTCGACAAAGGAGCTGACGCATATGAGCAACGCGGCAAACATTGTCAATCGTCAACAAGTGCTGGATCGGCTGTGCCGGACGGGCTCGCAAGGGATAGGCGAGATCGCTATTGTCACTTCACCCGGAGCGCAAGCTGCGGCATGGGCCGTAAAGGTCAAGAGCAACTCGTCCTACAACGTCTATAACGTCGTAGCCGTGGTAATCAACAATGCCGGCTCGGTGCCGACCGAAATCGGCCAGCAGACCAAGGCGGTAAACCTAGCCGAATCGTTCACCCAGACCGGAACGCTGCCCGCCGGGACATACGCCGTGATGGCCAGAGTCGGCGACAAAAACGTGTTCCATGTAAAACCGTAACTGGTATCTAAAGGCACATGCTATCGAGACCGAGGTAAATCATGACTCCAGGAAATACCAAAGGCTGGCGATTGAACCGGCAGATCAATCTCTCGGTAATCGTCCAGCTCGTACTGCTTGCCTCGCTTATCGTCGGAAGCTGGGTCAATCTGCAAAGGCAGCTCGATCTATTGCAGCGGGACGTGAGCATGCTGCTGCAATCGCAAAACAGCCTTCAGCAGAAACTCGAAACGCTCTGGACCAAAAGCATCTCCCACGAATACCGCCTGCAGGCCATCGAGAAACGTGACGCGAAAAGCGAGCAAGCACTTTGATCGTCACATTCTACCAGTTCACGCAGTTGCATTTTCCTGCTTTGCAGCGGTCTTTGAAGACGCTCCAGATTTCGGGGGTTTCCCTGCACAGGCCGATGGAGATGTTCTTGTCGAAGCTGCGAATGGTATCGATTAGATGAGCGTAGAATTCGATGCGTTGTTTCGGAGGATAGCGGAGCTTGCGGTCCGAGGCTCCTCGGACAAAGTTGCGACTCAGGAGCTTTCCGGCCCGATTGCCATAGGCACCGGCGGCCAGGAGGAAATGGCCGGCCAGCAGAGCCCGGGACGGTGACATCTCCGGCGAAAAAGTCATACGCTGCCGCTCTATCAGCCGGACCTGAGCCGATGGGAACATTTTCAATATCCGCAGGGCTTCGGGGTCCTCCGCCGCCTGTCGCCACAGCAGTATTGTTTTCGGTTTGAACGTACTGGCCGTATCCATGATTGAATATTTTCTCTGGTCCTTGAAATCGCAACGTCTCGTACTCAGCATTATAGCGGAAAACCATTAAGTTCAACAAGAAACAAAGGAGAGAAACGATGAAAGAAAAATCTAACAAAACAACGTCGCCTAAAACTGTAGTCTTCACCTTGACATGTATGTGCCTTTTATTGGCAGGATGCGACAGCCTTCGGTTCGCGCCTACAGAGGCTCAGAAGCAGAACGCCTGGCTGCATAACCGCACGGCGATTGTCACCGCCGAGACGGCCAGGGCGGAAGAAACATCGCAGACACTCCAAGCGTTAACGCAACTCGGCGAAGTGCAGAGCCGGGCATATAGTGCCTATTGCGGGCTGCCGAAAGAATTCCCGCCGGCCGGGACCGCCGAGGAGATTCTCGCTGAATCGAACTTCCAGCTTGCCGGCACGGCTCTGCAGGAAAGCGCAGACCGGCCGGACCCGTGGCAGGTTGCCGATTCGATGCTTCAGATGGGCATAGGAATCTGTGCCCTGCTGGGCGGCGTTTACGGCACGCGAGCCGTCGGCTTCCTAAAACAAGCCAGAACAAAATCCAACGCCCTGAAAGAAATCATCGCCGGCAACGAGCAATTCAAAAAGCAAAACCAGGCCCAGGCCTCCGCCTTCAAGCAGGCCCACCAAAGCCAATCCCCCCAAACCCGCCAGCTCGTCGCGGCTATGAAAGCATAATTCCTCAGCCATAAGTGCTATATTCACCGCAGGTTAGAGATAGTACCCAAAAAAAGATTTGACTTAGCAGGATTTTTATCAGATAATATATTTGTGCTTAATCCAAAAAGGTCATTCAAGAGGGACTTATCTTATGTCCGATATAATCTATGTGAACATGTTCTGCTGATAAATGTATAATTGCAATATGGCTGAGAATTTCAAATTCACAAAAACCAGAATTGAAGAACACACAATAAAAGTTGGTGTAGATATACGACCAGTGATTGAGTGCAAGTTAGACCGAGTGAAGTTATTTGATGTCGGTCAAAAATTGGTAGATAAATACCCAAATCTATTTGAAAGTTTAGTGCAATCTCCTACTGAATTTCTCATTAGGAAAAAGTTTATTTTCCCTGGTAAAGGCGAAGTTGATTTGCCAACATTAGCAATTACTTCGCGAGGAGTTGTTTTTGTTTTTCCTAAAATATTGAGCATGTTTGAAGAGGAACTTAATTTAAATAATATAGATGATGTTAGCCTTGATGGCCTTAAGATATTTCGAGGAAGTTTTCCTGGAAAAATATTCTGCCGTGTTGGGCTAGTTAATGACTATATTTTTAACACAGGTCCTATAGATGGTACAAAACTGATTTGTTCACGCTTTACAAAGGTTAATGTACCTCACAATGGAGAAATTTTCCTGAGCATAAATCGTCCAGACGATGACTATAATAGAAAGATCCAATTAAAAGCAGTGCAAAAAATAGAGAAAAATCCGGATATTCCTAGTGTTGATCAGGTTCAATCGTACGGAGTTCAGGTTATTGTGGATTTTAATAATCGCGACATGAGCAAAGATCTTGACGATGATAGGATTCTTGGTATTCTTCATAAAGCTAGGCAGTATAATGATGAAGAATTGTATGATTTTTTGAATGTTTCCTTTGTAGGAGGATAGGATGAACGGTTCTTCAACATATACCATAGAAGCATTTCCCAGTACTTTACAGTCAACAGAGGTCGATACTGGTTATCGTGTCATTGGTGATTTTGGTCGAAGAGTAAGTCACCTTATAAAGTCCGTCATTACAGATACGATATGTATAAGTACCCTTAACATTCCGATTATTGAGTCGGCAAGCAAAGAGTGCATAAAGTTTTGTGATTCACAAGGTTTGACTTCTATTCTCGCTGACTGTCTAAGTAAAGCTAAAGAATTATTCTCCAGTAGAATAAAACTCTCAGCAGATTTAGATTACTTTAGGGATGATCAAATAGAAAATACTCCACATGTCGTCATCAGAGTAGAGGTTAACTCTGATCAACAGACAGCGATTGGGGAGTACGACCAATTTGTATGCTGGATGGCTACTGAAATACCTCCTAGTGACAGTCAACATTTTACCATAACAGTCAAGCGTGTATGAATGGAGCCTGCAGAGTTTCTCAAAACTGCGGAACTATTAAAAGCTCAGACTGAGGAAGCACATTTGCGAACCTCAGCCGGACGTTCTTATTATGCGGCGTTCCTATATTTTAGAGAACGCTTGAAGCAGATCGGCCTTGAGAAGACTAGGAAGCCTGGCCAGCAGGCACATGCATTTGTAATTCAATGCCTGCAATTTTGTGAGGTTACGGAAGGCACTAAGGCCTCGCAATACCTTCGCGACTTGCAGCAAGTTCGTGAGGACGCAGACTATCATCTTGAGATACCCTTCGTGCAAAATAATGCCAACGACGCTTTTTTAAAAGCACAAAAAGTAATCAACGATTATAAACATAATATATCTTCCGAAAAAGAAACGACACTCCTTGAAAAGGCTTCGGCTTACGCCAAGGGAAAGTGTTGGATATAAAATATTACCGTCTCCTGAGCATTCAGAAGATTCTCCTATAAAGTAATCTTCCCAGACCTAACAAGTCGATGCAGCGGATTTATTCTATGGGCCAAGTCGACGGGGTGGATTCGTAATCGCAGCAAAAACACTCTCTGTCTGTATTCAAACGAAGCTCGTAGTCCTTTTGATTAATCAAAAGGATTACGATGTGCTCTGAAGAAAACCACAGGCCGGAGTTTGTCATTGCGAGCGAAGCGAAGCCATCTCAAACGCAACGATGGATTATTCTGCTTATAACGTAAGGGATAGCCACGGTCTTTCGGGTCTCGCAATGACAGTTATTAAGTCGATGTGCGACGATCTGCAAACCGGGCGTAGGAAACCTCCGGAACCGCCCGCCCCGGGCGAGACCGCGATTCAATGTCCCTTCTGGCCGTCGTACTGTCTGACGGTCAAGCAGCAAGCCCGGCCTTTTTCCTGTAACCGGCTTTTTGAAGGGAAGATCACTTGCCCTCGGCTTTAGCTATTCGACGGAAACACAGCCCTGAAAGCACGATTTTTCCTTGACATTAGACATAGCTGCTTTTAGAACTTCGCCTGCTCAAGCAAGAACAGACTGGCAGTTCCTGATAAGGGCGTAGGATGTCTTGAAGGCCGGGCAGACAAAACGTATTCTCGCAGAGGCCGCCGTTAGTATTTACACAGGTATGGAAAAAGGGCTGCAAGCGGGATGCTCAGGACCCACTTTTCGAGATGGATCCGTCGTTGAAAACCCGATATACCAAGCTGAGATAGACTGTTACCTCCTAAGAGCCTCCAAAGGCCATCAAGTGCTTCGCCGTACGCAGATAGATATTACCGCCCACCAGTGCGGGGGTCGCCTTGGTGCGTTCTCCCGTTTTACTTTGTGCTATTATTTTGAACTCGTCCTATTATTTTGAACTCGTCCCCTGCCTGCACAACGAACATCGTCCCCAGGTACGAACAGAAGTATATCTTGCCATCCGCTGCGACCGGTGAGGCAAGATAATGTACCCTTTGCCCGAGCCTCTCGCTGTATATTCTCTCTCCTGTTCGCGCATTGAAACAGGTGACGATACCACCCTCCTTGACTAAGTAGACCCGCCCCTGGTAGACTAAAGGCGACGCAACCTGGCCGACACCTTCGTTTGTCCGCCACTGGACATGCGACTCGGTCACGTCCCCTTCGCCGCCGCCTCGCACGGCCAGGAAGGTATCCTTCTACTTGGTCGGCCACTTGGCAACTGTGGTGTTAAAGCGAGAGGCCGTAAAGAATAAATAGAGATTTGTTAATGCCGTGGCTGACACCGATGACAGGAATTTGTCGCTGCGACAGAGCAAAGCCCTGAAAGCACGGTTTTTCCTTGACTTTAGATATAGCTGCTTTTAGAATAAGATAAAGGAGTTGAATCAATATTGTCACTTCTGCGAAAGCAGGATTCTGTTTTGTCATAATGGAGGCAAGGAACGATGAGACGGCGAATTCTGGTTTTAGCAGCGGTATTCGCATTTCTGTGGCCGGCCTGCGCTCAGGCAGCAATTGTCTATGAGGTCATCGACTTAGGCACACTCGGAGGCGATGAAAGTTTAGCTTACTGCATCAACGATGCTGGCCAGATCGTAGGAGAGGCCATGAACAATAAGGGCGATTCGCACGCTACCTTATTCGATCCCACTGGGGCCGGCAACAATCTTGATCTAGGCACGCTCGGTGGCAGGGACAGTTGGGCCTGGTCCATCAACGACGTCGGCCAGATCGTAGGATATGTCGAAAACAGCCAAGGCGATTTGGTTTTTCGGCGTGCTACTCTATTTGACCCCACTGGGGCCGGCAACAATATCGACTTAGGCACACTCGTAGGCTATCAATACAGTTCGGCCATCTCCATCAATAACGCAGGGCAGGTCGTAGGAGAGGCGGAGGACACTGAAGGTAATTACCGCGCCACTTTATTTGACCCCACAGGGGCTGGCAATAATATCGACCTGAATATCCTCATAGACCCTGCCAGCGGATGGATGTTGATCTCTGCCAGCGACATAAACAACTCCGGCTGGATCGTCGGGCAGGGCATCAACCCCCAAGGCGAGTCGCACGCTTTCCTCTTGGTCCCATGCCGATACAAACTTGCAGGTGACTTGAACGACGATTGCAAGGTGGATTTTGCCGACTTTGCACTAATGGCCGCCAACTGGCTGGTTGACTGCCGAGAAGATCCGACAAATCCAGCCTGTGTCCCGAAATAACCTGATCCCAAAGACCAGCCGACTATTTGCCACTACCACCACTGACAGACAGGCAGCATCCGGCAGCAAACTCTATGCTCGCAGTATTCGGCTACAATGTCTCTATATCAAAAGGACTATGGACATCATAAAGTAAAACTTGTTTTTAGCGGCACGATCTTTTTTAAGACATATGCTGGAATGATCCAAATCGTTCAGTTAGAATGACGTGTTGTAGCGTGTAGAGCTGTCGTTTATGAAGATATATGGGAAATTCCGGGGAAAATAACAAAAAAAGGACAAAATCGTAACAATATGGTAACATCCCCTCGGTATAAATATTTCGGTTGAAATAACTGATTTTGAGCAATCCAGTTAAAGGAGCATGATTATGAACAAGAAACAAACGATGGTTGCAGTATTTCTAATGCTCGGCTTGCTCATTGCCGGCTGCGCGCAGGTCACGACCCATGTAAGGCAGAACGATGGCACATACCGCACATCAAAGCGTCTGGTTTTCCGCTCTGACTTGCCGGGCCGCTCCTTCAGCAGCGAAGGGGATGACATGGTCGCGACTGAATTTCATAACGTGACATATGCATTTCCGCAGGGCAAAGGAAGTTTTTCGAAGAACTTCGACGAGATCAGCTTTCAAGGTCGCCAGGTTAAATGCAGCATCGTCGGGCGCGAACTGACGGTCAACGAGTTGCGGTTCGGAGAATTTGATAAAGGCGACCGCGTTCGCATAACCGGCGACGGCAAGGTTTTCGTGAACGACATCGAGCGCGAGCCACTTGGCGATAGCTGACAAACTGCAGCAAGCAACAAACTCGGCAAAATGGGGGAACTACATTACTCTTGAGGCTTGCTGTATTTCTGGTGCAGGCCTTTACGAAGGGCTTTTATCCTCTTTTCAGCGGTATCTACTCCTATAAGGATAATCACCGCCAGGATAGACAGTTTAATGCCGGAGGCAGAATGATTGGTTCCAATGGTGATACCGATCGCCGCCCGTATCCAAATACAGGCGGCGGAGGTGACACCTATAACAATCCCGTCACGTGTTAGAATGACGCTGGCACCGAGAAAGCCTATGCCTGTTATGATCTGACCAATCCAATGACTCGAAGATCCATCGCCGGCTCGTGGTTAATGCTCGAGAACGTCGCGAACGCGTAAGTGCTGATGCATATAAGGATGCTGGTCCTGATGCCGATGGGCTTACCTGATAGCTGCCTTTCAAAGCCGATAATCGAGCCGGCAATCATCGCGCAAAACAATTCGGGCCAGCTAAAAGGCGAAATATCAAAAATAGTCCTTAGAATATCCATTTTCGCAAGATACTTTATGGCAGATGAGATTTCAAGCATAAAACACGGCTTTCGCCCTTCTAAGCAATGCTTAAGGCACAATAACCGCAGGTAAAATCCTGCTGTGAGCCTCTCCGAACTAAAGGAACGCCTTAAATTAGGCCAATTAGAATTGGATTCTAACTGAAGGAAAATAACAAAAAAATATTCGAAAATAGGCAAATTTTGCTTGACGACATAGTTGGTTATATGGTAAATATAGATAAATAGGGCTGTTAATTCAATTGGTTTAACAGCCCAAATTCGTATTGCGTTTTCCACAGTTCCTGGGCAAAAGCCTGATGCGTGATCAGGTTTGGAACAAAGTTGGAGTAAGGTGATGCGGCAGAAAATTGAGGAGTGGTGTCAGGCAATCAACTGCTTGGTTTCATGAGCCAGGTTTGCTGTTTATGCGCATTTCTATTTGCCACTTAGTTTGTGGTCCGCTCAATCTTACCTGAGTGGTAACCTTACTTCATGTACAACATGGAGGGTCAATGGCCAAGGTACTCCAGGTTTGAGGTCAGGTAACTATAGGCTTAATCGTGTATTGTTTGCAAATGAATGTAAACAAGAGGAGGAAATAAATGAAAAACAAAATAATCTATACAACAGTAGTGTTAGTTTTAGTCTTAGCCGGTTCTTCTGTTGCAGCCCCCGTATTACTGACCGACGTTCCAGGTTACGGGTATAATACAGCTGCATACATGGTGGGTGGACGTTACGTTGGATGTGGACCTACTTCAGGAGTTATGGTACTGGACACCTACGATAGCCGTCTGGCTACACCAGATACCCTTGTTAGCGATCCGTTAGCGACAGCTTGGGATTTGCACCACAATTATATGAACACCGATGCTTTAGGATTTGGATCGTGGATCGGGTATTGATTTCCAGAATGGCATGGAAAGCTACGCAAGCACCTATGGACATGCATTGGATGTGGCCATTCATGTAGAGCCAACCACATACAATCCTGCTGATTGGGTGGGCTACACTTTGGGTAGTGATCTCCTTACTGACGCAACCTTCTGGAATACAGCTACCTGGGACATCGTGGATACGTCTTTTATTACCTTTATTGCCCTGGAAATTGATGCGGGTGATCCTTTAGTCCTAACTGTAGATTCAAACGGAGATGGCGTTGACGATCATTGGATGGTTTGTGCAGGATACGACGATGTAACGAACCAATGGGCTGGATATAACACCTGGGACAATACTTTACATTGGTATGATGTTGAGTCTGCTTTCATCGCTGGAAATACTATGGGTGTTGCATATGCGCGGACCTTTGATTTTGTTGAAGGTCAAGGCCCTGGTCCACAGGTCATCCCGGCTCCTGGCGCGATTCTGCTTGGCGGTATTGGTGTAGGTCTTGTCGGCTGGCTGCGCAGACGCAGAACACTATAAGTATTAAGATTATTGTCGAAATTGATGTTTGAAAAGAACTGGAAATCTTCGATTCCCAGTTTTACTAAGCCCCCGTTTTTCGATTTCAGCTTCGCGGAAAGCGGGGGCTTTCTCTTTTTTGGCTTGGACAAGAGGACGATTGTCGCCAATCCGCCCCACTCATCTCATCAAGCCTTGCTTTGATGACAGAATCTCAGCTATCCGTTGCATAACGAGTTGAATCAGGCCCAAAAAGGCCTGAGAATCAGAGAAATTATTGTAAGCGGCCGTTAATATAGGAAATATATAGAATTTAAAGAATTAAATCTTGACAAGGCCTTACAGTCTATGTTAATATTTAGTTTATAGAGTCAGGAGGAGGAGTATTCCCTGTGGCTTTATACCGTATTACGTATCCAGGGTTCCTGGGCAAAAGCCTGATGCGTTATCAGTTTTGGAACAAAGCTGGAGTAAGGTAATGCGGCAAGAGAACAGACGAGAGGTGTCAGGCGGCGGAGAAATTGGCTCACTGAGCTGGATTTGCCGTTTGCTTATCACCAAGATTATAACTGCGCTTGTATTCTACCCAATTTTGCCTGTTTGATAACCTTACATGAACGTGCAACACGGAGGGCCCATGCGCAAGGCCCTCTGCGTTGGCGGAACTATTTCGTTGAGTGCAAGGGAGAAATAGCATGAAAAAAATAACTATCATTAGTGTATTGCTGGCAGTGCTGGGCTCACCGGCCCTCGCCAACTGGACCGGTGATACAGTAACCGGCGTTTTGAACTTCGGCGGCTATGGGGCAACTAACTTCTTTGACCCCGTGAACGGGCTTGTGCCTGCCGGTTCGTCAGGGATTCAGCCGAATGCGGTCGTAGCGGACCCGGACGGGGCGTTCGTGGAGTTCATGTTCCTCGACGAGGGCTCAGGGATTAACGTGGACATCGATGCGACGTCGTTGTTAGTGCACCAGTTCCCGTCAGGTGGCAACGGCACTGCCAACTCGTGGGACATCTACATCAACGGGTTTGATCCGGATATCGCTAACGTTGTGGCGGCCTCCACGATACCGGGACTGACGTGGTCGTTTCTGGACGGCAGCGACCGTCTTCAAATCAGCTATCCCGGCGGGGACGCGTTCGGTCCAACGAGCTATCCGAATGGATGGCGAGCCGAGTTCAGCCTGGAGAGCCTGCAGCCGATTCCCGCCCCTGGTGCAATCCTGTTAGGTAGCATCGGCGTGGGTATTGTTGGCTGGCTGCGAAGACGTAGAGCACTATAACTATTAAGTAAGAGTATTGTCGGAATTGACATTTGAAAAGGACTGGGAATCGAAGATTTCCAGTTCTACAGAGCCCCTGCTTTTCGATTTCAGCTTCGTGGAAAGCAGTGGCTTTTCGTTTGTCCCTATCCGAATCGGGAATTGCCGGCATCGGTAACAAGCTGCCCCCGGTAAATCTTCATCCCAAACAACACATAAATCTCCTTCACTGGGACTGTCCGGGAAATCGGCTTGCGGCTGTAGGTTTAATTTTGTGCACGAACAGGACCCTCCCTCTAATTCATCCAATCTGGCGGTAAGTTCAGCCACCTGTGCATCCAGTATGGTGACTCTTTGTTCAAGCGACTTCTCTCGGCCTTGTCCGGCTACACTTGGCAGGAAGCACAGGCCACCAAGAACAAGCGGTCCCGCAGCTACAAATACCATTGTTTTGGTGCTTTTCATATCGCGTCTCCTGATTTAGTCATGTTGTGGATTTTGGTTATAGTTACACTCCAACCGCCGTACGGAAACTCTGTCTTATTGTCACCAAGAAACCGACTCAGCGTTTTGTTCTCAGAAGTATCAGAGCGCCAAGGCCGAGAAAAATGAATGTTGCCGGTTCGGGCGTTACATTGCTAAAGACGATATTGTCCTGACTGAAGCCGTATAGAAAAACCGCACCGCCCCGGAAGTCGGCATCTTCTACATTCAACAGCTCGGAACCGTCGAGTCTAACGACAATCCGATCTGGTGTGAGGTCGACTTCGAACTGATACGAAGTGTTACGCACCCAGTCTCCATTGACAGGCCCCGCCAGCGTGGAGACGCCCTGGCCGTCCGTACCGCCCCAGAGGCCGTCGCGTGTCCAGGAGCCGTCTATTTTTTTGAGCTTGATACCTTGCTCAGCGATGTCATCGTTCACAGCTACCGAATCGCCCCAGTTAAAGTCCTGCTTGTTCATCTTCCAGTCGACCAGGTAGAAATGAGTATTGTCCTGATACCCGAAGCCAAAGCCGATGATATCATCATCCCTGCCGCCGGCGACTTCAACCGTAAGGCTGAAACTAACAACCTCGGGTACATCCGGCAGTTGGAAGTCACTTACAACCCAACCAGGCCCAACGCTGCCGCTGCCCGTTGTCTCATCCATGCGGCCGCTTTCGGGCGTTGGATTCGTGTACCGCCATTTATTGTAGGGTTCCACCAGCGTCCATTCGGTCATATCCACAGCCGCACAGGCCCAGTCACACAAAACAAACAAGACCACTACAGACTGGGCAACGAACCATAGCCGCATCCCCTGCCGGCGGTATGGTTTTGAATCGTAAGAAATTCTCATATTGCTCCTCCTTTTCTCATGGACTTATGCTTTCAAAGCCTTAGGTGGGAGAAAGCTTGGCCTGAAGCGGGATCGGCTTTCTCACCACTTCTCTTTCAACCATGTTAAAACTTACCATAATCAGATACAAATATCAAGAGAAAAGTCCGAGAAGCGTTGGCTTTTTAGGGAATTTGAGCGGTTATGCGGGCTTCTAGAACACCGGAACAAATGACGAACCAACTTAATGGAAATGGAAGATATTGAGCTGTCGGAGGCGTTGCGGTTAGGTGTTATCTTCCGGCAAGCAGGAGCAATTTTATGCCCATCAGCAGACGGAAGACAGCAGATTGTTGTCTACGAAGGTCTCGGAGTCAGGGATAGCTCGTAGGTGGCGACCGAGACGATTGAAAGGTGTCATCAGTGGCAGTAACGGCAATAAGAATTCCTATATTGTGGTGACAGTGCGATACACCACAAAGAACAAATAATAGAGATTTGCCGCCGCCACCGATGACACCGTTGCCACTCTTGCCGCCGCTGTCATGGGTAATAATGCTGAAACCCAGGGTCCGAGTATGCTGAAACCATTGGCCCGAGTCGCCGTGGTGAATTCGTATCCGCAGCAAAAACACTCTCTGTATTCAACTGAAGCTCGTAGTCCTTTTGATTAATCAAAAGGACTATGGGCGTCGTAGAGTAAAGCCTGTTTTGGCGGCATGATCTTTGAAAAGCCATTTTTGTAACTGTCCCAAATTCTGTCATATTGTTGCAATGCGGCGAAGATTCAGGTATTCTGTTGAATTATTAAGGTATCGTTGCGAAGCTGTATTCCGGTGTGCATTGCATACTCTACGGCTCGCACTGTTTCGCTGAATCTTTGGGCAAGGCGAAAATGGCAAAAGACCGTGAAAATTACGAACAACGGATCCAAACGATATGCCTGTTGATTCTGACGGCACTGGGCATAACCGGGGCGTTGTATTTCTTTGCCTCCGTGCTGATTCCGTTTGTCCTTGCCATTTTTCTGACGCTCTGCCTGATTCCCGCTATCGACGTTCAAATGAAGCTGCTTCGTATCCCGCGCCGAACAGCAATTCTGACAACAGTCGCCGTCGGTTGTGCGCTTCTTATGCTGGGAGCTTTCCTCGTTACGGCGGCGGCAACCCAGATTGCAGAGAGCAAGGACGACTATGAAAAACAGTTCAGGCAACTGCTTGTCAAAACCCGGGGCTTGCTGCCCCCCGACTGGTATACGGACCCCAATGACCCTTCCGTAGACCCCTCCGAACCGCTGATCCGCGTTCCTACCAATACGATCAGAAGGGTGCTCACCGATACAGCCAGCAGTATCATGGGTGTGATCTCCAACGGCCTGCTGGTCGTGATTTTCATGATCTTCATGGTCGCCGGACAGGGCACGTTCAAGGCCCCGACGGGCAGCTTGTGGTGGGAGGTCGAGTCTCGCATCAAGCGGTACGTGCTGACGATGATGCTGACTTCCGGGGTTACAGGTGTTCTCGTGGGACTCGTGCTGACGGTCCTGAAAGTCAAGTTCGGCTGGATGTTCGGATTCCTCGCGTTCCTGTTGAATTTCATTCCAAGCATAGGCTCTATCATCGCCACAATATTACCTCTGCCGGTAGCCCTGATCGACCCGCAGCTCGGTATGATCTCGAAGATACTGGTCCTGGTAATTCCAGGCAGCATCCAGTTTATCATCGGAAATCTTCTCCAGCCCAAGATGATGGGCGAGTCTCTCGATCTGCATCCGATTGTGGTGCTGTTGTCTTTGATTTTCTTCGGGACAATCTGGGGGATCATCGGGATGTTCCTGGCCGTCCCGATTACGGGCGTCGTAAAGATACTTCTACAGAGATTCGGCTATACACGTGCTATCGCCGATTTGATAGCAGGAAAAACAGACATGCTGACGAAAAGCCCCCCCGGCAGGTGAACTTATGAAACACATCGTATTGATTGGTACAATCGCATTGACAGCAATGGTCTGGCCCGGGCATTCCGCCGCTCAGACGCAACAGGATAAAGCCCGAGCACGCGTTAACGATTTGCGTTTGGCGTCCTATGTCACCTCACGAGAAGTCGAGCAGCTCGCGACCGACCCGGCCGTTCGCACTAAGGCCCTGCAGATCATCCGGCGCATGGGCATCACGAAGCTCTATCTTGAGGTTTACCGGGGCGGCCACATCGTCTCGCCCGAACATTTAATCTTTACCCACGACTGGCTAAAAGACATGAACATTGAGATCGTCGGCGGCATAGCAACTGTTCCCGGCGGCGATTTCGGCATCCGGCAGAAAGGCCCGCTCGGCTGGTTCAACTGGCAGAACGAAAAGACCCAGCGGGACCTCGAAAAAGTCATCCGCATGGCCGCGGGCGTTTTCGATACTTTCATCGTGGACGACTTTCTCTGCACCGGTGACGTCAGCGACGAATCGAAAGCAGCAAAAGGCGACCGTTCCTGGGGCGAGTACCGCCGGGCTCTGCTTACCGAGCTGGCACAATCCGTTTTCATCGGGCCGGCGAAACAGGTCAATCCCGACATCACCATGATTGTTAAATACCCCCAATGGTACGACCGGTTTCATTTGTTCGGCTACGACACGAAAACGCTACCGGAACTGTTCGATATGGTCTGGGTCGGCACGGAGACCCGCGGCCGCAACACTCAGCGGTTCGGATTCGTTCAGCCGTACGAGGGATTCGTCAACTATCGCTGGCTCGCTGGCATCGCCGGCGACAAAATCGGCGGAGCATGGTTCGACCACGGCGACTGCGCAGAGCACGACTTCATCGACCAGGCTTACACGAGCGTCCTGGCCGGCGCGGCGGAGCTGGTCTTTTTCAACTTCGGCAATGTCATGGCAGGCCACCCGGACCACGAGAAAGTCGTTGCCCAATTCGACCGGCTTGCAGACCTGGCTGCATTTGTCCGCGAACATCCCGTCACCGGCGTGGCCGCCTATAAACCGCCCAACAGCGACCCTGCAGGCGACATGTACATCATGGACTTCCTCGGAATGCTCGGTGTTCCCATAGTACCGGTGCATAAGTTTCCTGCGGATGCCCCGGTCATCTTTCTGCCGGCCCAGGCGGCCGCCGACCCGGACCTTCTGGACCAAGTTAATAAAGCCCGAACAAGAGGCGCTCACCTTATCTTCACAACAAATCTGCTCATCGCATCCCCTGACGGCGACGAACTCGCCCGCATGGCCGGAATCGGGTCAGATATACAATCACAGCCAACGCGTGCCGGACTAATGCAGGAGCCCGGGAAAGCAAATGTCACCATCGACCTGGAATCACCTATCGAAGGCAAAGCCATGCCTGGAAACATCGTGTGCACATCCGGCGACAAGCAGCTCACCCTTCTTACCGTCAGCGAAACGCCTCTCGGCCGAATCGCCCTGCTCAATACCCACACTTACAGCCAGGCTGACTTCGATGCCGTAGGTGAGGTCCTGCTAAGCCCCAGGCCGCTCGGCCTGCTCGGAATCAATGGGCCGGCACTCTCAGCCCTTCGCGAGGCATTCAGCGGCACAGATTTCGAAGGCCCCAGTTGTGTTACGTATCACCCGTTCGGCTCTGCCGGCTCCGGCAGTTGTGTTATCCAGAACTTCAACGACGAGGCGGTCAATGTCACCGTCACCCTCAATATTGAAAAGGATAAATCCAATAAATTCGTGGATGCTTTTTCAGGAAAGCCTATAGGCGTTCATTCGACGGAGTCCGGGAACCGGGTGGCTTTGAATATGCCCATCCCTGCAAGGGGTCGTGTTTGGATTCGGCGTGTTGACTGAGTATTGTTTATGAAAAATCTTTAAGTGAGGAACTTATGATGTATCGGTCAAGAATTCGGAGTTTCCCGTGGGTTATTGTCTGCTGCCTTTATTGTTTTTCCCAAATATCCGCTGCGGATGCTGATGGCAAAGAGCAAAGCGTTCGCTGCACGGTCGAGGTCGAGGAGGTTGTCACCAGTTATACGCCGGCGAATAACGGTGCGGGGCCCTTGTGGTG
>Ga0299912_10002282_pt1 | contig 15722 bp, 14 predicted proteins | sample RVTome_2_FD_207667 | JGI IMG/M metagenome (GOLD analysis project Ga0299912, IMG submission 207667) | Soil microbial communities from uranium-contaminated site in the Upper Colorado River Basin, Wyoming, United States - RVT95D214 (version 2) ... | reverse complement strand
CGCTAAACAAAAAGCGAATTTCAATGCTCAAGGAAGCTGCAAAGTCTCATGGCTTAGAGTACACGGCGCACGCGCCCTTCGCAGACATAAACATCGCTTCGCCCTCAAAGTCAATCCTGAACGCCTCGCTCAAACGGCTGAAACAGTCGATGGCTTACGCAAACGCGTTAAACGCTAAGCTGTGGGTGTTTCATCCCGGCATCCAAACAGGCATCAGCATGTTCTATCCAGGCAGAGACTGGAAACAAAACATCCAAAGCATACGCTGGCTGCACAAAACCGCGGAAGAATACGGCGTGAAAATAGCCTTGGAAAACGTGCCCGAACCATACCCTTTCACCATGAAAAGCGTGGAACACTTCACCAAGTTCTACAGTGAAACGAACTTGGACATAGGCTTGGTTTTAGACGTTGGACACGCAAACATAAACAAGCAAACAGAGCTTTTCTTAACAACTTTCGCAGGCAGAATCGCGCATATACACGTAAGCGACAACATGGGCGAATTAGACCAGCACTTGGGAATAGGCTACGGCAAAATCAACTGGCAACAATTCGCCGAAACACTGAAAGAAATAGCCTACAACAAAACCGTCATAGTTGAGTCCGTGGAACACGTTGAAGAAAGCTTGCAAAAACTAACGCAACTGCTCGCTTAATAGTCGAGAAGCGGCAACTCCAGCCGCATAAAATCTTCAGCAACCACCGTGTTCTTGAAAACCTTCTTCGCCTGCTCCAAAAGCACGCTTGCGTCAGTGTATCTGGCGCTGATATGCGTCAAAACCAGTTTTTTTGCCTTCGCTTTCGCAGCCTCTTCAGCCGCTTGACTAGGCGTCGAATGCCCATCTTCTGCAGCCTTCTCAGCCAAAGCATCGTCCAAAGTAGCCTCGTGAATCACCAAGTCAGCGCCAGCAGCGAATCGCGCAAAACCCTTGAACGGTTTCGTATCGCCCGTGTAAACGATTTTCCGCCCATGCCTCATCGGACCCAAAACCTCTTCAGACTTTACAACTCTGCCGCCAGCCAGTTTAATTTCTTCGCCGTGCTGAAGTTTCGACCACAACTCGCCTTCAGGAATGCTTATTGTTCGGGCTTTGGCGGGGTAAAATTTTCCCGGACGAGGTTTTTCCACAAACGCGTACGCCAAACTTGGAATCACATGATTTGACCATGCAGCTTCAATTGTGTACTCTTCTTCCCTGCATACGGTGCCTGCATCGTGTATTTCGTGGATTTCAACTGGAAACGTCAAGGCAAACTGTAGAACCTCTCTGGTGTCTTCCAAAAAACGCCTTATTCCCTCTAGTCCATAAATCTCAACTGTTCTTTGCCTGTCCATCAAAGCCATTGTCTGCAAGAGCCCAGGCAAGCCCAACATGTGGTCGCCGTGCATGTGTGAAATGAACAGTTTCATTTTTTTGTGAAAGCCAACTTTTGCCTTTATCATTTGCCTCTGGACGCCTTCGCCGCAGTCGAACATTAACTGTTCGTTTCCGCGTTGAATGAGCACGGCTGGTAAACTTCTTTTTATGGTTGGGACGCTTCCGGCTGTTCCCAAGAAGGTCACGTGTATGCTCATGCGTTTCTTACTCCTTCTCGAACACGGCTACTTCCCGCGTCAGAGTCCGGTGTACGTAGGCGAAGTGCGACTCTAAATGCCTGTAGCCCAGTTGTACGCCTATTTTTTGGATGCCTATTGTTTTAGGTGAAGCTATACAAATCCGTTGCCCTTTGCCGAGGAGTTCGCGTGCAGATGTCAAAACGCCTTCAACAATTGCCTTAGTGTTGCTTTTGAGGGTGGTTGCGCTTTTGCCGTATGGTGGATCTGTAACGACGCAGTCAATATGCGTGAGTGGGAGTTTGCGTGCATCTGCTATAACTATAGCTTCTGGGTTTAAGCTGAAGTGTTTTAGGTTTTGTTTTGAGCCGTTTGCCATTCTACGTTGCACGTCTATGCCGATTGCGCGTACGCCGATGAGTGCCGCTTCTATGATGGTGGTTCCTGTGCCGCAGAACGGGTCCAGCAAATAGGCATCTTCTCGTGCGTGTGCGAGGTTAACCATGCAGCGTGCGAGTTTGCTGTTCATTGCGGATGGATGGAAGAAGGGTTTTTTGCGTGGTCTGCGTTCGACGAAGGGTTTAGGTTGGATTTCGGCGAGTTTCTGTCCGAAAACGAGTTTGTGGTTGGTGAGGATGCCGAAGAAGGTTTTATCTGGTTTTGTGAGGTTAACTTTGGCGTGTTTCGCGTTTTGAAGTATGAGTTTGCCCAGTTGGCGTTCAAGAGTCATTGTGGCGTCTTTGGTGGAGTATTCCTTGATGCGTCTTATGCGCACTTCGAATGTTGCGCCTTCGCTTAGAACGGTTTTGAAGTCTACGGAATTAGCGGCTTCTGTTATTGCGTTTTCGTTTGCGGGACATGTAAACAGTTCCTGTGCGCAAATTCGCGTGTACGCTGACCTGCGGTGCACCTGCGTGACGCTTTCAGGGTCTGCTTCTAAGCGTACTGTTTGGTCAAGTTTCTCGGTTACGGTGTAAGCGTATCCTTCAGCTTCCAAGATAGCTTTCAGCTCGGAGAATGAGAGAGATTCAAATTCGCCGCTGATGAGGAAGAAAAGTTTAGCCACTCTGCTACGCCTTTAGCTCCTTGCTTATCAACGGTGCCAACGAAACTTTGCTTGCGCTGCTGGGAACGCTGTCGGTGCCCACGATTTCTTCAACTCCCGCTTCGCGAATCCGCTTTTCCGCATCACCAACCAGCAAAGCGTGAACGCAAGCGGTGAAAACGTGCGTTGCGCCTAGTTCGCGGAGAATTTTCGCCGCGCCAACAATGGTGCCACCAGTGCTGATGATGTCGTCGAAGATGATGACTGTTTTGCCTTTCACGTTTAAGCTCTTGCCAGTTTGGCTTGTTTGCCCAGTATAACGGTCACGCTGCTTTTCCAAGTGCCCACATTCTCCACCTAAGACTTGCTGCGCTTGCTGAGCAATATGCATGGCTCCTTTGTCGGGTGACAGCGCGAACGCTTTCTTAACGCCTTTTTTAACAAAATACTCAGCTATCAGCGGGATTGCGCTGAGGCTTCGCGCTGGAAACGGAAATTTCGCCAAAGCGTGTTCCTGATGCACGTTAACTGTGATTAGCTCGTTTACCCCTGCAGCAGCAAGCATGTTGCCAACAGTTTCGATGCTGACGTTTTCGCCTTGCAAGAAAATTTTGTCTTGACGCGCATAAGCCAAGTAAGGCACTATAGCGGTTACTTTTCGCGCGCCGCTTCTTTTGGCAGCATCAGCCATGAACGCTAACTGCATAAGCTTACTATCTTGTGGTGGGCTTGTGGTTTGCACTATTACCACGTGTTCGTCTTGCATTTTGCCTTCTAATCGGATGTAGTTTTCTCCGTCTGGAAACGTTTTATGCACAACAGGCACTTTTCCTATGTCGGTTAATTCGGCTATTTTTTCGCCTAATTCCTTGCTGGCGGGACCGAGAATAATTTTCATTTCTCTTTTCACTCTCTTCCTCTAGAATGCGTTCTGTCAGGTTTTTAGTTTTACTCTTTGAGCTCTTTTTAACCTTGTCATTCGCCATGTTTTAAACGGTTGGGATACTAGTGTGTGGAAAAACTTACACCCCCTCTATTTATAGGTTGAACTTTGTTGTATTGAAAGTTGAGTGTTTATGATTGACTTCTGACGTGCTCTGCGGCGACTCTTGTTTCTGTGTTTTTTAGCTATACGGATATTTCTTCCATTAATCCCGCCGCGGGGTATGCGAAAACATGCGTTTTTTCTGATTCAAAAGTCAGAGTAACCTCTGTCCCAATATTGATCCACGCTTCTGCTAATGAAGGCTTGATAACCACAACGGAATCTTGGCTTTCAAGCCTAATCACGTATCTTATGAATGTTCCTTCGAAAGTAACCTTTTCTATCTTGCCTCTGAGAGCGTTTTTGCTCTTGTGCGCTCCCAGTTCTACGGTGAAGATTTCAGGTCTAATAGCCAAAACAGCTCTTTCGCCTTTTCCAACGCCATCGCCGATTGCATTAACTTTAACACCGCCACGCAGTTCTATTTTTAAATCTCCATTGCTGGAGTCTGCAACTGAGCCTTCTAGGAAGTTGGATTCTCCGATGAAATGCGCGACAAACAGGCTGTTTGGATGCATGTAAAGCTCCTGCGGCGTTCCCACCTGCACAATTTTTCCCTTTTTCATCACGGCTATTCTATCCGAAATCGACATGGCTTCAGCCTGATCGTGAGTAACGTGAATAGCGGTTAAATTCAAGTCCTTAGCCATTTTTCTAATTTCATATCTTATTTCGTTTCGCACTTTAGCGTCCAACTGCCCCAACGGTTCATCCAACAGCAGCGTCTTCGCTCCTGCTGCCAGCGCCCGTGCTACTGCTATTCGCTGCATCATGCCGCCGCTTAACTCGTTAGGATACGCGTCCAAGCGTTCATGCAGCTTAACCAGTTCAAGCACTTCATCGCCTATTGTTTCCGCCTGTTTGAGGTCAAAATTTTTAACTCGAGGACCATAAATCACGTTGTCCCAGACGGTCATGTGTGGAAACAACGCGAAGGTTTGAAAGACAAATCCGATGTCGCGATCTTCAGGCGGAACGTTGTCCACGCGTTTATCTCCAATGTAAATTTCGCCGCTGTCTGGCTCAATTAACCCTGCGATTAGTCTCAGCAACGTGGTTTTTCCGCATCCGCTGGGACCCAGCAGAGAGAAGTACTCTTGGTCACGTACATGCAGGTTAATGTTGTCTAAAGCCGTGATTTCTCCGAATTTCTTCGTTAAGTTGACTACGCGGACATCAGGCATTGCTCAGCGCTTCCCTTTTTTCGGTTTATAGTTATAATATTGCGAGTTATAAAGTGCCATGTCAATATCTCCCTTTTCCCTTTGTCGCCAGCCTCAGTGCGAACAGGATTAGAAAAGACAGCAATACAAGCAGACCGCAGCCTAATCCGATTTCCAGCGAAGTAGCGGGAACAGTTCCCTTCACCCAGTCAACTATAACCACAGGAGCAGTACGCAGGCTGGTCACAACAGCCACTGTTGCGCCTGTTTCGCTTACGCTTCTCGTGAAAACCATGATTGCGCCTGAAAGTATGGAGTATTTGGCTAGCGGCATAATTATCGTTGTGAACACATTGAACGGCTTTGCCCCCAAAGTTCTCGCGGCTTCTTCCACATCCATGCTTATTCTCTCAAACGCTGCTGCCATCGACCTCACAATATACGGGTAAGTGATTGCCAAATGCGCAAAGATTAACAGCAGCATTTCAGGCATGAACGGGAAGCTTTCCTTCCAAAAGAACTTCAGCGAAACACCTAAAGCTATTGACGGCACAATCAACGGAATGTTAACAAGTACGTCCAGCAACGCCGAAGGTGTTTTTCCGAGTTTTTTCCTTGCGATTAATATTGCCATTGGCAACCCGATGATAAAGCCGAGGACTGTTACGATTGCTCCAAGACCGTACGAAAGCAACAGGCTTTGCCAATAATCACTCCACACGCCAGAACCCGAAAATGCAGCGGACAGAGTGCCCGTGAAAACTGCTTGGAAAGCTGGCAACGCCACAAAAAGAGCCGGCACCAGCACTATTGCCACAAAAACTATCAGTGAAACGCTGTTTCTGGAGAACGCGGCTTTTGAATAGCTCAGTTTTCTTTCGATATTAGGCCAAATTCCCTTAAACGGCAACTTTAGCCTCGTGCCGAAAATGCGAATCGAGGCAAAGATTGCGCAGGATATGACAATCAATATTACGCTAGCGAATACGGTTGCGCCTTCGTACGTGGCTGGAGCCACGACTGAAAACTCGTTCTTCATGTTTTGAAGGAAAACAGGTCCGTTTTCGAAGGCTCCTGCAATGATAAATGTTGCCCCAGTTTCTGAAAGCGACCTAGCAAAAGCGAGGATAAAAGCGGCTATCAACGAAGGCTTCAGTATTGGCGACGTAACGGTTCGAAACGCCATAAAAGGCACGGCGCCTAGCGTTCTTGAAGCCTGCTCATACTCCTTTTTGTAATCAAGCAACGCGCCAACTAATACTCGAACGACAACGGGGTAGGAGAATGTGAAGTGCAGCAACACGACAAGCAGCCAACCGGTAGAGATTAATGAGCCCCCGAAGAGTCCAGATACGCCTTGCGGGTCATTCCAGAAAAGCAGCAACGAATACCCGAGCGCTGCGGTTGGCACAATAAACGGTATGTCTGCCAACGTGTCGAGAACGCTTAACCATTTCGATTTTCCGCGCGTAATAAGCCACGCCATTGGAATTCCAGCTAAAACGTCTAATGCGGAAACAAGTAACGCAATTGCAAAAGAATTTGCCACTGCGCTGAGCGCTCGCCCCATAAGCTGAGGTTGATCGACAACCTGTTGGATTGTGCTCCATTTTATCACGATTCCCATTATTGGAGGAACCAAGATGAGTACAAAGAAGACTATTATTGCAGCGAGGTACATTGCGTACTTCGCTGTTTTTTTCGATGACAACGCGTTCAGGGCATCGGTGAATTTGCGCTGAAGCAAGCGTCTATTCATTCCAGTTCCGCCCGATGACCTATAATTGACGCTGTCTCTTCAGGTTTGCTTGGAACTATTTTTGTTTCTTGTGCGTTTGTTTTCATTAAGCCATACCGCTTTCTTGTCGAATCCTTTTCAGACTCTATGTATAGTTCATAAATATTTTTCGTACTGTTATATGAATAAGCAATTGAAGAACCATGCGGAATCTCACTTGGCAAATACGTTTAGCCGCCGCTTTTGCGCTGTCACGCATAAGCCTTGTATTTGGCTCTGACGTGTTTTTGAGAAAGGTACAGCAAGACTGCAAGGCTATAAGCGATTTCGGCTGCCGCAGCTAGCCTTGGAATACCTGGGATGCTGGGCAGATTCAGAAGTGTCAATGCATCCGCGGCGATAACGAATAGGGAAACTGCAACAGTGCCATGCCAGCCCCAGCTTTTGCCACGCCAAATTCCATAGGCGCAAATGAGAGCCAGCAACCCAAAAACCAAAGTGTAAATGCTGTAAATTAATGGAGACTGCGCGGAAATATCGGAAGTTGCAGAAAGAAGCCAAACTCCAAAGAAAACATGTATACTCCCAATCAAAAATTGAGCAACTGTTAAGACAACGATGCCCAAGATTCTGCCTTTATACGTCGGGAAAACAGGAACGTTGCTCATTCTCCTGTACCTCAAGTTTTGTTGGATGCAGCGTCTAAGGTTTCATTGACAAGTTTGTCTGCTTTCTGAATTTGACTGCTGGTTCTGGGCACATTTATAAAATTGATTTTCTTGAACTGTCTCTCTAATTCTTGGACTTTGCTCCACAGTTTCCTCAACTCAACGTTTTTCACGACGTATTCTCCAGTGAGTTGCTTGGCCACCAGTTCGCTGTCAAGGTGGCAAGCTACTTCCTCGGCACCGAGCGCCACTGCAGATTCCAGCGCCGCTATCAGCGCTTCGTATTCAGCCTGATTATTGGTACGCAAGCCGATGTAACGCGATTTCGCCATTAAAACTTGACCGTTTTCCGTTATGATTAGGAAGGCTAGGGCAGCTGGTCCGGGGTTGCCTCTTGCGCCGCCGTCTGAGAAAACCATTAATCGTTTGTTTATGCCTGTTCCTCCACTTTATCCCTTATAGTGTGATCGAAAAAGCCGGCCTATTTTTTATTGTTCCACGCGTTTTTCAACATCGCAACAAAGCCTGCTTCGTCTTCCGTTATGCGCTTCTTGACTTGGCGTCCAGTTGCAGGGCAATTCTTGTATTCCACGCCAACAATGTCGTGAATAATCCTGTCGATTTGCTGCCTATTTTGAGGAGTAACCTCTATCCCGGCTTTCTGGAAAACCTCTTTGAGATGCCTAAAGTAGCAAGTCATAAAGAACCCATAAAGCATAGTTCTACTGGTTCGCATGTAAACTTTACGCCTCAAGTTCTGAGTAAGCTGCAGTTGCAGTTTCTCTGCGTGATGAGGAAAAGCCTAAACGCTTACCACAATTGCCATTTAAAGTTGGCTGTGATTTCTCTTCTTTTCTGTTTGCCTGTTTCTATTTTAAATGGTTAATGGATTGTGTTGGGGAAGATGGTTTATGATTATCGAACATACTTGCAAGGATACCAATTTAGAGACAGAGCCATGTGGAGCTTGCGTAGTATAGCAAGGGCAGCGCGAGAAGTACCATGTTCTTTCCTTTTCTCGTGAGGGCGTATTCCACTCTCAAGGGCGGTCCAGTGTCAACCGTTCTATTGATGTAGCCGTGTGCTTTAAGCAGCTTAAGCTTGTCGGATAATGTGCGCGAGTTAATGCTGAGCGCCTTTTTGAATTCGCTGAAGCCAACTGGGGTTTTTAGGAACAATGTGTAGAGGATTTCCAGATTCCATTTCTGAGATAGGATGTTGAAGCTTTCTTCAAGGCTTTTCAGTTCTTCTTTCAGCTCTTTCGGGTTGATTTTTTGTTTTTCAAGTATTTGGTTAAGCGTGTCTTCTATGCCTCTAAGCGTCTGTTCAAGGCGGGCTTCCACGAGCTTGCGGAGTTCAGCGCTTAACGTTAATTGTGCGTTCATCTCGTTCACACTCGGTGTGACAGGACTCACTTCATAGTTTATAAGAGTTTACTTATACAACAGAGTATAGAAAACATATCGCATGCATGGAGGATGCGCGTGTTGAAGTTTGACGCCGTCGTTGTTGGTGCTGGAACAGCAGGTTGTTTAGCTGCGAAAACCATCGCCGAATCAGGCTTGAAAGTGTGTTTGGTTGAGAGAAAACCGAAACAAGAGATTGGAGAGAAAGTCTGCGGTGACGCCCTTGGAGAGCACCACTTGAAGGCTCTAGGCTTAGAAAAACCACAAAGCGGCGAGCTTGAAAAGAGGATTGAAGGCATCCAAATTTACTCGCCAGACCAGAACACGGTTTTCACCATAGCGCACGAGGATTTTATCGGTTACCTGTTGAATAGGCGGCTTTTTGGACAGTGGCTTCTGGGAAAAGCTCTCGCCAAAGGCGCTACGCTTATGGAGTCCACACAGTTTTTGGAACCCATAATCGAGAAAGGATTCATAACAGGAATCTCGGTTAAGAACTCAAAGGGCAAAGCCGAGGAGTTGAAAAGCAGAGTTGTCGTAGACGCCAGCGGCTTCATGGCTGTAGTTCGCCATAAGCTTCCCGCGGAGATGGGCATAGACAGGGAAGTCGCGAACGAGGATGTGGAAGCCTGCTACCGAGAGATAAGACAGCTCAAGCAGGAAACAGAAAACGCGAAGTACTGCGAGATTTACCTGAGCCAAAAAGTAACGCCTGGAGGCTACACGTGGATTTTCCCCAAAGGCAGCGCCAAAGTCAACGCTGGCTTAGGCATTTGCATGCACGGCAAGTTCCCGAACCCGAAGAATCAGTTCTACAAGCATATTTTAACCAAACCCCTGTTCGAGGGTTCAGTGCTGTTGACTGGTGGTGCATGGTTTGACCCGACGCGCAGACCGCTGGATAACATGGTTGGAAACGGCATGGTAATCGTCGGTGACGCTGCTAGTTTGGTTAACCCGATACACGGCGGCGGCATAGGACCATCCATGCTAAGCGGGTATTATGCTGGGCAAACGATTGTGGAGGCTTTGGAAAAAGGCGAGCCTACACAGAAAGCACTGTGGTCTTACAACAAGAAGTACATGGAGTCTTATGGGAAGAAGCAGGCGAGCTTAGATGTTTTCCGCATGCTGCTTATAGCGAGTAACGATGCGGATTTGAATTATGGTATGAACTGCAAGCTGCTGGCAGAAGATGACGTGCTGAAGGCTGGTTTAGGCGATGATTTTCACTTGAACATAACCGAAACCGCGAAACGAGTGTTCAGAGGCTTAAAGCGCATGCGTTTCCTGAACAAGCTGAGGCTCACGGTCAGCATGATGCGACAGGTTAAAGCGCACTATGACACCTACCCCGATACGCCTGAAAATTTTGAAAAATGGCGATTGGAGACAGTAAAGCTCATCGAACAAGCAAAAAACAAACTCGTAGAATAGACAACTAAACCTGAATTTCAGGTTCCTAATTCTTGATTGTAATATTTAGAACTGGAAAGTACATTCGGGCTTATGCAAATGATGATACATACATCCGCAAATTAAGCATACATGAACAAAGCTATCTTTTTATAACGCATAAATCTTAAAGAAAGCAGAGCAAACTGTTTGCTGCGATTTATTTGAGAAACCGAAGACGAATCTCTACCAAGCTTCTTCTATTTCTAGCAATCGCTTTCTTAGGGCAACCGACTTTCACAGCTATTTGCTATGATTTTTCAGTAAAAAAACCAGCGATTGGAGAGAAAAAGGTTGCCGTAATTGCGGTTCAGTTTCCTGACACACCTGCATCTTCAACAATAGACTACCTTAGACATCGTGTCTTTGTGGAGATGAACAACTATTATCAAATTGTATCTTATGGAAAATTGAATATTACTGGAGATTTCGTAAGCACATGGATTAACATGGCTCACAATATGTCTCACTACGGTAACTACAATGGTACGAACAATCATTCCGAAGGTGCACGACATTTGATTGCAGATGCGCTCGAGAATAGCGAGGGGTGCATGAACTTTTCTCAGTTTGATTGCGTCATAATCATTCATGCAGGCAAAGACGAGGCGATCTCGAATTTGACCGATAATATCTGGAGTTATGGATTCTGGGAGGGCCTAGAAGCTTCCACCAACGACGGTCATATATTCAATCAAGGCGCAGTAGTGTCAGAATTTGATGAGGTTGGAATGTATTGCCATGAGTTTGGGCACATTCTAGGACTGCCAGATCTATACAATACTAATAGCAATTCTTCCAAACCTCATTTTATGGGAAAATGGGATCTAATGGATGCTGGAAATTACAATGGTGATCCACAAGGCGCAAATCCTGCGCAAATTTCGTCGTGGGGAAAAATTTTCTTAGAGTGGATTGAGGACTCGCAAGTAGCTCTAAATAGACTAGACACAGCAAAAAACTTCACGCTTGAACCGTTGGAGACAAATTCAGAAGGAATTAAAGCAATTAACATCTCTATAGCGCCTAAATTGTACTACTTAATTGAAGCGAGAGTTGGTGATAATCTACCCGACCAAGGAGTTCTGATGACTTTTGTAAATGAAACAAGAGATAGTGGAGAGGGCATTGTAGAAGTTATTGGCTCTGAGAACTCCACCCAAACTCTTGATGATGCTGCTTTACATGCAGGTGATTATTTTGAAGAAACTCAATATCGGTTCACAGTGAGAGTGCTGACGTTCGACAACTCGTCGTATGTGGTGGAAGTCTCGAATAAGTTGATTCCGCGCATTAATGTCACAATGCCTAGTGAAATCGAAGCGTATCAAGAGGCAAGAATTGTTAATTTTAATGCGACCCCATTACAAGGACTTGCAACGACTTTATTTATCAATGGAGAAAAACACCAGACTCTGATAACGGATTCAAATGGCACAGTTGTATATTTTCTTAGTCCCTTCAGCCTATGCGCGATAGGCACAAAATCAGTCACAATCAGAGTGAATGGGGGCGAATATTTCATGGACAGCCAATTTGACCAGATACTTGATGTCATTATTCCTCGGTGGTTCATTCCATCGATAATAGGTGCAATTTCACTATTACTCATTGCGTTTTTCTATTTTAAACCACGGAAAGACCGCAGATTGTCATACAGCAAACACCAATCCCAACGCTAAACGCTTGCTTCACTCAGCATTTCAATCTATTTAAAAGAGAGGGGGTCTACACTTCAGAGACGCAAACAAAAAAAGGGATTTGTTGGTCACTGTGCCTAGCGCTATCTGACCATTCTTTTGTTGTCCTGTGAACTCATTGAACGCCTAAAGGCACGTTGCATCTGCAGTTTCTTGTATTCCTCGTACGTCAACCCGCTGCTTGGTAGGTTGAACCCTTGAAACATCCAGCAATCAAGAATGGAACCGCTGGAATTGGATAAAACATATAATTACAGAGCAACATTTTTCTCTGCGTTCAGCGACTGGTGCAAAATCCAATGGTTGCAATTAAACCAAAAGTAACACGCAAAACAATACTGCTGCCAATTATAGGTTTAGTTGCGTTCTTCTTGTACATTTACCTTTTCAACGTGGATATCCCCGAAATAATTGCCACTGCACAGCGCGCTGACCCATTGCTTTACTTCGCAGCCATATTGATTAGCTTAGTAGAAGTGTTTTTTCACGCCGTTTCGTGGCGAATTCTCCTCAATTATCTCCAAGTGAAAATTTCCGTGATAAAATCCTACCTTTTCGTCTGGTATGGCATTTTCATGGATATAATAATTCCAGCCGAATCCGTAAGCGGAGAAGTCTGTCGAGTATACTTGGTCACGAGGGAACAGAGCGGCACAAGCGGCAAAGTGGTGGCTTCCCTTGTTATGCACAGATTGTTAGGCATGGGAGTAAACGTTGTGGCTCTAGTTATGGGCGTCAGTTTGCTTCTCGGCGAAACGCAGATTAACGAAGTCATTTTTAACATCATTTTGTTTTTCACGGTTGCTATTGCCGTCATGTTGCTCCTCTTCATAGTTCTTTCTTTCAAAGAAAACTTGAGTCTAAAAGTGATTAATGCGTTAATACGCTTGGGCGACTTTATCACACGGGGAAAATGGAAGTTGTTCAACAAATTTAAGGAAGAAGCGTACAGGTCAGCAAGAATGTTTCATGATTCCATGCAGGAATACCGACACAAACCCCGAGCGCTCGCGGTCTCGCTGTTTTTCCTCGCGGTGAACTGGACCTGCAGCTTAAGTATTCCATACATAGTGTTTCTGTCGCTTGGGTTTCCCGTCTCATGGAGCGTCATTTTAATAACCTCCTCCATAGTTGTAGCTGTTAAATCCATACCAATCGGCATTCCCTTCGAAGTTGGGCTTCCAGAAATAACCATGACCACCCTCTACGTTGGGTTAGGCGTCCCAGGAGATATAAGCGCCACAGCAACGATACTGTCAAGAATCATAACGCTTTGGCTCAGATTTTTCATAGGCTTCATAGCTCAACAATGGCTCGAACTAAAACCAATAGTAACCTCGTCAAACATTGCCGCAGCGGAAAAAGCCTAAAATTGCTCTTGCCACTTCTTTACTTGCTGATGAGGCATGGAGATAAAGATTGAAGACGCATCAATCAGGCTTCTAGACAAATATTACGAAATAGAAAAACAGTGCTTTCAACGGGAAGCATTCACAAAACAGCAAATAGCCTACTTGCTGACTGATTACAACGCCGTTGGGTTAGCCGCGCGAGTAAACTGCGAAATAGTTGGCTTCGTAATAGGGCGAATAGACATCGTAAGAAACACGCCATTCGGACACATACTCACGGTGGACATAGAACCTTCTCATCGTCGAAAGGGAATAGCGCAAAAACTACTGCGTGAAATTGAAGCTATATTCAAGGAGAAAGGCGTCAAAGAATGCCGTTTGGAAGTACGGGAAGACAATGTTGCAGCATCAAACCTTTACCAAAAACTTGGATACAAAAAAGTAGGCAAACTTGAAAAATATTATGGCGACGCCCATGGATTATACCTTAAAAAAGCCTTGTAACTGCCTTACCGCATTCAGCTTTACCTCCAAAAACGTGAGAACCATGCTTTTGCAACGTGTTAACTTAACATTAAAACTACAGCTTAACCCTTAAGCGTGCGGCACATAGCTAACGTTTTGAACACAAACGTTTAAAAATGCTGTCGCGACTAGCCTACGCTGGTGGGGGAGATCTGGGAGATTTGCAGCGGAAAACCAAAGAGCAGACCCTCGTGAAGACAATTGTTGTTTTGATACGCAACACAACATGGCGATGCGGAAAGCTTGAAAAGTCTATTGTTCGGCACCTTCACAAGCGGCATGAAAATTTTGGGAATAAAGACCCGTCCGTCGGGGATATCATGCAAAATTTGAATTTGGCGGGGGAGAAAAAAAGCGAGTTCTTGGACGCCCTCAAACGTTTGGAAAAAAGAAACATAGTGAAACTACTGCCGCTAGGACATTAGCAAACCTTTATTTAACGAGTTCTTTCGCGCCTGCAACCAATTTTTTAAAGATTATGCTGCAGCAAATCTTGTCATTCAGCTATTTCTTTGGAATCTTTTAAACAAGTTTCTCCGCTGGAGAACTCTGCGAAATTTGTGGTTGCGCGGGGTTTATTTTAAAAGTTTGTCTTCAGGTGGAGGCGATTTTATCAAACCGTGTTTCATAAGCAGTTTAGTTGACTCGCGGGCATTCCTAATTATCGCTGAAGCTCGCTCGTACAGTTCTTGTCTGCTGGGTTTTACCCTTGCTACTCCTTGCTCAATTGACTTAAGTGCGCAGGCAACAGCTTCTCTGGGGAAAACTTCCCATTCGTCCATTCTCGGCAGAATGTCTTTTTCGTGCATGCCTCGTTCCTCAGCGAATTTTGCCAGTTCTTGGGCTGCTGCGATGCACATGTCATCTGTAACAGTTTTCGCCTTCACGTCTAATACGCCACGAAAGATTGCTGGGAATCCTAAACTGTTGTTTACTTGGTTGGGAAAGTCGCTTCTGCCAGTTGCCACTACTCGTGCTCCTGCTTCTTCAGCTTCCCATGGCCATATTTCAGGTATGGGGTTAGCGCATGCGAAAAGCACGGCGTTGTCCGCCATTGTTTTTATCCATTCTTTTTTTATCGTGTCTGGGCCTGGTTTTGACGCGGCAACCACAGCGTCTACGCCTTTGAAAGCCTCAGGTGTGTCGCCTGTTCTGCCCTCGGCGTTTGTTTTCTGAGTTAAATCGTATTTCCATGGGTCTTCTTCTTTGGTTATATCCGCTCTGCCAAGGTGAACTACGCCTTTTGTGTCAACCATTATTATGTTGCCAGCTTTTACGCCCCATCGCATAAGCACATACGCGGTTCTAATGTTGGCTGCTCCAGAACCCATTAGCGTTATGAGAGCTTCGCGTGGTTTTTTGCCTACAATCTTGAAGGCGTTTATCAAGCCTGCCAAGATTACGGTGGCGGTTCCCTGCTGGTCATCATGCCAAACTGGAATCTGCAACCGTTCTCTTGCTTTTTCGAGAACGTAGAAGCATTTTGGCTTTTCTATGTCTTCCAAGTTTACGCCGCCAAAAGAAGGCTCAAGCAACTCGCAGACGCGGACTATCTCGTCTGGGTCTTTGGTTTTTAGGCATATGGGAAACGCATCCACGCCGCCTAGGTACTTGAACAGCAAGGCTTTGCCTTCCATGACTGGCATGGCGGCTTCGGGTCCGATGTTGCCTAAGCCTAGGACGCGTGTGCCGTCTGTGACTACGGCAACGTAGTTCCAGCGGTTCGTAAGCTCGAAAGACTTGTCTGGATTTGCCTGGATTTCTTTGCATGGTGCTGCAACGCCTGGAGTGTACCATACTGCGAAGTCGTCTGTGCTGGTTATGGCGCATTTGGGCATGACTTGAACTTTGCCCTCGTAGAACCTATGCATGGCTGGCGCGAGTAGCGCAGGTTTTTTGGCTTTGGCGAGCAGTTCTTCCACTGTGGGCTTTTTCTTTTCCTTCTCAGCGACCAAAACGATTCGTCTCCTTCTAAGCAAAGGAAATGTCGGGTAGTTCTGTTTTAACTTTTTGCAAAACGACAAAGCTGTTAGCGTTTGCGGTTCTTGAAGTAGACCATGAGACCTA
>Ga0299912_10002281_pt1 | contig 15730 bp, 17 predicted proteins | sample RVTome_2_FD_207667 | JGI IMG/M metagenome (GOLD analysis project Ga0299912, IMG submission 207667) | Soil microbial communities from uranium-contaminated site in the Upper Colorado River Basin, Wyoming, United States - RVT95D214 (version 2) ... | reverse complement strand
AGCGGTGGGATAGAAGCGATAGAAAAACAGTGTGGTGAAGCTATTGAAAAGCTGGGACCGCGGCCTGCTAAAATAACGGTTAAAGAATTGTCTGTGGAATTCAACGGCACATAAATCAGAAAGGAAAACAATTATGAAATCCATTACCAAAAACAAATTAACAATGGCTCTTTGCATTATTACGGTGCTTTTTTTATCAACCTCATCAGAAGTCTTTGCCCAGGCGATTGACAATGCTGCCTTGCTTTATTATCAGGCGTTTCTATTGTATGAGAAACCAGACGGCACGATGGACAAAATGCTCTCTGACTTTCGTGACGGCAAGATAAAGGCAAACGAAATAATCGAGCAGCACATAGAAAAGAATAGCCGAGTTGTCGATTTGATAGTAAAAGCAGCTGACATACAAAATTGTAATTGGGGATATGACTACTCGCAAGGATTAGAGATGACGATGCCAAATCTTGCACAACTAAGGCAGATAGCTTATTTAATTCAGGATGAGGCAAAATTATTTAGCGAACAGGGTAACTATAGGATGGCTTTAGACCGCTCCTTAAGTATGCACAAAATGGCTTTGCACTCGGCTAACTCAGCATTAATAGGTTATTTAGTAGCAATCGTATTAAGCAGGCAAGCAAATACCTCTATCCAGGGTATTCTGGCGGATATGCCGGAGGACCTGCAAACGCTCGATTGGTTCAGAAACCAACTGGCTGAAATTGACAACAGACCTTCATTATTGAAAGATGCCATCAACGTTGAGAGCAATGTTCTGGGAACATATATGACCAAAGAGAAGTTTAATGAATTCCTCTGCAATAAAGATTTGGTAGCAGAAGCTTCTCTTTTGAAGATTGCCCGGGAGCGTCTTCACAACGCCGACGAACAGTTCTTTATAAGGAACAGAGATTACTGGCAGAACCACTTTGCTGCTGTTAAAGCTGCTTTGGATATGCCGTATGCGCAGGCCTTTGCAGAGCTTAAGAGAACCGAGGAAAAAGTAAAAACTGACGTGACTGAAAATCCAGATGCAACCGGAGCTGCTATCCTTGCAGCTCCCTTCGCCAGAATTTACAGCCAGCACATAGCAGCAAAAACTTTCTCCAATGCCATTAAAGCAGCCCTTGAGATATATACAATAAAGGCAAGAAGTGGAAGATTGCCGGAAAAGCTACCTGCGGGTTTGCCAAAGGATTTATTCAGCGACAAAGATTTCGAATATGAGAAAACCAATAAAGGTTTTGTCATTCGCTGTCAGGGCAAAGAGTTAAACGAGGGAAAAATCAATCAATATGAATTCAAGGTCAAAGATTAATTTCTATATATAACCAACCAGAATAGGCCGAGTGCCTTTAGCTCGGCCTTTTTTATACTTCATAGGTAGAAGTATCTTTTTGTCTCGCAAACTGAAATTCGGCGCGTTTTAATAAATCATTATAAAAAAAAGGCCGTGGGGCCCCGCCACTTCTACTTGGTGAAGCCAAACGGCGGGGGTAACCCACAGCCCAACGGTTGCTACATATACATCCCCCCCAATTTAACCTTGAATGCGTATATGTCAGCAATTAACAGCAGCGAGGCAAATGTGCCTTACTGCTACTTAACACAAAACGTCATTCCAAGCCCTTCACTGCGCCCAAGATAAACTCCGCGATGAATCTCTTATTTTAGCCAACCAGACCCTTCCCCTTCGACTTTGCTCAGGGCAACAGTTTTAAGATAGTTACTTATCCCTCGCTTTTTTGTGACTGTCTCTCTTCAAGCTTTTGTTTCAGAATCTTGCCGACGCGCAAGGCCGCATCCTTACTAAAATCGATGCACTTGTGCATCCCTGCATTAAAAGATTTGGCGAATTCATCAGATTTTAATCCTGAAAATGCAAGCCCTTTTCCGCAAGATTCAGAGCTTTGTTTATCAGGTGCCGGTGCAATGCAATAGATTGCGGTTGCAAAGCCGGCAAAATAGACGATGAGCAAAAATATGAATTTGATTCTCCAGCCCCTCATTAAGTGCTCCTCCCTTCCTGGTAAAATTTTTTATCGGCCGTCCCCCCATCCGGCCCTTTGGTTTTCCCTATTAAATATCTAATATAAAAAATCCACTATGCCAAATAGAAAATACCATAAAATGTAACTTGTGCGCACCAACGAATTTTTGCAGGTAGAAAAACCCTGCGTGAAACCCGCCAAAAAGGACCTGCCACACAGATGGCGGGCAAGCAGCAGACAAGTGCGAGTGATTAACGTCTCGGGCGTGGATGGTGGCGTCGAGAAGCAAGACGCGCCCTTTTGGCAGTTGGAATCCTGCCTCTGTGCAGCCCTAACAGTGGTTTCGGCGTAACGGGTTTGGTGTAGGTAAAGCCGGCACATTCCACCGGAGTAAATTCACGCCCTATGAACCTTTCAATCTGACGAAGGAACTTTTGCTCATCGCGGGAGACAAAGGTAAAGGCGTCTCCCGTGGCTTCGGCGCGGCCTGTGCGGCCTATGCGATGAATGTAATCTTCCGGATTGACGGGGACATCGAAATTGATGACGTGCGAGATTCCGGTGACATCGATGCCGCGGGCGGCGATATCGGTTGCAACCATAACGCGGTATTTGCCGCCTTTGAAGGCATCCATTGCGCGCTCGCGCTGGCTCTGGTTGCGGCCTGAGTGTATCGCTACCGATGCAACGCCTGCCTGCTCAAGGTGTCGGTTAATCTTGTCCGCGCCGCGCTTGGTGCGGGAAAAGAGCAGCACACTGGACAAGTGGGCGCCGTGGAGCAGGTGCAAAAGAAAACTAATTTTCTGCTCCCTCTCTACCAGATAGATATGTTGTGTGATTGTTTCGATGGGGTTTCGCGGCCTGCCAATCTGTATCATTTGCGGCGACTTCTGCACGCCTGCGGCCAGCGTGCTTATTTCAGGAGTTACTGTGGCTGAAAAAAGCATAGTCTGGCGATTCGCGGGCAAAGTGGTGATAATTTTTTGCACGTCCCTGATGAAGCCCATATCGAACATTCGGTCGGCTTCATCGAGGACGAGCACCTCAACGTGCCTGAGGTTGATAGTGCGTCGCTGCATATGGTCGAGGAGTCGTCCCGGTGTCGCGACAACGATGTCAACGCCATTACGAATCGCGGTCAACTGCCCCCTGATATTCACGCCGCCATAAACGGTCAGGGTCCGCAAATGCAGGAATCGACCATAGCGGAGTATGAACTTTTCGATTTGTAATGCCAACTCGCGTGTCGGCGTGAGGATAAGCGAGCGGATAACTCGTTTTTTGGACGGGTGCTCGTGGCTGAGCCGGTTCAAAATGGGCAGGACAAAAGCGGCGGTTTTGCCCGTGCCGGTCTGTGCGCAGCCGATAATATCTTTGCCGGCAATTGCGGCTGGAATCACCTGCAACTGAACTTCGGTGGGAGCGGCGTAGCCGGCAGCAAGAATACCCTGCACCAGCGGGTCGGAAAGACCAAATGTTTTGAATGGCATCAGATAATCCTAACTGGGATTTCCTATTTATACTTGCCGGGAGCGGCAATTGTTGGGGCAAGCCCCACGTACAATATCCAATGTTCAAGAGTATATCATACGGAACGTAGGAATTAAATACCTTTCAAAGGTGAATTTGCAGAGTCGTTTCTGTTTATGCAAAAAGAGGTATTGGAGAAATCATGAGGGGCGTTAACCACTGTTAAACGCCGGGCAAACCCTGTTAGAAAAGATTCATCCTTCGTAGTTCCTACTACGGAGAAGGAAGGCCGTTTTTCTAACGGGGCAAGTTCTCGTCTAATACTTCTTTTAATGTCTTGCAAACAATCGCCACCTCATTCTTTGTTAGATTATTATAGAACGGCAGGGCAATGGTTCTCTCACAGATAGACTCAGTAATCGGGAAATCACCCTTTTTATAGCCGAATCGCTCGACCATAAATGGCTGCAGATGAACCGGTGGGAAGTAATTGCCGACCTGAATACCCCTATCTTTCATATCCTGCAAAATCCGGTCACGCTGCTTACCGGTAAAGTCTTCAGAAAGACGGATTACAAAAACAAACCAGCTTATATTACAACCAGCCGGTTCGAAAGGAACTATCAATCTTTTGTCATCGGCTAAAACTTCCTGATACCATTTTGCAACCTGCTTTCGCCTGGCCTTTATCTTTTCTATTCGTGAAAGCTGAACAATTCCAATCGCACAATTTATGTCGCTTAGTCGAAAGTTATAGCCCAGCCGTTCGTGCTCCAGCCAGCCCCCTTCTTTGCCTCTGCCCTGATTGCGAAGTGACAGGCATATATCTGCCAAACCATCGTCGTCGGTCATTATCATTCCGCCTTCGCCGGTAGTTATCTGCTTATTAGGATAAAAGGCAAACACACTTATTCTGCCGAATGTCCCGACCTTTTTCCCATTTAATTCAGAACCAAGCGCCTCACAACTGTCTTCGATTACAATAAGTTCGTGTTTTTCAGCAACATCGCAGACCCTATCCATGCCCGCAGGATTACCAAAAACCTCAACCGGCAAAATGGCTTTCGTCTTGTTGGTAATCTTAGATTCTATTTTTGCAGCGTTGATATTTAAACTTGACGGCTCAATATCAACAAAGACCGGCTTGGCGCCGGCCATCATAATCGAAGTTGCAGAAGCAATGAAAGTAAACGGCGTAGTAATAACCTCATCGCCCTGCCCAATCCCCAGAGCCAGCATACATAAAAACAAGCCACTTGTTCCGTTATTGACAGCAACAGCCCGTTTTGTGCCGATGTATTCAGAGAAAACCTTCTCAAACTCCTTGAGCTTGGGTCCAAGCGAAAGATTAGGACTTCGAAGTACCAAACACACTGCTTCAATTTCCTTTTCAGTGATATCCGGCCGAGATAAGTATATCTGCATAAGAGAAACTCCTGATTAAAAAGCACATAAGCCCAAGAGCATAGGTGCACCCTACAGCTAACTGAATTATACGGCCCATAGCCAATAAATCAAGACTTTTAACCGAAGCACTTATGGGACGCAGGATTGCAAAAACAGAGGTATATTTGCTGCTAAGTTGGAATTTGCAATTTCTATGTTAAACAGCACCTAATTGAAGCCGAAAATACGAACGGAGTTAACACTACTTATTAGGAATCAAAAGATGGCAAAAGGAAAAAATGTACTAACGACAGGCGATGTGGCCAGGATTTGTCACGTTGCTCCACGAACAGTCTCAAAGTGGTTCGACAACGGCCAACTAAAAGGTTATCGCATACCAGGCAGTAAGGACCGGCGAATACCCGTCAGCGAGCTGATTCGCTTTATGAAAGTTCACAATATGCCTACCGATACACTTCCGGTAGGCAAAATCCGAGTCCTTGTAGTTGACAGTGATAAAAAAGCAGCTTCATCTCTGGCTGATACTTTACAAACCAAGGCCGATTACGAAGTTCTGACTGCACAGAGCAGCTTTGAGGGCGGTGTAATCGCCCAGAAATTTGCTCCTCATGTTCTATTGGTGAATCTTTTGGCCAAAGATATAGATGCGACAGGTATTTGTAAAAGCATCCGTGCTCAGGAAGATTTGCAGACCATTAAAATTATAGCTATTACAAACCATCTAAGCGAATCTGAGTCGGCCGCCCTGCTGCAGAAGGGCTTTGATGGGTATATATGCAATGCATGCGATTTGGCCGAAGTTATCAGAAAGATTGAAGAAGCAACCGCGATTATCTATTAGTAATAACGGATTTTTTTTCAACCCAAACCAATAAAAATGGCCGGTCTCCAAGATAGACTTTTTTTCACAAGGGCTGTTTTTCAATATTCCTTATAACGTTTCATCCATTGCGGCCAGGGAGGTATGTAGTCCACAGTGTAAGATGTGGTATAAATGTCCTTTGTGTCGAATTCACGATGCCACTTCAACGTCCATAACTCTTTCAGTCCTATTTTTCTGACGGTCAAATCCATAAAAAGCATATTTATAAACCCGTTGTGCCGGTCGATGCAGAAATGCTTAATCTCATTTTTACTGAGCCCCGAACCCTTATCAATTGTCCAATCATCCGGACGGTCCGGGGGTAAATCTTTAGAAAATGGCCAGGCATCGAGCCAAGAGGAGTCCCCAAACACCGGTATATTATTTGCATTTGTAATGTTGTGGATACCTTTCCAGAAATATTGCACTTTTCGATCTGCATTTTGGTCCCTGAGCATGTAACTTATCCAGGAATTTTCACCATAGCTGGCAATAAACTGCTTCGTAGCATCCTCAGTGGGACGCCGATAGCGATTCCTCAAATCTGGTATAAAGTAAGCCTTAAACGTTCCAAAGTCCTGCATACTTTCCGCAACTACGGTGGCGGTTGGACAGAGAAGTAAGTCCCAACTGTCCTTGTAGTACGGACGAAGCGCATTCATCCACCATCCAAATTGTTCATGGGCAGTATGCCCCGTGTGCTGTCTATACCCCCTGCCTTCATAGAAATAACCATCGTAGTCGTCTGTGTAGAGCTTATAGATAAGACCCCAATGTTTTAGCCGCCCCTGGCACGTGACCGATTCTGCTGCCTTCTTTGCCCGACCAAGTGCCGGCATCAATACCGACATCAATAACGCAATGATGGCAACCACCACCATAAGCTCAATCAATGTAAATCCGCTTCGTCTGTTCATGATAATACTCCTAACTTTCTGCTCTTAAAAACACAATTTTTTTTGAAAATAACAGTTTACTTTTACCTATTTTAACACACGGCCAACTTTAATTCAAGCAATAAAATTGTTTTTTTATGTCCCACAAATTCGTATCCATTATTTTGCTTTCTTCTGGAGCATATGAGTCATCAGTTCTATTAACCGTTCGGGATTGACCTCTGCTTCACGCCCATCTACAAATAATACCCCATACTTGCCATTGGACAGCTGCCAGTGCATCAATATCGCATTGCTATCCTGGGGGTCAATGCTACTTCCATACCATTCAACTCGCTCACCCCGCTCAAGCAAATGCTCATATTTTGACCTACCAACCAATATTCCGTTGCTGGCCGCATCTTCACGCCCACTCAAATGTCTTATCAACAGCATACTATTGTGAAATATATTGCCGTCTGCTGAGTCTTTCTCACCAAAAAAATTCGCACACAAAACTATGGTGAGAATTATCGCTGCTGCCGCAGCTAATCTACTGATTCTCAAATCAACTATAATATTAATGGTATCCAGCCCCCCCCTGTGCGGTATAAGCCGGTGTGGTATTCTGTGCTTTATATCCTCGGCAAGACCGTTACGAACCGGCTGTGCTGTGGCATCTGCCAATTCATTCAACATTTTTTCAAGCTTTTCTTCTTTCATAACGGCTCTTCTTTTTCAGGAACCCCAAACCCACGATGAATCGCAAAATTGGGACCTTCAGATAACCTGTTTCCTTAAAGTTTTCAATGCTCTGCTCATCCTGCTTTTGAAAGTGCCCTGCCTTACGCCTGCTGCCTCGGCTGCCTCGGCAATGGACAAGTGCTGCATATAATGCAAAACAACCGCCTGCTTCAATTTTATGGGTAGCCGTGCAAGGGCATTTTTCAACTGCTCTAACTGTTCATCATACACAACCTTAACAGAGTCAGCTTCGGTGCTATCTATCTCATCAAATCCTTCAATGCCAGCTACTTCCCTGCCCTTGTTCCTGCGCCAGTGGAGCTTTGAAACATTGGCTGCAATCCTATACAGCCAGCTATTTAGCGCCTTGCCGTCTCTTAGCTGGCTTATACGGTGCCAGGCATGCAGAAAACTTTCCTGAGTCAAGTCTTCGCTGACGTCGCTATTATGGCCGAGCCGCCTCATAAACCAATATATCTGCTTGTAGTATATATCAACAAGCTCGGCTGCAGCAGCCCGTTCACCGGCCTTTAATCGGGCAGCAAGCGAATCCTGTTTTTGTTCCCAAAATGCTTCGCTGCCATCGAGACCTTGCTTCACACTTATAAGATGCGCAAGTTCAATTTCCTGTTCCGTAGATTTTGCCTTTTTTTCCATTATTTTTCACTCAGCTCAGCCAAGAAACAGTATAGCTAAAATCCTCGTTTTTTACAACATTAAACACTGTCTGACAAACCGACACCGCGGAAGAATTGTTAAATCCGGCAGTTTTGCTATAATAATCACGTATAAATTCTGACAAAAGGAGGTTGAAAATGAAACTATATCTTGTCCAGCACGCAAAAGCAGCTTCTAAAGAAGCCGACCCGGAAAGGCCCTTGACCGAAGAAGGCCTTCAGGACATACGGAAAATCTCTGCGTTTATAAAACCTTTGAACCTGTGCGTTGATTATCTGTGGCATAGTGGAAAGAAGCGAGCTGAACAGACATCTAATGTTCTGGCTGAAGTTATCAGGATAAACAAGGGAAAAACTGCCAGCGAAGGTCTTGGTCCAAGTGACGATGTTAAAGTATTAAAGGACAAACTTAGCACCAGCAAGCAGGATATTATGATTGTAGGACACCTGCCTTTCTTGAGCAAGCTGGTGTCGCTGCTTCTGGCCGGAAGCGAATCAGCTAATATAGTGGCCTTCAAACAAGGTGGTATCGTTTGTCTTAATCGTGATGAGCAAAATCAATCTTTCGACAAGCCCAAGATGGCGAGCAAACCTGTCCTGCCCGGCTACGGCACGCTCCGCCGTGACGAGAGCACAGTCGAAGGAGTCGAACCATGGCAGCTTGAATGGATGGTAATACCAGAGCTTCTTACCTGATATAAAATCTGATTATGACATTATTGCCGGCTAACATCAGCTCTTTTAGTGAACCCGTGCAAAAGCTGTGGGAAATGATGAGTCCCTGCGTGCTCTGTCCGCGTAAGTGCAAAGTCAACCGAAGCGAAGGGCAAATCGGCTTCTGCGGTATTGCCGATATGCCGGTCGTGAGCTCTGTAGGCCCACATTTCGGCGAGGAAAGCGTTCTTGTCGGTCGAGGTGGGTCGGGGACAATATTTTTTGCCGGCTGCAACCTCGGCTGTATCTTCTGTCAGAATTTCGACATCAGCCATCATCGCATTGGCAGCAAGATGACAACTGAACAGATGGCAGAATCTATGCTTGATTTGCAAAATTATGGATGCAGCAATATCAACTTCGTCACGCCTACACACATTATACCGGCTATTACAGCGGCAATAGAACTGGCCAGAAAAAAGGGCTTGACTATTCCGACCGTCTATAATACCGGCGGATATGACTCAGTTGAAACACTCAAATTACTCGAAGGTTACATAGATATTTACATGCCGGATATGAAGTATGCAGATTCCAACGCCTCTAAGGAGCTTTCCAATGCAGCCGATTATCCGCAGGTGAACCGGGCTGCTGTAAAAGAGATGCATCGGCAGGTCGGCGATTTGCAGGTGGAAAAAGGCCTTGCCCGCCATACGCCTGGCGGGCTGGCTACGCGCGGGCTTTTAATAAGGCATCTGGTTTTGCCGGAGAACTTGGCAGGCAGCTTCGAGATAATAGATTTTTTAGCAGAGCAGATTGGCCCAAAAACGGTAATTAACGTAATGGATCAGTATCGGCCTTGCTATAAAGCACATCTACACCCCAGAATAAATAGAAGACCAACTATCAAAGAGATTGATTCCGCCCGCCAATACGCCCTCGAAAAAGGCCTTAATGTACTATCCTGACAAAATTTCATATAAGCGAAGCGGCCCCCAAAAATCATATTGACCTGTTCCTGTTTTTCTCAACTTCACAAGGCCCAAAGAGCAAGCGAAAAAACTAAGCAATACTTAAATAAGCCCCTCTTCACTCTGTTTGTTTGGCTCTTCAGATGGCTCTTCGCTCGGTGGTTGTTCTTTCTGCTCCGCCTGCTCCCCAAGGCGCTGGACGACCGCCTGTAACTGCGTGTTCTCCTGCTGGAGTGCCTGGATTCTCTCTGTGCCGGCTTTTAATTGGGCCTTTAGATTCTCAACCGTTGCCTGCGCATCTTTTGCCTGCGCAAGGGCGGAATTTAACTGCTCTGTAAGCTCATTAATCCTATTCTGCAATAGCTCCTGACTTCCAGGAGCTTTAGCAAGCTGTGTCTTTGCTTTTTCCAGCTCTCCTAAAACTTCGGCCATACGTTCATTCAATTGGTCTCTCTCGCTTTGAGCCTTCCCCAAAAGAGCATTTGCCTTCGCCAGTTGAGCTTTTACCTCTTCTAATTCGGCAAGCGCTTTGTCTTTTTCCTTGGCTGACCTGCCACAGCCGATTAATACTGTCAGACAAATTGATAACAATACCACTTTGGAGATTGCCTTTGATTTTTTCATTTTCATCCCTTTCATTACACGAAAAACCTTGTTATTTAAAAATCTTACTCCACTTTCTCCGGGACCTGCTTTGCCAGCTTTGCTTATGATAAACGAAACTGACTATCAACGGCAACACGCTGGTCGCCTCTGCAAAAACCATCTGCTCATATACATTGTCCACCTTACCCCAGGAACGGGCCTCTCTAAATGTGGAACTCGAACAGCCGCCATCTCTTACATCGGCAACTGTTATCTGCACACCATATTTGTGCATCTCTGCCGGCTCGCCAATTATTTCGGCGCAAATAACCGTGTCCTGGGCAAAATTCTTCGGAACCCCCCCGCCAATGATAAATAATCCTGATACCGGAGATTTCAATTTGATTTCGGTCAACTCCATGAAATCTTTAACTGAGTCAATACATATATGGCTGTCTTGTCTTTGCGACTGATGCTTTACCAAACCAAAGCCGGCACTGGAATCTGAAAACGCAGGGCAAAATATCGGAACATTATTTTCATACGCCAACTGAACCAGAGAATATGACTTTTTTGCATTTTCAACAAGGTATTTACCCATTTCTCTGATGAACTGCCTCGAAGAATAACAGCCCGGAGCAAGAGAATCTGCTATCTCCTTGATTGTGTTATCGCAAATCTGCAGCTGCTGCTCGTCAATGAAAGTATCGTATATCCTGTCGATATAAAGCTTTCTTAGCTGTTTATCATCAACAGAGGCACTGCCTTTGTAATGCCTGAAACCCAGTGCCTCGAAAAAGTCCATATCGACTATCGCCGCTCCCGTGGCAACAATAACGTCCACCATATTATGCTTGACCATATCCGCATAGACCTGCATGCATCCTGCTGCGCTGGTGCTGCCTGCTATACACAAAATAATAGTACACCCATCGTCGTTTATCATCATATTAAAAATATCAGCTGCCCTGGCTATGTCACCAGCCGTGAAAGACATATTCCTCATAGCTTCAATTATTGCTGTTGAGTCGAAAGATTTGATGTCGATATGCTCTACGGGGTCTTTAAGAAAATCTGCTTTTTCCATTTCAACCTCTCGGGGCTACGGCAGGGCCTTCGCCCTGACGAGTAAACTTGTAGCTTAGTAGTTTATAGATAAGCTTTGCAGCCATAAAATCCGGGGCTTTATTTCCTTCATCCGGGCACAACTCGACGACGTCAAAACCCACTACATCCCTTTGCTCACAAACGAGTTTCAAAAATCCCAGCACATCATACCAGAATAGCCCGCCCGGTTCAGGGGTTCCCGTCGAAGGCATTATAGATGGGTCAAAAACATCAACGTCGATGGTTACGTAAACCTTGCCGGACAATTTTGAAACTGCCTTTGCAAACCAGTCTTTATTGTTATAAATATCCTTTGCGAAAAAGATGTTCTCGCAGTTTACAAACTGCTTTTCTGCAGAATCCATACTTCTGATACCTACCTGGACAACAGGGCACATCTCCCTGACCCTGGCCATAACGCAGGCATGATTATATTTTGAGCCATTGTACTGCTGCCTCAAATCAGTATGCGCATCAAGCTGTAAAACAGTAAGTCCTTGATAAACTCGACTATGTGCCTTAACAGCGCCTATGCTAATCGAGTGCTCCCCTCCTATAACCACGACAAATTTACCTTTTTTAATATAATTTTGAACCTCTCCATCAATTGCTTGAACCATTCTATCAACTGAGACATCCGCTGTTATAATACTGTCTGTAAATATACCGTTCTTATAAACCTCTGAATCGGTCTCTATGTCATACAGCTCCATATTTGCTGAGGCCTCGATTATAGCTTCAGGAGCTTTGTCCGCACCTTTTTTCCATGTGCTTGTGCCGTCATAAGCAACAGGAAGGATAACTATTCGGGCAGTTTCGAGATTAGAGTATTCGCCCGGCAGCTGTCCAAAACCAAATACTTCTTTCATCTTTACCGGCCTCGATAATTTCTTCAATTAAATAAGAACACCGCCACTGCCACCGTAGTTGTCCAGAGGCCTCTTTGCCCTCTGCCAGTCTGCGTTGCATTGGAAGTTCTGATGATTAAACCGCTGGCTATATATTCCTGCTCCTTTTCAGACCAGGCCTGGTTCGGGTCAACTTCCAAACCCAACGTTGTGCCGAGCATCTCCGCGGCAAGGTCTTCGGCCATATCTGCCGCTTCCTGATGATTCATACCAAAGCCATGCACTTCGCTGAGATAGCCCCAGTTGTTGCTGTCTTTAGGAATAGCGATACCAACCGATGAAGCAATCAATCTTCCGTGCTCATTGGTATCTGCCCTGGCTAACACACAATAACAGATCTGGCCTGGAATTAGTTTTTTCAAGCCATTTTCGTAACTAATAACCTTGCACTTAGGTGGTATAATAGACGATACCTGAACCAGGTTTTGCTGAGCAATGCCTGCTTTACGCAGCGCCTCCTCGAAAGATTTCAACTGGTATTGATGTTGCCCCACCCCCTTGGTAAGAAATACCTCGCTCGGAACTAAACCATCCATTTGAAACTCCTATCTCTTAATCTTGCTCTGTTACTCGGTTATTCACCAGATTAGCCATTTTTGCGCCAAGCACATAAAATAATTCATTCGAAAAGTCAAATCTTTTTTACTGATTATTTTGCCATTTTCCTACAGATAGCCAAATATACAATGAGAAAAAATAAAAATTTTTTTCATTATGATTTACCCCGGTAAAATGAATCTGAACACCTCCTGCAACCTGTGCTTTTTACCTTGCGATACCTTTCATAAGCAAATCACAGCCGACACATGTAAATCAGAAATTCTGCAATTGCTCTTTCAATGTCTTAGCGTTGTTAATAGCGTATGCGTTGTAGTCGTTATTGAAGTAGGCAAAGACGGCCTTTTTGCCTTCGAGATTGGCGGTTATCCACTTCGCCCACCCCTGTAAAGCGGATTTAGAATAATTTCCCTGGTATCTGCCGGTCGGGCCGTGAAAGCGAATATAAATTATATCGCAAGCTATTACCCGAGGCACTTTCATACCCGGCATATCGTGAATGCAAAAGCCGGCATTAAATTCACCCAGCGAATCATAAACATCTTGCGAAAACCAGCTTTCATGCCTGAATTCAAAAACTGAAATCAACTTTTTAGGTAAAACTTTCAAGAAGCTTCGCAGCCGGCTGAGGTCTTTATGTAAACCCGGCGGTAGTTGATAAAGAATAGGCCCGAGGTTTTCCTTTAGCAGCAATGCACCTTTGAGAAATTTCTCGAGCGGTTCTTCTGGCTCTTTCAGACGTTTAATATGAGTTATGAATCGATTGGCCTTTACAGTAAAAAGGAAATTTTTTGGTGCTTGATTGTGCCAATTTTGGAAGGTTTGCTCTTTGGGCTGATGGTAAAAGGTATTGTTAATTTCAACAGTGTCAAAGTCCTTCGCATAGAACTCGAACCATTTACTTTTAGACAGCTTTTCAGGATAGAATCGGCCTTGCCAGTCGGCGTAATGCCAGCCGGATGTGCCGATTCGAATAGTTCGGCTACGCTCACTACTTTTATCACATCTGGTCTTGCCCATAACAGATATTTTAACAGTTCAGTTGAACATTTTTGAGAATTATTATAATTTAGCATTATGGAACCCGGGTTGCAACAAGTCGGCAAATGGCTAATTTTAGCAGGGCTCATAATAGCCCTGCTTGGCGGACTTATAATATTATTAGGCAGCGTCGGCCTATTTAAGTTGCCCGGTGATTTGGAATTCGGTCCTAAAAACTGGCGGATTTACCTGCCAATTGCAAGCTGCATAATCGTCTCCATTATCCTGACACTTATATTATGGCTGATAAACTATCTCCGCCATTGATGTGCCGGTAACTCGTTGTCTGCCGTATATGCCGCCAGCTTATATTCATTCCGTTTCCTAAATATTTCCTTGATGAGAAATATATTTACACATAATTAAACAGCGGTTCTGTTGAAAACCGACACTCACTGAAATTTCATTGAAAGATTGAGGAAAATCTTCCAGGAAAAACCAAATTTTTCTTGACTATTTGGTCGAATATAACAAGAATGGTAAAAGTAAAGTTTGAACGCAAAGGCATTAAAAACGCAAAGGATTCAGACTCAGAAAAGGCATAAAGAAATTGTCATTACCCCGGAGGAAGATGCCAGAGATAATTTGATAGAAAGAATTCGTAACTATGAGCATACGCCTTAAAATCCGTAAGATTTACTCAAGCATCTGATGAAAGCTCACTACTGATTTTTTAATGATGCAAACGAAGAATTTATCCTGCTTTTCCAAGGACCAGCGATGATAAAACTATAAGCAAACACATTTGAGGGTTTAGAAGAACCATACTTTTGTTTGTAAAGAGTTTGAGCACGTTACGAGGGTAGTAATCACCGACTAAGGTAATATATTATTAGTTTTTGGAATGTTTATGATAAAGAAAAATATAAACAAAGGTAAACTAACTGCTGCGGATATAAAGAGACTCAAGGAATCTTTGCTGAAAAAACGATATGAAATCCTTCGTAATATGCTCTGTATGGAAGATGAAACACTTCATAGAACAAGGACCGACCTCTCAACTATGCCAACTCATCTGGCTGATGCCGGAAGTGACAATTTCGAGGTGGAGAACACCCTGTGCCTGATGGATAGCGAGAGAAAACTCCTTCAGGAAATAGAGGGTGCACTCGAGCGTATTGAACAGGGCACATACGGCATTTGTGAAACCGGCAATGAGCCAATCCCAAAGGCCAGATTGGAAGCAATCCCATGGACAAGATACTGCCTGACATGCGCAAGTCTTTCGGAAAAAGGACTTCTCGCCAGAGAAAAACTATCCGAAGAATCAAATTACAACCAAGCTCTTGAGGGACAAAATGACAATTTTGACAATATCACCGAAGAGCAAAATCACAGCTAAGAAAATAAGCAAAGGGTTCATATTCCCAAGCGCTGCTTTTACAATCAAGCCAAGCCAGGTCAAGTATTACTACCTTTCTAACAAGCCGCCTCTGCCCGGAGACCTCGTTTATGGAAAAATCAACTGCATCGGACAGCACTCATCCCTGGAAAACGCATCAGGACGAATACATATGATACACGACGGCACAAAAGCAATTTTTGTGTTCGGAAACAGGTATGCCCCGGATTTTTACGAGGGATTAGTGCCTGATAAGATAACAGAAGAAGTTGACCTTATCGCCCGTTCCGGAGTAATCGGCGTTGTTAAAACGAAAAATTCATTGATAAAAGACCCGACTAAAGTGAAAGTATTAGGGTATGTATGCAATGAGAATGGTGATGTTCTAAATACGCAAGACTTTCCCTTGATAAAGGCCCGACACTCGGTGAAGAAACTGCCGAGGGCGCGCATGATTTTAGTCTGCGGGACCTCAATGAACTGCGGCAAAAGCATGGCAGCCGCCGCATGCTGCTGGGCACTGACATCGATGGGCTAT
>Ga0299912_10002280_pt1 | contig 15730 bp, 19 predicted proteins | sample RVTome_2_FD_207667 | JGI IMG/M metagenome (GOLD analysis project Ga0299912, IMG submission 207667) | Soil microbial communities from uranium-contaminated site in the Upper Colorado River Basin, Wyoming, United States - RVT95D214 (version 2) ... | reverse complement strand
CGCCGGCGTAGCCCGGATGGCGCGCAAAGCGGTAAGGCCCGCCGCTGACCACAGTGTGGCCGCGCTCGGTTTGGATGCGTACATGGGAGGAAAAGAAGCGGTTGGCGATCATCGCCCAGGTGCCGAGCATGCTGCCTGCGAAGATCAAGAAGAGGGCGATTAGCTGGATGCCGTCAGGCAGGTCGGGCGACCAGCCGAAGCGCTCGTCCAGCCCGGATACGATCCAGGCTATCACGGGGAGATAGATGGACATGAGCGGCATCAGGATGCGGTCCCACGGCTTGACGTCCTCTTTTTTTCCGGCTGCCGCGCGCTCCTGCGCCAGGTCCGGGTTTTTGCGGATTAGGATCGTACGGCTGAAAATGAGGACAATGAAGGCCTGGATGACATACGCCCAGCCCTCCCACCAGTCCAGCTTTCCGGCCGCCAGGAAGAGCACTGCCATCAGAACGAGAGTCGCGACTGAAAAGCGCAAAATGACTATCCGGGTAATCCTGGGCGATATGTTTGCTAATGATTGAGGCGGAGTCTGAGACATTGATGGGCGGGCCGGTTTGTTGTTTCGCATCGCTCTTACTTGGCCAACATGAAGCGGACGATTCCGGCGATCACCAGACAGAGAACGATGATCGGAACAGCCGCCTTGGCATGGGCTTTAAAGTGATGAGTGAAATCCTTGTAGTCGTCCCTGTTTGTCCCGGGGATGATCACGAACTTCGGCGTGATTTTGCTGATAACGAGCCAATCGAGAAATACGAGATCTCCGATGGAGAAGCACAGAAACTGAACGAACACAGTGAGGAACGCCGTGGCGAACGAAATCTCGCCTCTCAACCTGGTTTTGAGAGCGAAAGTGGAAAAGACGGGAAATCCCAGGACGAAGATGAACCACGGCAAACCGACAATAATCGCCAGGGTCTTTTCCTTTCGAGTTTGAGGAGCGACTTTTTCTTTCACGACGTCCGGATAGTCCTTATATCCCCAAACCCGCGGGCTGAGGGCTATCATCATAAGAAAAAGATATCCGGTCCCGACGAGCCCGTAAAAAAGGCCGTTCATCACGATGTAACTGGCGACCATTCAAGCCTCCCGAAAGCGATTATGACCTGAATTTCAAGCCGGTAAAACTCATCCCGATCCGGGTATTCCCAGCCAGCGATGCGTCCGGCTCATATATTGCCGGTAAGCGCCGTCGAATTTCTCCAGGCAATAACGCTCCTCCTGAATCGACTGGAACCGTTGCAGGACAAAGGTCATTATGGTGATGACCAGGAACAACCAAGAAACGGCGGCGATGCTGACTCCCGTATAGACGAGAAACATGGAGAGATACATCGGATGCCGGGAAAAGCGATACACGCCTCGGGTGAACGGCTCTTCGGCCGCTGTCCTGGCAACGCTAAGCGTTGCCAAAATGAGCATCGCAAGGCCGCAGACAAAGACAACGAGTCCTCCATAGAACCAGGGCGTCCCGGTGCGCAGCGGCAGGAAGATGGAATACAGGGTGGCTCCTATCCAGACGATTTCGGCCAGCCTGTTCATGATTTTGCCTCTCCGGTCCCGTATTAAATCGATAGGATCGCCGGTTCTCTCAACGATCTGCTTGGGAAAAAGCAGCACCGCCAGCCATTGCAGGAGAAAGACCATCATGAAAAGCCAACCGTTGCAGACGCCTAGTTCAAACGCCGGAATCATCTTTGGAGTTCCTTGATTTTCTTCGCCGCTTTCCGATTCTCGGGGTCCAACTCCAAGACTTTCCGGAAATGGCGCAAGGCCAGTTCCTTCTTTCCTTTGGACGAGTAAACGGACGCCAACAGCTCGCAGGTGGTGAAGGATTCGGGGAAGAGCTCGATGTTTTTCTCGAGGATGGCAAAAAGCATCTGTTCGTCTTGAGCTGATTGAAAATTATAGGCGAACACCTCGCCTTTCCGGAGTCGACGCCAGGCGATTTCAGTTTCAGGAGGCGGCTTCCAAGGGTCATGATCACTCCGTGATCTTGCCCTTCTCGTAGATGAATTTCTGCCCCATCCGCATCGGAACGTAGATGGGCAGGCCGCGAAATTTGTCTTGAAAGGCTTTTTGAAAGCCGGAATATCTGGCGTCGCCCGCTTTGGCATGCATGGGGAAGGCGGCCCGGACACGGAATTTCCCGAAGAAGTCCAGATTCTGGATCGCGTATTTCCGGCCTTCCTCGTAAACGGGAAAGACGAAAGCCAGGTCGATCAGGTCCGTTTTCGTTTTTAGAAAATCATGCTCGGAAGACGGATCCGCGGGCTGGCAGTCGCCGTTGTGATAGATGACGAGGCCGTCGACCTTGACCAGCCAGGCGACTTCGGGAACGCCCGAGTGATGGGAGTTGATGGTGGCGATCTCCAGGCCGCCGGATTTGAGCTCGGCCCGCGGGCCGATGAGGTAGTGATAGGAGGGATCCTCCGCCGCCTTCCAGCCGAAATAATAGGCGATGTCGGGCACCGATTCCTTCCAGGTGAAGATGACCGGATCATAGTGGTCGTCGTGAGAGTGAGAGACGAACACCCGGACCTTTAGGTTCTTGATTTCGTCCGGATCGATCCAGCCGGCATCGAGCGCGGGCCGGGCGGGACGGGACTTAGGCTGCTGGCCGTCGCGTGACTCCTGGTAGTCGAAGACGAGCAGATGGTTCTGGGTCCGGACGGCATAGCCGCAGTGGCCGAGATACCAGATGATCGCCCCGCCGGCCGGGGGATCCTGGCTCTCGAGCTTAGGGCGTTCTCCCGGGCTCGATCCGAAAAGGAAGAAAGCGCTAAGGCTGAATATCGAGATCGCGACGGCAAGGCCTCTCATCGTTCGAACCTCCTTTTGGATCTCCGGGCAACTCCCCCGGGAGCTTTGGCCGATTCCTCGAACGAGTCTCGGTAATACGACATGACGAGTTTCATGACGCGACCTGTCCGGTCCTTTTCGAATTTGATCCGGCGATAGAATTGACTTTTCAAGGAAAACTCATTATGAAGCCCGCGGCGATCGTTTTCTTCATTTCGCGATTCTCTCCCAAATCGCCTCGACGTTATTTTTGTGGATGCTCGTACCCCTGACCTTTCGGCCGGAGTTTGTCGATGACCTCCGCTTTCGCCCAGTAAGCGTGGCTCTCGCCGTCGCGCTGGCTCAAGAAGAACAGAAATTTGCCGTCGGCCGTGACCATGGGACAGAGCTCGATCGACGGACTGTTCACATCCGGGCCCAGTTTGACGGGCTCGGCCCATGCTCCATCCGTCCCCCTGAAGCTCACCCAGAGATCATATTGACGGGAAAACAGGAGATAGCTCCCATCTGGGGCGATGAAGGGCGAGTTTTCTCCGGCCGCGGAGTTGATGGGCGAGCCCAGGTTGACGGGTTTTTCGTACTTTCCGTCTTTGAAACGAGCGTAGTAAATATCGCTCAGACCGCGGCTGTCCGGCGGCTGCCCCGCCAAATAAACGTTTCCCTCCCGGTCCAAGGAAAACGCCCAATGCATGTTGATCGAGTTGACATCGGGATCCAAGGGCTGGGGCTCTGACCACCCGGCGGACGTCCTGTCGGCGAACCAAATCTTTTCGCTTCCTCTCTGCTTTTCTACGGGAAGCGGCCGGCGCGAGATGAAATAAATCCTTTTCCCGTCAGGCGAAAAGAAGGGAACGTCGTCATTTCCCTCTGGGCCCGAAAAGGGCGCCCAGTCCGGCGCCGTCCAACGTCCGTTCACCCGCTTCATCATCAACAGGCCTCCCCGCGAATATATCTCTCCGGGAAGAGTTACCATCGGCGCCCAGTAGACTTCGTTTCCGTCCGGGGAAAAGACCGTCGTGCTGTGAAGCCCCCAAATTGAGGAAATGATGCCCGGAGCAAACAGCTTGGGTCCCTCGGCAGGCGGTTTTTGGCCGAGGTAATCGCCCGTGAGAGCCGGGAATCTCATATCCGAAAGATCGGCGCCCTTTTCGGTCAGGAGGCTGGTGACGGCTTCCATCTTCCGTTCAACGGCGACGTTGTAGGCCGTCTGGCCCATGATCGTCCGGGCATTCAGAGGAACTCCTCTCTCGAGGAACACCCGCACGACCTCGGTCCGGCCGTCGCGGGCAGCGTAGTGGAGCGGCGTCCAGCCGAATCTGTCCGGCCGGGCCGGGTCCAATCCTTTATCGAGGAGAAGGCCGACGATCTCCGCGGACCCGCCCGCGGCCGCGGCGTGGAGGAGGGATTCGCCGGAAACATCGGCGGCTTTCAGATCCTGCTTCCCCTCGCTCAAGCGCTGGAAGAGCGTCGTCAAGCCCTCGGAGGCGGCCTGATACAGCATCCCATGCCACTTCGGCCCGGCCTCCGGCAGCCTGGCCCCTTTTTCGAGAAGAAGGTCGATGAGCTCGCGCTTCCCTCGCCAGGCGGCTAAGCTGAGTGCGTTGTCTTCGAACTTGTCGACGGCATTGACGTCCGCGCCGGCCTCGATGAGGACCCGGCCCGTCGCGGCTTGCCCTCGCTCGCGGGCGCAGAGGATGAGGGCCGTCCGGCCATAATCGTCCCGCGCTTCGAGAGCCGCACCGCTCTGGAGCAGCGCCGCCACGGCCTCCTTGCGGTCGTTCGTGGCCGCCAAGTGAAGCGGGGTCTTGAGCTGCGCGTCTTGGATCTCGAGCTTCGCTCCCTTGGCCAGAAGATAGTTGATGAGCTCCATGCTCCCGCCCATCGCGGCGTAATGAAGCGGCGTCATTCCGTTGCCGTCGCGGGCGTTGACAAGCTCCGGCGTCTTTTCGATAAGCGCCTTGATCATCGGGAGATCGCCCTTGCGGAGCGCCTCGAAAATCTCCTGCGGCCGGAGCGAAGCGGCCAGAGACAATACGGCCAAAGACACGATGAGAAGTTTTTTCATGCGGGAACCTCTTCCGGATTCAATTTGTGGTTTTTCCGATCTCAAGGGCGAAACTCCGATCGACCTTCGTCGGGACATAAATACGCCTCTCCCTGAAATCATTGATCCTGATTGAAACACAGCAATAATCGGGCCATATCTCAACTCAAGACAACGGCCGGGTGCCTTGTAAAATGAATTTACAATTTATTTGATCTCTTCGAGCCGGGCCGTGAAGTGGCGCAAATTAGGCGGCTCCTCGACGATGCGGAAGCGGATCATGGCGGCCCAGCCGCGGCGGGGGATTCTCGGACATTCCTCCTCGATGATCAAGAGACGATGCTCGTCTTCCTCTGACTTGCCTACTTTACCCCGATGGGCATTGGCGTACAGGCCGAATTATGCTGAATATTTCACACGTTAACTCGCATGTTAACCCTTGTCAACCTGAGATTCCTTGGTTCGAATTTTGCGATTTCCCCCCCCGCCGATCTTCAATCCGACGACAGCACGATTTTTCCGACGAGTCCCAGGCATAGCTTGGCCAAGCGGGCGATATCATCGTCGCCGAAGCCGAAATAATCGTGGACGCTGGAATTGCGGGCGTCGATCAGCTCCATCCATTTATCCGGTTCGGTGATTAAACCTAACCGGGCCGCTTGGCGGACGGCTGCCTTTGGAGACGGCACGTCGAGCCCCTCGTCCTCAGCCCGGCGTTTGAGTTCCCGCCACCCATATTCGACCGCGACTTCGAACGCCTTGGTCAGGGCCAGCCGGGGCAAGGCATCGCCTTTGCGCCGTCGTTCGTATGCGCGGAGGCCTTCCTTCAAATGGGCCAGCGATTCATGCAGCTTGATGGTTCTTTTTGATTCCATGGAGCATCCCTTTCAGAAAAGAATAGCTTTCCCGGTCTCCGTCGAGGAAGACGGGTTCGTAATTGAGTCCCTCCCAGAACCAGTCGGGAGCAGCGTCCAGATTGACCAGGTCGACGTTGCGGACGAGGTCCTCGGCGAGGTCGGCCGCGACGCGGCGGAGAGCCAGGAATTCGTCTCCTCTGATCGGCGCCGCCGGACGGGTGACGCCGAGATCCCAATCGGAGAAAGCTTTAGCCCGGCCCTTCGCTCTCGATCCGAGAAGCACGACGGCAATTCCGGGATTTCGCCGGAGCAGGGCGGCGATGATCGGGCGGATTTCGTCGAAATGCTCGGCGAGAGCGGGCGTATCGCCGGCCGAGACGATCAGTTCGAGGGGATCGCGGCCGAGGGCGCGGGCAATTTTCAGGAAAGCGGAGGCTAAGACGGATTTCCCCCGGAAATAACCGAGGATCGTGTTCCTGTGGACGCCGATCCGAGCCGCGAACCGGGAAGCATTCGGAAAGCCCAGTGCCTTCATCCGTTCGGTGACGGCCATGCGATCGAGAACATATTTCATTTTATCTCTCGTTGATTATTGAATCATAGTGGAAACGAAAAGTCAATATTATATGCATATGCACATAATATTAGTCCATTTGATTCAGAAAAGTCAACGCTCGGATGGCGGAAGACGATAGTAGCCGTCCCCGAGAAGCTTGAAGAAACACCGGGCGCAGGCCTCGAGATCGGCGGCCGCGTCATGGGGGCGATCGTACGAGCGGCCGAACAAATGGACATGAAGCTCGACGAGGGTCGGCCACTTGAATCCCGCGCTCGCCCATCTCGGCAGGCAGCATACCTCGGTCGTCGTCTCCATGGTGCATAAGCCGGGGAGGTCGAGGAACCGCAAGCGTTTATTCAAGCGGACGAGCTCTGCCCCGACGACGCCGAGGTCGAAGGCAAGATTATGGGCTACGAGGGAGATCTCAGGGTGGTCGACGGCGTCCAAAAACTCATCCAGGACTTCGTCCAAGTCTTTCCCCGTCCGGACGGCTTGTGCCTGCGAAATTCCATGGATTTCCGTCGCCTCGGCCGGAATCCGGAATCCCTTGGGCCGGATGATATGACTGCGGACGCCCTCCGTGTTTCCGCGCGGGTCAAAAATACCCCAAGCGAGCTGGACCAGGCGGGGCCAGACGGAAACGTCCCGCGGGGACGCGTTGCGGCGGATGGGCAAGCCCGTCGTTTCGCAGTCGAAAAAGAGAAGCCTGGCGCTCATTCCCGCGAGAATCGTATCTCCGCCGCGCGGACGAAGTCAAGGACGCGCATTGTGTCTCTCCAAATAAGGATCTGGCTTTCAACGAGGTCAATCCGATGATTTGCCCCAAATGCGGGGGCATGATGAAGGTCATCGCCTTCATAACCGATTATCAGGCCGTGGACCGCATCATCGAACACCTCAAGCTCGTGTTTGCAGCGGAGAAGCCGCCGCCATCGCGAGTCTTGACCGAGGTCGCCCTGGTGGCGGCCGAGGAGTGGGCGGAGTATTTTTAGGACGAGTGATTTTGATAGGGGATGGGGTTTATTGTCTTTTAGGCGCATTTGTGGTCGTCCGGCTCGATGAGCCGGCCCGCCGGCCTCTTTCGTGGTAAATTTCTTGCAGGACTTCCCCCCTTGCTTTCTTCACGTAACAGAGCTTGATCAATTTGTCGACGAGCGTCGTGACGGTCAACTTGTCCCTGCCGATCCTCTCGGCCAGGGATCTCATGGGCAGCTTAGGGATAGGATTTTCGTTTTTTCCGGCGAAGCATTTTCTCTCCTATTAAGATCGGAATCGATACCTCCCCTTACGAAAGAATGATATGCCCGGCTGCGGACAGAAGTCAGCCGCAGGCAAATAATCTTGAAGCAACCCCGCCGGCTATAACGTCGTCCGGGACGAGCCGAAAGGCCGTCAAAAAACGATAGACCTTGGTGCCCATCACTACCAGCCGTCGCTAAAAAAACTCTGCCGATCCTCCGGCCGAATATTTTTCATGATCTTCTCTTTGACCGGGAGGAGAGGTCTATCGGATTTTAGATGCTTTTATAATTCCTGGAGATTTCTTAGCCCGACTTCCGTAATTTTTTGCCCACCTCGACATCCAGGTTTACTATTTTTAGCATTCATGAAGAGGGGAGGAGGCAAAATTGGCGAATGAATGCCCATTCGGCCAACACAGCAGAAAACGAATTTCCTATCCGCAACCTCATCTTTCTCGGCCGAATGATCAAGCTATGCCTAGATCGCCGAAAAAAGATGAGAGGGAAGGACTTTACAAGAATAGCTATTCAAGTAGCCCCAAAAAAACGATCAAGGACTGTAAAGGATATTGACGACCTCCGCCCGGCCCCCAAGCCGTTTGCCTCAATTCCCCTCAAGGCGTTATGCTTGAGTGGGGCAAGCCATTTTGGCATATTTCATGCAGGATAAAAGGTGCGGAGAAGTATAAGTTGAGGGGACAATGAAAAACTTGAGCAAATTTCTGCCATGGGGGACCTCTACATCAGCTTCAAAACTTCAGGAGGGGCCTGGACGCCCGCCAGGAATATGGGAAAGGGCATCAACGGCCGAGGCCCGGAATTCGGCACGGTCCTCTCTCCCGACGGAAAATTCCTCTTCTTCACCCGGCAGGCGGCGCCTCGAGTCGTGAAGCGCGCAGACAAGCCCTTGACTTACGATGATTACGTCAAGATGCACAACAAAGGCTCGTCCAATATCTGGTGGGTCGACGCCAAAATCATCGAAGAATTGAGGCCAAAGAAGTAGATGGAATGAATGCGCCGGGAATCGTTTCCGCATCAACCTGGCCCGGCCCAAGAAACGATATGTGGGATTTGGTCTGCAGATTCCAGAAATCAACATTTAAGGAGATCCCCATGCAAAGACATAAAATGTTGACAGCAGGATTATTGTTAATCTTGGGCATACAGGTGAATGTCTATACCCAGGGCAAGAGAGATGGAATGATTGAGTAAACAAGGGCTCGCTCTCGCGCTTCTTGCGGCCGTCGTCTGGAAGGCCGGCGGCAAGATGAAGGATATCGCTTCGAATTTATGGAAAGCCATTCATCCGGGTGCAGATAACGCCAGCGGCTTTTCAGCTCGTCCTGCCGGCGGGCGGGGGCGGACGGCCGAAAAAGCCGGAGATCGCCATTTAAGGAGGATGATATGAGATTAGATTTTCAAAGGTTGGCCGGCCTATTCTTTTTGGTTTTTCTCTGGACCATTCCCGCCGTGGCGAGGGAGACCGAAACCTTACGTCTCCCGGAGGCGAAGGGGGCGCCGGTCCTCCTGGACGGATTATTTTCGGATGGGGAATGGAACGACGCCGCGCAGAAGGACCTCGGATCGGGCGTCCGGCTTTATCTCAAAAAATCAGGGGGGCACGTATTCATCGGAGTCCGGTTTTCGCCCTTCAGAGGTTCGATCGCCGATCTCTTCATCTCTCCCGACGGGCGGACGATCACCCATCTTCACGCCTCGGCGCAGATCGGAGAACGCCGGGTTCAGAAAAACTCCGGAGAGTGGGACAACCCGGAGTTCATATGGGGAGACACGTCCGAGTGGCAGGCCAATGAAATCCGCTGGAACCAAAGCCGCATGGATCAGCTGATCAAGGAAGGCCAAACGCGGGACGCGGCCCAATTTGCCTCCTGGTACCGGTACGACGGATTCGAATTCCAGATCAAGGCCTCGAAATTCAAGTCGAAAACGTGGCTCTTGAGAGTCGTGGCGCCCATCCCTCCCGATTGGAATCATCCCATCGTTTTTCCGGCCGGGACGTCGATGACGAAAACGGAAGGCTGGCTGGAAGTGATCGTGGAATAGGCCCCCGGTCGCCTCCCGAGATCTCATTTATACTCCCGTGCGATGGTTGGATGGGATGACCGAGCCGACACCGCGACCGCGAACCGGCGCGGCCAAAAAGCAAAATCTTATAAACATAAACCGCATATGAAAAAAGTCCCATTAATATTTTGTCTGTCGGTTTTGACCGCAACTCATTTGTTGTCACAGCAAAGCGATTTTCCGCAATTAAGCGGCCCTTATCTCGGACAGAAGCCGCCGAGTCACACACCCGAAATTTTTGCTCCGGGGATTATTTCTACCGCAGAGCATGAATACGGCATTTCTTTTTCAATAGATTTGAAAGAGATTTACTTTAAAAGAGTCACTGATGGAAAAGGTAAAAACCTTGTTTATTCTTGCATAAACAATAAGTGGAATGAACCAGAAGAAGTCAAATTCGAAGTTGCGGGGAATTTTGGCCAACTCCACATGACCCCTGACGGGCATCACCTATTGGCAAATTGTATCACTACCGGACAGGATGGGAATCTTCAAAGTACTATCGTGAAGTTCTCCAGGAAAAATGGAATGTGGGGCAATCCAGTCCCCATTGGACCAGGCATGAGAGCAACAAGTACTGAGAGTGGCTCGATTTACGTGACCCATGTCTTGGATTCAAAAAAGAGCCTCGGGGCAATTGGGCGGTATAGACGCATTGATGATAAGTATGGAATTCTCGAAGTTCTTGAAGATAAAATCAATCATAAAGATTTCAGCAGTGCGCATCCATTTATTGCTGTTGATGAGAGCTATTTGATATTTGATTCAAAAAGAGAAGGGGATGAACGCGACGGCTTGTACATTTCTTTTAATCTGGGCGGTAAATTATGGAGCAAGGCGGTTAATCTATCAGACAAACTTAATACCGGAAAAAATGCCCATGATTGGTATGCCACCGTCAGCCCTGACGGCAAATATCTTTTTTTCAGCAGCGGAGAACGCGGAAAAAGCGATATCTACTGGGTCTCTGCACCGATCATCGAAGAGTTGAGACCGGCCGCGACCTTATGGAAGGGCTGCGACGGAAGGGGATGGATGTCTCTAATACCGGCTTTTGACATCGGCTTATGGAACGCCTGGCTGTTCATGATCGTCTTCCCGCTCCATTGGCTGACGTTGTTCATCATACCCCGTCCTATCGTCGAGAGGACCGGCCATCCCGCCGATTTGAGGATGGACCGGAAAGGCAAGGTCATGGGCAGGCTCGCCGGAATTTTCTGGATCGGCGCCACCTTATATTCCATTTTTCTGCCTCTCCGGACCGGGACGGCCTGGCTTGTTATCGGGCTGGGAGCTTTCGTCGTCGGCGTGTTCATACTTATTTTCGCAACGTTGAGCGTCGCCCGAACCGAAGCCGACGAGCCGTTCACCGGCGGCATCTATCGTTTTTCCCGCCACCCCATGTACCTATCCATGATTCTCGTCTACGCCGGCGCCGCGATCGCCGCCGCTTCTTGGCTTTTTCTCCTGATCACCGTAATCACTTTTTTCCTGCAACGGTTTCAGGTGATACGTGAGGAAGAATATTGCCGCGCGAAATACGGAGACATCTACCGCAGGTACATGGACAAGACGCCGCGGTGGATCGGACTTTCTCCCTGGCGCATTTCTTGATTCTTTCATCCCTTTGGGCCGGGAATTTATCGCCCTCGCCATCCGGAGAAGACCGTCCTCTACCGGGTGCTGTTCCATCATTTCGAGCGCTTCCTGGCGGAATATGAGGAGCGCTTTGAGCGCGAATATGGCTTTTTCCGTCCGGATGGCCGAGGAAGACCTCAAGCCCGTTCCCTCAAAAGGCAGGGCGGAGATGATCCGGAAAGTCTACGAGGTCAATCCCATGATCTGTTCGAATTAATTTATACACCTTCAGAGGAGAGTATTCCAGGATAACCCTTTTTTCATTCTCCGGGTCCGGTTTTTCACCTACATAGAATTTCACGGTGAGCGTCAGGTTTTCGAGGTCGTACTGCGCGTACCAAAGGGTGCGGATTGGGGCATATGCAGGGTTGCCAGGTGCAGCAGATGGCGTTGCCACCTCTGCGTTGATGGCGGCGATTTCCTCGAGTGTGAATTTTCCTTTGGCCCTTATGGATTCGTCTAACATTTTGTATCTTCTCATGCTCCAGTTGAGACCGGTTTCCGGGAATTCCTCTACTTTTTGATGGTGGAAAACCAGATGGTTTGTCACACACTGAGGTCCATCCCCATCGATGACATAGTTCCTGTTACGGGTGGGAGAAAATTCGAAGATAAAGGATTTTCCACTCCTGTCCCCGATGATGTAGTGGCAGGGAATAAAAGAATAATAGTGTTTTAGAGACAGCAGAGCTTCCTTAGCTTCTTCCACGTTTTTGCAGTTGTCCAGGAGATAGCGCATGCTCATCAATTCGTGCATTCCAACCACATCGCCCGGTTCCTGGCCTACTTTCGAACCCGATTCCTCTTCAGCGAGGATGGCCACGACAAGTCCTTCGGAATTGATGCCGTCCAGCACTCCCCCGAGATACTCGAATGCACATAGGGACAAAGAGGAATAACCCTGGTCGGGATGGATTTCGAATAGGATTGGCCTGGCCATCATGGCCAATCGGCCTTTCTGCGGCCGTCTTCCCGTGATGTCGCCAGTGGTGAAGTCATAGTTACGGCTCAGGATGTTGTGACCGTTTACTGTGTGTCCTGCGGGGTAAAAAGTGACAGAGCATCCTGGCGCAGCCATTTGTGGCTGAAAAAGCTCCGAAAAATTATAAGAATCATCCGCAATGTTCAATCCATAGGCAGCAGCTACTCCTTTCATTCGCTCGTGAAGGATCGGATAATTTTTGGCCATGTACTCCCTTTTGGCCCTGTTCATGATGTGATCGTTCGAGGGTGTGATTGGAGTCCCATCCTTTTTGGCTATTTCACCGATCTTTTTGCCGATCTCGAAGTTCGATCCCTTGAGGACGACGTGCCGCACTTCCACGAACTTGTTGGGCCCCCCGGCAATGACTGTTTCCGTGTACTTCAGATTCTGTGCTGTGGCAGGCAATGCCATCGGAATCAATAAGAGAGCTGCTGCGACATAAACGGATGCAACGAATTTTCTGGACAATTTGTTCACAATGCCTCCTTTTAATGCTTATTTAACGCTCTATATGTCCATTCTCGAACAACGTAGTTTCACATCGTTGACCGGCCGGTCGTTCAACAAGCGAAAAAACCGGCGGATGGTCCGGGGTGGGTCCTCCGGCCGCCTCTACGCACGAGTTGATAGATGTTGTCGATGATCAACGGGACGAACATCAGGGCGTGGAGCGACAGGATCAGGGCGACGAGGTCAATTATCCGGGCGGCGCGGGGCTCTGAGATCCCCAGGGCGGCGGTCGAGAGGCCGGGGAGCCAGCGCTGAACCGTTCCTCCCATGACCAGCCAGAGGAGAAGGACGAGTGCCGCGGTCACGCCGGCGGCGATCACGCCGTATTGGAATACGTTCGTTCTCCGGCGGGCGGGAGCCGGCCTGGCGGGGACCTGGGAGCCGGGCGAGGGTCTCTTCGCCCGGAGACGGTCCTTGGCCGCGGCCGTCCAGGCCGCGGGGACGGAAGGACGCGTCAGGCCTGCGACTGCGGCCGCTGTTTTCCGAAGCTCAACCATCTCCCGTCGGCACCGCGGACAGGCGGCGAGGTGTTCCTCGAAGAGGATTCTTTCTTTTTCGGAAAGCATCCCGTTGAGATAGTCCAGTTTGAGGGCGTCATCCAAGCAAAAATCCATCTTCGCCTCCCTCGATCCTTTTCCTGAGTTCCCTGAGCCCCCTGAACAGGTGGCTTTTCACCGTACCCAGCGGAACTTCGACGATCTCGGCGATCTCCTGGTAGCTCATCCCCTCGAGATAGAAGAGGGTGACAGGCAGCGCGTGCTTGGGGGCGAGCTCCCCGAGATGCCGCTCCAACCGCCGTCTGATGTCGCTTCTTTCGAGATTCTCCTGGAGGTCCGAAGGGACGCCCGGTTCGGGCCCTCCCTCGAGCCAGTCACCGAACGATTCGACGCGCTCCCGTTTCCCGGCCTTTTGGATGAACTTGTAGCAGGTGTGGACTGCGATCGAGGCAATCCATGTCGAGAGCTTGGAGCGTTCCTCGAACCGGGGCAGGCTTTCGAGAACGTTCAAGAACACCTCCTGGAAAATCTCCTCATGCGCCGTCCGGTCTCGGACGGTCCTGTGGATGAGGTGATAGACGAGGTTCTTGTGGTCCTCGACCAACCGGTCCGTATCCACAGGCCTTTTCTCCGTCACGACGGCGCCCAGCACATTTGTCTCATAACAAGACGATATGTTGCAATGGATTTGTGGAGCTGACCGTATAACAGTTTTCAAGATAAGGTACACGCAACCCTGTCCCTGGCCTTTCTATGAATCTGGAAAGGAATGGACCTCCGCGATCTGCCAGGGACAGGGATGCGCGTCCCGAAAACTGTCATACGGTCAGATCTGTGGGGCTGAATTACTTTGTAATAATACAATTCGTTTAACGGCAATAATTTATTAAAAATCGATAAATATATATTGACAAACAATAATATTGAGTATATATTTCTTTTGACTTGATTAAAAGAAATGATGACAAAAGGAGGCCGACATGAAATTTCTCCAGCTTCAACGGGTGACGGGCTTCGCCAAGGTGGTGATCTATCTTGCCTGCGGGATCTGTCTGCTCGTACTTGTTTATGCGACCGGCAGCTTCATCTACACGATGATCAAGGCGGATGATCTGAGCAATGTCCTGATAACCGAAACCCTTGAGCTGCCCTCGCTGGCCCGGGAGCAGGCGGCCGGACCGTGGGAGACGGAGAACGGTAGGGTGCGATTCAGACTCCATAAAATCTGCGGTGAGTTCTCCTACCTCAATATGCCGCGGGTATTGGTGTTCGCGGCCTTCCTCCGGGTTCTCGGCCTCTGGGGACTCTTCTTTATCGGAACGGTGCAGATGGCGCGGGTCCTCAGGGATGTGAGCCGGGGGAAGGCGTTTGCCCGCGAAAATGCGAGACGCCTCCGCATCGTCGGTTTCGCGATGGCCGGCGGCGCGATCTTCAAGTTACTCATGCATTTGGGGGCCCTTCTCCTGTTCTGGAGTGACATCGCGGTGAAAGGGGCCGCCATTCCGTGGACCATGTATGTCTCGACAGCGTTCAGCCCCTATCTCTTTCTCGGCGGGATCATCGTCATCGTGATCTCCGAGGTCTTCCGCCTGGGGAACCAGCTCCAGGAAGAACAGGAATTGACGGTTTGAGGTCGCCATGCCTATCATCGTGAATCTCGACATCGAGCTCGCGAGGCGAAAGATGAAGCTCACCGATCTCGCCGAGCGAGTCGGCATAACGATCTCGAATCTCTCCATTCTCAAGCAGGGAAAAGCAAGGGCGATACGGTTCTCGACCCTCGAGGCGATCTGCCGGGAGCTTAATTGTCAGCCGGGGGACATCTTGAAATTCGAGCCGGGCAAAAAGACCGATTCGACGGGCACCGGCGGAAATCTCTTCGAAAAGGAGTGACCCGAGATGAGAAAAGTCGTCTTACTCGTTCTGCTGCTCTTGATCCTTTTTTTAGTCAGCCTGACCGCCTGGGAGCCGGGATACGTTCAGAACACGACGCCGCCCCAATCCCCGGAGCGCTTCGCCAAGGTCCGGGCTATGATTCTCGAAACTCTGCGGAAGATCGGAGCGCCTTCCATTTCGATCGCGGCCGCCGAAAACGGAAAGGTCGTCTGGGAGGAGAGCTTCGGCTATGCCGACAAGGAAAAGAAGATCCAAGCGACTCCCGATTCGATCTATGCCCTGGCCTCCATATCCAAGTCCTTCACCGGGACGGGCCTGATAGTGCTTGCCGAGAGGAAGCTCGTCGACTTGGACAGACCGGTCAATGATTATCTGGGCGAGGCTAAGCTGACCGTGCATGCGGGCGACGCTCGCCAGGTCACCCTCAGGAGGATGCTCCACATGGAAGCGGGGATGCCGATGCACTGGAACATCTTCGACGCCTCCGGGGCAGCGCGCCCCCCCTCCCAGGACGAATCGATCCGCCGTTACGGGATCGTCGTTAACGAACAGGGCCGCGAGTATATGTACTCGAATTTTGCCTACGGCGTCCTCGACCGTGTCATCTCTCACG
>Ga0299912_10002278_pt1 | contig 15735 bp, 19 predicted proteins | sample RVTome_2_FD_207667 | JGI IMG/M metagenome (GOLD analysis project Ga0299912, IMG submission 207667) | Soil microbial communities from uranium-contaminated site in the Upper Colorado River Basin, Wyoming, United States - RVT95D214 (version 2) ... | reverse complement strand
CAGAATCGCTTGCGCGATCTTGCAAGTGGATTATTGCTTCGCTCGGCGTCTTGGCACGTCTGAACGAAATCCAGTAAAACAAAACCCCGCCTTCGGAACAAAGACGGGGTTTGTCAGCAGCCTGAGGGGAAGCACGGCTTCCCCCTTTTTTTCGTGTCCCTTCGTCGGACAAAAAGACTTACACCTGCGGGTGCGCCCGCTCCATCTTGGAGTGCAGCTTGTTCAGCGCGTGCAGGTAGGCCTTGGCCGACGCCACCACGATGTCGGTGTCGGCGCCCTGGCCGTTGACCACCCGGCCGTCCAGCGCCAGCCGCACGGTCACTTCGCCCTGTGCATCGGTGCCGCTGGTGATGTTGTTGACCGAATACAGCAGCAGATCGGCGCCGCTCTTGACCACCGATTCGAGCGCCTTGAAGGTGGCGTCGACCGGGCCGGAGCCCTCGCCGGCGGCCTGCTTTTCGGCGCCCTCGTCGGTGAACACCAGTTGCGCATGCGGCACTTCGCCGGTTTCGGAACACACTTTCAGCGAGACCAGCTTGAAGCGCTCGTGATCGGCCGCGACGCCACCCTCGCTCACCAATGCCTGCAGGTCCTCGTCGAAAATTTCGCGCTTCTTGTCGGCCAGGTTCTTGAAGCGGGCAAATGCGGTGTTGAGCGCCTCCTCGCTGTCGAGCACGATGCCGAGTTCGGCGAGCTTGGTCTTGAAGGCGTTGCGGCCGGAGAGCTTGCCCAGGCTCAGACGATTCGCGTGCCAGCCCACGTCTTCGGCGCGCATGATTTCGTAGGTTTCGCGATGCTTCAGCACGCCGTCCTGGTGGATGCCCGATTCGTGGGCGAACGCATTGGCGCCGACGATGGCCTTGTTCGGCTGCACCGGGTAGCCGGTGATGGTCGAAACGAGCTTCGAGGCGGGCACGATCTGCGTGGCGTCGATGCGCGTGTCGCAGTTGAACACGTCGCGGCGGGTGCGCACCGCCATCACGATCTCTTCCAGCGAGGCGTTGCCGGCGCGCTCGCCGAGGCCGTTGATGGTGCACTCGACCTGGCGCGCGCCGTTCATCACGGCGGCGAGCGAGTTGGCGACCGCCATGCCGAGGTCGTTGTGGCAGTGGGTCGACCAGATGACCTTGTCGGAATTCGGCACGCGCTCGATGAGCTGCTTCATGCGCTCGCCCCACAACGCCGGGATCGAATAGCCGACGGTGTCGGGCACGTTGATGGTCTTGGCGCCGGCCTTGATCACCTCGTCGAAGATGCGGACCAGGAAATCCATGTCGGAGCGCACCGCGTCCTCGGCCGAGAACTCGACGTCGTCGGTGTATTCGAGCGCGAGCTTGACGGCTTTGATCGCCGCCTCGACCACCTGGTCGGGCTGCATGCGCAGCTTCTTTTCCATGTGGATCGGGCTGGTGGCGATGAAGGTGTGGATGCGCCCGGACTTGGCCGGCTTGATGGCGCCGCCCGCCGCATGGATGTCGCGCTCGTTGGCGCGCGCCAGCGAGCAGATGGTCGAGTTCTGGATGGTTTCGGCAATCGTGCGGATGGCGTCGGCATCCCCCGGGCTGGCGGCGGCAAAGCCGGCCTCGATGACGTCGACGCCGAGCTTTTCCAGCTGGCGCGCGATGCGGAGTTTTTCTTCCTTGGTCATCGACGCGCCGGGGCTTTGCTCGCCGTCGCGCAAGGTGGTGTCGAAAATAAACAAACGGTCGTTCATGGCAGGCTCCATGGAGGGTCGGCGGCAGGCCGACGCATTATATAGGGGTTGCCGCGTGAGGCTGGCGGCGCGGGGTACTGCAGGGAGGGGGGTTTAGTGTGCGTGCGCAGAGCGCAGCAGCAGGCTGCCGAACAGAACGCTCGACAGGCAGAGGAGATAGGACGGATGCGACTGATTAGACATGGTCTAAATTCTATCTATTTTTCGCCGCCCTGCAAGGGGGGCGCCGCACGGGCCGTCTTTTTGCGGTGGATCAGCCGCCACAGCGCATCGCCGTAGCCCGACAGGCCGTATAGCACGAACACCCCGAACAGCACCTCGGGCGGGCTGGTCGATACCAGGATGAAGGCCAGCACGATCAGCAGGATGACGAAGAAGGGCACGCTTTTCCTGAGGTTGATTTCCTTGCCGCTGTAGAAGCGGAAGTTGCTGACCATGGAAAGCCCGCCGAACAGCGCAACCGCCGCGGCCAGCCAGCGTATGTCCTGCCCCGCAATGCCGTATTCGACCATCACCCAGACAAAGCCGGCGATCAGCGCCGCCGCCGACGGGCTCGGCAGCCCCTGGAAGAAACGCTTGTCGGTGACGCTGTCGAGCTGGGTGTTGAAGCGCGCCAGCCGCAGGGCGGCGCCGGCGCAATAGACGAAGGCGGCGATCCAGCCGAGCTTGCCCATGTCCTGCAGCGCGAACTCGTAGATCACCAGCGCGGGGGCGACGCCGAACGACACCATGTCCGACAGGCTGTCGTACTCGGCGCCGAAGGCGCTCTGCGTGTGCGTCATGCGGGCGACGCGGCCGTCCAGCCCGTCGAGCACCATGGCGATGAAAATGGCCACCGCCGCATGCTCGAAGCGCCCGTTCATCGCCTGCACCACGGCATAAAAGCCGGCGAACAGCGCGCCGGTGGTGAACAGGTTGGGCAGCAGGTAAATGCCGCGGTCACGCATCCGCGGTCGCGTCATGTCGGTCTTGCGGTGATCGAATTCAAGCATGGCATACCTTGGCTACCAGCGAGCCAGTATGGTACGCCCGCCGGTCACTTTCTGGCCGATCGAGACTTCGGCGCGCGCCGTGGTCGGCAGGTAGACGTCGACCCGCGAGCCGAAGCGGATGAAGCCGTAGCGCTGGCCGCGCACCAGCTTATCCCCCGTCCGCACGTAGCACAGGATGCGCCGCGCGATCAGCCCGGCGATCTGCACCGAGGTGGCATCGCCGCGCGCGGTCTGGATCCAGATCGCGTTGCGTTCGTTCTCGGTGGACGCCTTGTCGAGGTCGGCATTGACGAAGCTGCCCGGGGTGTACCAGCGCCCCTTGACCTCGCCGTCGACCGGGCTCTTGTTGGAGTGCACGTTGAAGACGTTCATGAACACGCTGATTTTCAGCGCCTCGCGTTCAAGATACGGATCGCTGACTTTTTCCACCGCAACGATGCGGCCGTCGGCCGGCGAGATCACCGCGTCGGCATCCAGCGGCGGGACGCGCGCCGGATCACGGAAAAACTGCAGCGCGAACACCGCCCAGATCCAGAACGGCATCGACCACCAGCCGATCAGCCAGGTCGCGATCAGGGCGGCCGCAAACGCGGCCAGCAGAACCAGCCAGCCCTCGCGGGCAATAAGGGGATGTGTCATAAATTCGGTCAGTTGGATGAGAAAGGGGTGAGGCGCGCAGGTTTGTCACCCTCACGCCTCACCCCCAAGTCCTCGTGCATCAGTTCTTGGATTGGTCGACCAGCTTGTTCTTGCTGATCCAGGGCATCATCGCGCGCAGTTTGGCGCCGACGATTTCGATTGGATGCTCGGCATTCAGACGGCGGCGGGCGGTCATCTCGGGGTAGTTGGTGCGGCCTTCGAGGATGAACTGCTTGGCGTAGTTGCCGTTCTGGATGTTGTCCAGGCACTCCTTCATCGCGGCCTTGGACTGGGCGTTGATGACCTTGGGGCCGGTCACGTACTCGCCGTATTCCGCGTTGTTGGAGATCGAGTAGTTCATGTTGGCGATGCCGCCTTCGTACATCAGGTCGACGATCAGCTTCAGCTCGTGCAGGCACTCGAAGTAGGCCATTTCCGGCGCGTAGCCCGCTTCGGTCAGGGTTTCGAAGCCGGCCTTCACCAGGTCGACGCAGCCGCCGCACAGCACGGCCTGTTCGCCGAACAGGTCGGTTTCGGTTTCTTCGCGGAAGGAGGTTTCGATCACGCCGCCCTTGGTGCCGCCGTTGGCTGCCGCATAGGACAGGGCGAGGTCACGCGCCTTGCCGGACTTGTCCTGGTACACCGCGATCAGCGAGGGCACGCCGCCGCCCTGGGTGTAGGTGGAACGCACCAGATGGCCGGGGCCCTTGGGGGCGATCATCACGACGTCGAGGTCGGCGCGGGGGGTGATCTGGTTGTAGTGCACGTTGAAGCCGTGGGCGAAGGCGAGCGTCGCGCCCTTCTTCAGGTTGGGCTCGATGTCGTTGTAATACGTGCCCGCCATCAACTCGTCGGGGATCAGGATCATCACGAAATCGGCGGCCTTCACCGCGTCGGCGATTTCCTTCACATCCAGCTTGGCCTTCTTGGCCTTGTCCCACGAAGCGCCGCCCTTGCGCAGACCGACCGTCACCTTGACGCCGGAATCCTTCAGGTTGTTGGCGTGGGCGTGGCCCTGCGAGCCGTAGCCGATGATGGCGACCTTGCGCTTCTTGATGAGAGAAAGGTCGGCGTCCTTGTCGTAATAAACTTTCATGGTGAATTCCCAGGCAAAAAATTAAAAACAGCTAATAAAAAATCAGACTTTGAGGCTGCGCTCGCCGCGTCCGATGCCAGACGCGCCGGTGCGCACGGTTTCGATGATGAAGGCGGGATCGATCGCCTCCAGGAAAGCATCCAGCTTGGAGCCGGTGCCGGTCAGCTCGATGGTGTAGGTCGCATCGGTGACGTCGATGATGCGGCCGCGGAAAATGTCGGCGGTGCGCTTCATTTCCTCGCGCCCCAGGCCCACCGCCTTGACCTTGACCAGCATCAGCTCGCGCTCGATGTGGAGGCCGTCGGTCAGGTCCATCACCTTGATCACGTCGACCAGCTTGTTCAGCTGCTTGGTGATCTGCTCGATGATTTCTTCCGAACCCGTGGTGACGATGGTCATGCGCGACAGGGTGGCGTCCTCGGTCGGCGCGACGGTGAGCGACTCGATGTTGTAGGCGCGCGCCGAGAACAGCCCGGCCACGCGCGACAGCGCGCCGGCTTCGTTTTCCATCAGGAGGGAAATGATGTGTCTCATAGTTCCTCCGCCAGGATCATTTCGGACAGGCCCTTGCCGCCTTCGACCATGGGGAAGACGTTTTCGGTCTGGTCGGTCTGGAAGTCCATGAACACCAGGCGCTCCTTCAGCGCGGGCGAGAAGGCCTCCTTCAGCGCGGCCTCGACGTCTTCCGGCTTGTCGATGCGCATGCCGACGTGGCCGTAGGCCTCGGCCAGCTTGACGAAGTCAGGCAGCGATTCCATGTAGGACTCGGCATAGCGGCTGCCGTAGAAGAACTCCTGCCACTGCCGCACCATGCCCATGTAGCGGTTGTTGAGCGTGACGACCTTGACGGGAATGCGGTACTGCTTGCAGGTCGACAGTTCCTGGATGCACATCTGGATGCTCGATTCGCCGGTGATGCAGGCGACCTGCGCGTCGGGATGCGCGAGCTGCACGCCCATGGCGTACGGCAGGCCGACGCCCATGGTGCCCAAGCCCCCGGAATTGATCCAGCGGCGCGGCTTGTCGAACTTGTAGTACTGCGCCGCCCACATCTGGTGCTGGCCGACGTCGGAGGTGATGAAGGCATCGCCTTTCGTCACTTCCCACAGCTTTTCCACCACGTATTGTGGCTTGATGATGGCGCTGCTGTGGTTGTACTTCAGGCAGTTTTTCGAGCGCCACAATTCGATCTGCGTCCACCAGGCATTGAGCGCCGCGGCATCGGGCTTTTCCTTGGCCTGCTTCAAGAGCGCCAGCATGTCGGTCAGCACGTTCTGCACGTCGCCGACGATGGGCACGTCGACCTTGACGCGCTTGGAGATCGACGAGGGGTCGATGTCGATATGGATGATGCGGCGCTGCTCGCGCGCGAAGTGAGCGGGGTTGCCGATCACGCGGTCGTCGAAACGCGCGCCGACGGCCAGCAGCACGTCGCAGTGCTGCATCGCCATGTTGGCTTCATAGGTGCCGTGCATGCCCAGCATGCCGAGGTTCTGCTTGTCGGTGGCGGGATAGCCGCCCAGCCCCATCAGGGTATTGGTGATGGGGAAGCCCAGCAGGCGCGTGAGTTCGACCAGCTGCGCCGAGGCATCGCCCAGCACCACGCCGCCGCCGGCGTAGATCATCGGCCGCTTGGCTTCGAGCAGCATCTGCACGGCGCGCTTCATCTGGCCGCTATGGCCCTTGACCACCGGGTTGTACGAGCGCATCTCGACCGTGTCCGGATACTCGAATTCGGTGAGGTGGGCGGTCACGTCCTTGGGCACGTCGACCACCACCGGTCCGGGGCGGCCGGTGGCGGCAATGATGAAGGCCTTCTTCATCGTCACGGCCAGGTCCTTCACGTCCTTGACCAGGAAGTTGTGCTTGACGCAGGGACGCGTGATGCCGACGGTGTCGACTTCCTGGAACGCGTCCAGCCCGATCGCCGGGGTCGGCACCTGGCCGGTCACGACGACGATGGGAATGGAATCCATGTAGGCGGTGGCAATGCCGGTCACCGCATTGGTGACGCCCGGGCCCGAGGTCACCAGCGCCACGCCGACGCGGCCGGTGGCGCGCGCATAGGCGTCGGCCGCATGCACGGCGGCCTGCTCGTGGCGCACCAGCACGTGCTTGAATTTGTTCTGCTTGAAGATTTCGTCGTAGATGTTGAGCACGGCCCCGCCGGGATAGCCGAATACAAACTCGACCCCCTCTTCGGCCAGACAACGTACGACGATCTCGGCGCCCGTGGCTTCCATAAACTGGCAATAAATCAATTCGTTGGTGGACCTGCGAGAGTAATCGTTTTGCCCTGTTTCGGTCAAGAAATCATGGCAAAACGGCCATCCGGACGGCTTTTTGGCGTCCCCCGCGGTGCCGATGCCTGTAAAAATACGGCCGCCAGGCATGAAAAAACCCCTCCGCGCAGGGAGGGGTTGGTTTGCTGCCAGGTGCAGCGCGCCCCCCTATTCGTGTGCAGCTTCGCTCAGTGCCCGCATGACTTCGTTCAGCGAGCCCTGCGCGTTCTCGAACATGCAAACCATGTTGCCCGAGCTGCACACCGTCATCTTGTCGCCCTGCACGATCCAGCCCTGCGACGGCGACCAGCCGCGCATCTGCGAAAACAGGGACAGGACATCGGTATTGCTCGATACCATGCGGCGATACCACTGGGCAAATTTCGCCAGCCGCTCCATCAGGTCCTGCGACAGCATGCCTTGAGCTTCCATGAGCACGCCATCGTCGCGGAAGCGGCAGACGGCCGTCACGCCATCGAGCACCAGGATTTTTCTCAGCGTCATACGCGCTCCTCAGGCAGCCTGCACGGCTTTGAAGCAGGCTTCGTAGTCGGCATCGCGGTTCTTGACGACCACGCCGCAGTTGCCATCCACCACCACCGACCACTCCAGGCCCACCAGCGAAAAGCCCTTGAGCGGCTGAAACCCGCCCTGCCCGGTGAGCGCTTCCCAGCCGCGCGCTTCCATACCGGCGATGGCCAGATTGGCGACACACGAGCGGGCCAGCAAATCCAGCACCTGCGGTGTCAGTTCGGTGCCCTCGCGCAGCACATGCGACTGCAGTTCGCCCTTGTCGCTGTAGGTAAACGCTGCCAGTGCGCCCGGCAAATCCATCATTTTTTGCAGATCCATATCAGCTTCCGAATGTATATAGGTTGATATCAGGCGTCAGTACAACGCTTCCTTGGTGTTGCCACCCAGCCTGGCATACAGATTGACCAGCAAGTCGTCATGCACGTCGCCGACCTTGGCGCGCATGATGGTCATGACGTCGTTCAGCAGCTCATCACGGTTTTCGATGAAGGCGAAATAGTTACCCACCGAACAGATGGTGATCTGACTGCCGCGCACGATCCAGCCCTGCACCGGGCGGCAGCCGCAGTTCTCGGCAAAGGAGTCGAAAATTTCGGACTGCATGTTGACCGACAGCGTGTTGGCGCGGCACAGGATCGACGCCATGCGCGCGAATTCGTCGGTGAGCGCGCCCTCGTACGAGAAACGGTCGCCACGATATGCATACTCGCCGGCAGCGACAACACCGGGAATCGCCATCAGTTGCTTTACGATATGCATCGAGCCCCTCCTTGATTTTGCTTATGGTTGCGGCGCGCTGTGGCAAAGTGTCGCGCCAGACCGCAATATAGAGCCACCATGCAAGACAACGCAATAGTCCCCGCCCCCGCCCCTTTTCTGGTGCGCATCGCCGCCATGATCTACGAATCGCTGCTCGTCACGGCAGTGGTGTTCGTGGCCTCCTTCATCATCATTCCGGTGGTCGGCGAGATGCATGCGCCGTGGCAGCGTCACCTGTTTCAGGTCTACATCCTGGGCGTGCTGTTCGCCTACTTCAGCGCGTTCTGGCTGCGCAGCGGGCAAACGCTGGCGATGAAAACCTGGCGCATCCGCCTGGTTCAGGAGAATGGAGACACCCTGACCTTCAAACAGGCCGTGCTGCGCTTTTTCCTCGCCCTGGTCGGCCTGCTGCTGGCGGGCGCCGGCTTCTGGTGGGCGCTGGTCGACCGCGACCGCCAGTTCCTGCACGACCGCATCGTCGGCACCCGGCTGGTGCGGGTGCCGCGCAAGGCATGAGCTGGCGCGCGCAGCTGGAGGCCCGCCTGCGCGACATCCGGCCCGACAGCGTGTGCGCGCTCGATGCGGCCGCGCAGCAACTGGCCGGCGAGGTGCTGCCCGACACGCCGGTCCGCACGCATGATCCCCTGCCGGATTCGCCCTGTGCGCTGGCGCTGGGAATCGACGCGCTGAACGGACTGAACGCGCAGCAGGCCGAGCACCTGATCAGCCAGACGCGCCTGTACGTTGCCCCGCGCATCCTGCTGGTCGTGCAATCCGGCTGCGTGCTGGACGAGGCGATGTTTCGCGCACTCGGCTTCACGCTGTATGCAACCGATGCGGCCGATGGCACGCGCATCCACGACTACGACCTCGACACCTACAAGACAGTGCCGGACTGGCTCAATCCCCGCTTCTGGGCGCACCCCGAACGCTGGAAGCCCTAAGGAATCTCTGAATAAATCAATTTCCGTCATTGCGAGCGAAGCGAAGCAATCCAGAATGTCAGCGAAATAAACGACCTCTGGATCGCCACGTCGCTTCGCTCCTCGCGATGACGGAGTAGTTCAGCGTCTCCCTAAAGGATCTCGATACCCTAGTGGGTGCTCCGACTCTCTATGGGCTAAAGCCCATGAAAGATCGTATGCTCTAACCAGCCAGGCGACCCCGCGCGCAAGCGCCACCGCTTGCGCTACACTGGCCGTACCCGCAGAACCCGTCCCAACACCATGAACTTCGTCCCTTACAACACGCTTGAAGAGCAGCTGGCTGCCGTCCATGCCGGCTCGCTCGACCCCGAGACCTTCGTGCTGCAGCTCATCGACCAGCAGCTGTTCATGCCGGTGCGCGACGAGAAGAACCCCATCCAGGGCTTCCAGCGCACCACCCAGGCCGAGCCGCTGATCATCGAGGACGAGGACGGCGAGCGCGTGCTGGTCCTGTTCACCAGCCCCGAGCGCGCCAAGCCCCTGGTCGAGCATTTCCCCGAGTTTCCCGGCGGCCTCCTGACCGAGTTTTCCTGGCTGCTGCGCCGCATCGACGGCGGCGTGCCGATCGCGCTGAATCCGGGCTGGGACATCGGCATGGACTTCGACGCCGCCACGATCGCCCAGCTGATCGCGCAGCTGCCGCCCGAGCACTCGGCCTGACCCCTTCTTTCCCCCGTTTGCCATGTCGTCCAATCACGCGCTCGCCGCTTTCCGCTCTGCCCTCGGCGCCGATCGCGTGTTCAACGATGCCGCCACCCGGGCGCTGTATGCCTGCGACGAAACCCCGCGCCGGGTCGAGCCCGATGCCGTGCTGTTCCCCACCTCGCACGACGAGGTGGCGGCGCTCGCGCGCATCGCGTTCGAACACCGCATTGCGCTGACCCCGCGCGGTGCCGGCTCCGGCAACGTCGGCGGCGCGCTGCCCGCGCCCGGCAGCGTGGTGGTCAGCTTCGAGTGCATGCGGCGCGTGCTCGAATTCGATCCCGCCAACCGGCTCATCGTCGTCGAGCCCGGCGTGGTCACCGAGGAAATCGACCGCATCGCGCGCAGCGCCGGCCTGTTCTACCCGCCCGATCCCGGCAGCAACGCGTATTGCCACATCGGCGGCAACCTCGCGATGAACGCCGCCGGCCCGCGCGCCGTCAAATACGGTGTCACCCGCGATTTCGTGCTGGGGCTGCGTGCCGTCACCGGCGACGGCCGCGAAATCCGCACCGGCTGCCGCACCACCAAGGGCGTCACCGGCTACGACCTCACCCGCCTGCTGGTCGGCTCGGAAGGCACGCTGGCGCTGATCACCGAAGCCACGCTGAAACTGCTGCCCGCGCCGGAAGCCGTTGCCACCCTGCGCCTGTGCTTCGACGGCAACCACGCCGCGCTCGCTGCGGTCGGCCGCGTCATGGACCAGTCGGTGATGCCGTGCGCGCTCGAATTCATGGACCATCGCGCCATCGACGCCATCCGTCCGACCGGCGCGGCGGACGACCTGCCGCCCGGCACCCGCGCACTCCTGATGGTCGAGGCCGACGGTGCAATAGCGGATCTGCCGCGCCAGATCGCCGCGCTGGAAGCAGCGCTCGCCGGCGACGGCCTGCTCGAGATGAAAAGCGGCTTCACGCGCGAGGCCATCGCCCAACTGTGGACCGCGCGCAAATCGCTGTCGCATGCGGTCAAGCAAATCGCGCCGCTCAAGATCAACGAGGACGTGGTGGTGCCGGTGTCGACGCTCGCCGGCTTCGTCAACTTCATCGACCACACCGCCAACGCGCACCGGCTGGCCGTGGTGTCGTTCGGCCACGCCGGCAACGGCAACCTGCACGTCAACCTGATGGTGCACCCCGACGACGCCGACGAAATGGAACGCGCCCACCTGGCGCTCGACGCCATCATGCTGCGCGTCCTGGCGCTGGGCGGCACCCTCTCCGGCGAACACGGCATCGGCACCGAAAAGCGCCGTTTCGTGCCGCGGGAAATCGATTCCGCCACGCTTGAGCTGATGCGCGCAATCAAACGGCAATTCGATCCGCACGGCCTGCTCAATCCCGGCAAACTTTTTCCCGATTGAAGTGCGCGCGAAGGCTTTACAAGCGCGAAAGGCATCTATAGAATGCGCGGCTTCGTTGGGGGTATAGCTCAGCTGGGAGAGCGCTTGCATGGCATGCAAGAGGTCAGCGGTTCGATCCCGCTTACCTCCACCAACTAACAGGAAGGCCGATGCACAAGCTTGGCGTCATCACCACATTGCTGGGGCTGATACTGAGCGTCGTCGGACTGACCGTTGGGTTTTGGAAAATGCTGAATGGCAGTGAGAACGCCGAAGTCTGGATCTCGCTGGTACCATTGGGTTTCGTCGGATTGTTGCTCGGCGTCACCTTGACCCAGCTTTCCAACAAGCAGTAGCGACGCAAGTCGTGCAGTAAACAGGCGGTTCACACCGTCGTCCGGGTCCCCATCGTCTAGAGGCCTAGGACACTACCCTTTCACGGTAGGTACCGGGGTTCGAATCCCCGTGGGGACGCCACAATCCTTTCCGGGTTGTGACAAAAAGCAGATGCAAAAAATCATAGCGGCCTTGGCCGCTATTTTCATTTGCGCGTGGCGCACCGGCCCCTACCGCTATAAATACCGCCAGTCCAGTTTGCGAAGGTCGTGGTATGTTCGTCGATAGTCTTGTCCAGCGGAAAATAACAGCCATCCGCCACGATATTGGCCTGTGAACAACGTGAACTGACCTGACCATCAGGCACCATCAAAACGGAACGACTGTCAGATCAGGTCTGAACTTCTACAGACTAGGTTATTCTGACGCCGCACCCTTCGCAGATGAACGGCATGAACGAGACTCCCCAACAACCCGCGCCGGTCGGCGAGCTATTCTCACGCGTGTACTTGGAGCGCGGAGCGCCACTGCAAGACAGCCCTCGGTTCCGCAACAGGCTAGATGCCTATCTGGGGGGCCATGCGGCTGACCACAGGGACCTCAGCGCTTTCCTCCGGAGGGAAGCGGGCCTAATTGTGCGGTTCCCTGGCTACTACGACTTCACAGCACTCTTCACCAACGAGCCCATCGAGCATGTTCTCGATGTGATCACGCTGATCTGGAAATATTTTGTTCTCACATATCAAAATCGCCGCGTCGCTGATGCTTGGCACGCCTTCGTCTCCCGCGCACTGCGCGAGGAGAACATGGGGTACCAGCTCGACGAAAGATGCGGCGTCCACTACTTCGTGGACGAGGAGTTCGAGCGGAACCGCGTGTCCACGCTGGCGTGCCTGGAGACGCCTCGGTACTCGGGGGTTAGAACTGCGTTCGAGGCAGCGCACGGCCATCTGGACGCGGCACCTATAGATACAAAGGCCTCGGTTCGCTCTGCGTTCGAAGCGCTTGAGATTCTTGCTCGATTAATGGACCCGACCAGCAAGAATCTCAACAAGTACATGGTCGAAAACAGGCTTAAGCCGTTGGCATTGGCTGGGGTCACCCTGCCTTCGGAGGCGGACACGGTTTCGAAGCTGTTCGATGGGTTGGCGCTCATTGTCGACGGGCTGCACAACTACCGCCACGGCCAGCCGGCCGAGCAGCCCATCGCGCCTTCCCTGACGATAACGATATACGTCATCTCCACGGTTGCCTCTGCTTTGCGCTGGCTTACCACCTTGGACGCGCAGCAGCAGCAACCCGCCGGGACATAACGAAGAATAGAGGGGCTCGGGGCGTCGGGGTACTCAGCACCAGCCGCCTGCTCCAACTCCATCCACGCGGTCGAACCGGATAGCCACCTTAGGTGAAAGCAATTGCGATTCATGGAGTTACCCGCGCATAATGGGCGCCCAAGATTTGAACTGTTGTACTCATTACATAAAGGGGGAGGGAGTTGGTAATTCCAGACCACAGTCATACTGGCGTGCTACCCCCATTCTTACCTGGCACATCCCCGCATGAGAACGGATCGATGTCGCCATACAGGGTCTCACTCCTTGATTTGGCGCAGAAATTCGCAACAAGCAGCGAACGAATTTCCATCCTTAACGGCCTGATCGCATATCGTAGTGCGCTCCGGAATATCGGGATCGTTGGAGGCTTCCAATGGATCGATGGTAGTTTTGTTGAAGATTGCGAAGCAATCCGAGGCAGACCTCCAAAGGATGTCGATTTAATAACGTTCTCAGCGAGACCAAGAACTCATCTAGCGAGTGATCTGTGGAAACAACTGATTAACGCCAGGCCAGACCTATTTGACCCCGAGGAAAGCAAAAAGACCTTCTCTTGCGATGCGTATTTCGTAGACCTCGGATCACACCCTATACAAATAGTTAACTCGACTAGATATTGGTTCGGTCTTTTCTCGCATCAGCGTGACACTTTTCAATGGAAAGGGTTGTTAGAAATTCCGTTCACGAATGATGATCTGGATGTTCAAAATTTTCTGAGTCAAGGAGAAGCCAATGCCTCGTAGACTCCGACTTGAAGGGCTACAAGCCGAGCTTGCCGCCGTGACTGAGCTTTTAAATCAAGCAGTGGGAATGGATGACCCAATGGGGGAGTACCAATTCACCAAGCGAAAGCAGATGCTTGAGAGTGAGCGTTCTGAACTCATTCAAGCACAAGAGAAAAAAGCGAGCGTAGCCCTTTTCTTTGGTGGCAAGCCCGTCTTTGGCTCACGCGGAATATCGGCAGAATTCGCCGGAAAAATGCTAGAGCAATTCCAAGAACTGGTTGCACGCTCTTTTGCAAAATCAGAGTTGGGACTACTCGGTGAAAGAGGACCTATTCCTATGCGCCAATCCTCTAGCCTCATGGTGACAGAGGTCGCACGAGGGTCTTTCGGGTTTGTTCTAGATGAACTATCTGATCAATCCGAAATAGAAGATACAGCTCTAAAAACGATGGTAGAGGAAGTAACTACAGTCATTGAGCGCACAGCTTCACCTAACGAATTAGACTTTGAAGAAGTCGCTGAGTCATTAGATGCCCGTATGTTGATAGCTCTTAGAGACTTCTTTGTTACCCTGGATTCGGCTGATGCGACAGTTCGAGTGGTTGATGAGGTGGCCGATTTCAGCCTCGATCACTTATCTATTCATAGAGCCCGAACCAGGACTGAAGCAACATCAATTGACGAAAAAGACATTGTCTTGGAAGGTGTCTTGGAAGGACTTCTCCCAGACCATAGAAAATTCGAGTTACGCATAGACGCAGCACATGTAGTTTATGGATCGGTTTCTAAAGAGGCCGCGGAGCAGTACGCAGCATTCATATCCGGGGGGAGCACACCCATCGGGCAAAAATGGAAAATAAGAGTCCGACAACGGATAGTCGTTCCTCTGAACCGTCCTGCACGAGAGGTTAACAGGCTGCTTGAGTTTCTTCAGCCTCTATAGAGCGAACCTCAATAGAAAACCGACATCGGGCTTAGGGAATGCTGCGGCCAGCACTCCGCCAGCTTTTCCTTTTAGGAAGTCTGCTCGAAACCTTTTTATCACCTTTCTAGGTGACCACTCGGTAGAGGGAAACCAGGCAAAACCCGCACCGCCTGATCGGCGGGGACGCCGCACCATTTGTTGGGGTGATCGTCGAGTCCAATGCCCTCGGCAGCAATCCGTTTGAGTTGGTCGCGCTGGCAGCGCTGCGGACGACGCGGGAGGCACCGGAGAACTTCGGCCATATCGACGACTGGGCTGCGCACCACGCGGCGCTGGAAGAGACGTTTGATTAAGCAGGGTGGGTAAGCCGCCCGGCCAAGCGCTGTGCCGATATTTAGGCACAATGAACAAAACATAAAGAGGTGGCGCCTATTCGAGCGCCAAATACCTATGGCCGGATATGAGTATGTTTTTGATGACACAACAGTTGGCGATGTTCGCTACCCTCGAGACGAATACGCGACTTTGCAAGGAGCTCTAAGTCTTCTTGATGCCGTTTTGAAATCGTGGAATACAGTAGCAATGACCAATGGCGCGCTTGAGCCCCCATATACACGCGAAGTCGACGATCTTGAGGGCATGATTGAATGGGGAGATAAGGAGCTGTCAGACAAGGATGCACGCGAGATTCTCGTACGCGGCATCTCGGTTGGTTCTCTCCGCTATCAAAAGGCGGCGTTGATTCATGCCGCGTGGTTTAAAGAAAAGGAAGTAAATGAAACCACAAAGGAAACGTGGCCGAGCGCTGTAGCAGAAGCCATGCGTGGGAAGGCCCGGCGATATCACCAACTAGCGGACAAGATCCCACAGCCTCCCGCAGCGATACTTGACGAACTTAGACCCGAGCATGGAGTGGCAAAAGTGCAGATTGGCACAGATGGAGAATGGGATGCGTTCATCAGCCATGCTTCCGAGGACAAAGAGACATTTGCGCGAGCTTTAGCTGACGCTCTTTGCGCGCGTGGATTCCGTATTTGGTACGACGAATTCACCCTCACAGTTGGCGATAGCCTCAGACGGTCAATTGATCGCGGACTTGCACACTCCCGGTTCGGGGTGGTTATTTTGAGCCCAAATTTCTTCGCAAAGGAATAGCCTCAGAAGGAGCTTGACGGGATGGTTGCTCGTGAGGTGAATGGCAAGAAAGTTGTCTTGCCTATCTGGCACGAGATTGACGCGGAATGGGCTGCTACCGGTTTCAAAGACACTTTGTTAAGGTGTATGAAATCGGAGGTGGTTCATGGTTACAAGACGGCAATTCAGCCGGGAATTCAAGATTGAAGCGGTCAAGCTGGTCACTGAGCGCGAC
>Ga0299912_10002277_pt1 | contig 15738 bp, 10 predicted proteins | sample RVTome_2_FD_207667 | JGI IMG/M metagenome (GOLD analysis project Ga0299912, IMG submission 207667) | Soil microbial communities from uranium-contaminated site in the Upper Colorado River Basin, Wyoming, United States - RVT95D214 (version 2) ... | reverse complement strand
CGCTAGCCTGAGTTGGAAACACCGCTTCGGTGAGGTCGGAATGCCCCAAGTGTCGGGCAAGACGATCTCACTGGTCGTCTTTCGAGCCCGAGTTCCAAACTTGAGACAGTCTGGCGGCGCCCATCGGACAACTCGTGCTCCCTTCGACCCAGATCACACTTCTGTTCTCCCTGTGAACGGCGCAATTGCGCGATGTTGTCGACCATCAACGCAAGACCGTCGTGGCGGTCACGCACGATCTTGGCCTCGCCGAACGGATGGACCGCCGGGTCCAGCTTATCGATGGCGCCATCGTATCCGACAGCGCGTCAGGCGAATAACGGCAAAGACTCGTTTCGATCGGATGCGGTCAGCATCTCGAATTCGGCCACAACGGGCGCATGATAGGAAGCCGCGGAGTGGAGGCCCTTACCATATCCAATCGCCTCGTCGCCGAGCCCCTCATTGTGTACTTCGATATGACGGAAATGACCGTACAGCGAGCGGCTTGCCAGGATGTGGTCGAGCATCTGCTGGCGGCCGTGATGCAGGACGCTCCAGCGTCGATCCGCTGAGATTGCCCGGTCCAAAACGACGAGAGTGCGCATCGCGAGCTGGCTCGCGCCCAGGTCCTCCTCCGCCGCAACGGCAAGGCGCAGCGTCGAACTATAGTCCTCGGCGTTGAAATCCCCTGCCACGGCGATGAGCTTAGCGACATCGTTATTCAGCAACTCCTCGACCAGGAGACGCAGCTCGAGGACCTGCGCTTCCCGCTTCAAAGTCGACAGGAAGAAGCCTTCAGCCCATCCGCCCGCCGATCGCCAAGCGAAAGGGGCTGACTTCTGGCCGGCAACGGGGCTTGCGATGGGCGCGCGCAGATGGACATTGATCACGCACAAGGTGCGCCCGCCGGGCAATGCGATTTCTGTAAGCAGCAGGGGGCGTTCGAAGCGCACCTCTCTCCGCTCCCCGCTGTGTGGCTCCTCGGTAATGCTCGTATGCAGCGGTGGCGCCACGAGGTCATGCAAGACCTCGCGATGATCGACGATGGGAAGCCGCGACAGCGTGACGAGGTTATGAACATCCGCTAAGCCGCGACCGCCCGCAGACGCCGTCGCCCGCGCGTAACTCTGATAAGGCGTTCCCTCGAGCAGCCGGTCGAGTGCGATTAGCTGGCGCTCTTTGTGCCCCGCGAGGTGCTGGGCGTTCACCTCCTGCAAGCATAGGACATCGGCGGAGAGGCGTTCGAGCGCCGGGCGCAATACCGCGGCCCGGGTCTCCAATGCAACCCCTGCTTTGGATTCCAGATCGAGGCTCTCCAAATTGAAAGTCGCGATGCGCATAGGTACGCTGCCTATCATCCCGCGACTCGCTTGTCATTTCACCGATGTTAGAGACCGGCTGGCCGTAGTCGCCGTCCCACCGGAGTCGCAACAGGGTGATCTCGGATGATCACATGGCCGAAGCCAGGCGGCGCCAGCGTCGAGTGCCCGCTTGTGCCAATCGAGCATCAATGTCATCGCGCAGCTAAAAGCCGATGAGCGCGCCCAAGCTTACGAAATGAGCATCGTCGATGTTGCCGATACCGGCTCCTGTGATGTCGGCCTGATGCTGCCGATATTTGACCCAAAGAGACATCGAGGCGGCATCGATCTCCTGCACGGCGCCGAAGCCCCAGCGGGCGAATTCGCTCGACGTCGCCCCGGCCGTGAGGGCGGCAGGCGAAAGCTGGTCGATGTACTCGGCGAATTCACCGTAGACGATGGTGTGCCCGAGTGAGGTCCACTGCCGGCGCACGCCGCCCTTCACGTACCATTGATGGGAATCGGGCTCGGTGAACCCGGCGAACGTGACCTCACCGTTGTTGTCCTCCCGGCCGTAGGCGGCATGCACGAACAGGCCGGTTGCCAGATGCTCGACGTAGCCGCCCGCCTGGAAGAAGCTCGAGTCCTTTTCAAACGACACCGGCGGCGACTGCGTGCTCTCATCGGTATTGTTGGAGTAGCCGGCGCCAAGCGCGATCTTGAAGCCATCGATCTGGCCCTGATAACGCCCGGCAAACTCCCAATCATCGTCTTCACCCCAGCTCGCCGAAACGGAGAAACCGGCGAGCGTCGGGCTGTCGTAGCGCACGCCGTTCATGACGATGCCGTCGCAGTCGCCGCCCCACGGCCGCTGTTGGGAATAGCAGTAGCCCATGTCGCCCCACCGTAGTTTTAGCAGCGTACCATTGCTGCGAAGGAAGAAGCCGCCTCCGTCGAACAGCACGTAGTTGGCGACGATCTGTGTCCCCGACAGATCGGTGAACGTGGCGGCGCTCTTGGATGCGAGCGCGTTCTTGCCGACGCTTATTTTGCCGAAATCTTTGCTGGCCAGGTACCAATAGGACATCTGCAGATTGAGGCCCTGATCGACCCGCGGCGTGGTTTGGCTTAGCCCCATGGAATTGTCGGACAGATCCTGAATGCGCATCAGGTAGCCGGCCTTCCAGCCCGGACTGATCGTCGCTTCTCCGTTGAGCCTGAAGTTGGTCGCCTGCGTCGGGCCGATGTCGGAAATGTAGGCGTTTTGCTCGACGCCATCATCCCAGAACATGATCTGTTTGGTGACGTACCCCGAGATGGTGAGCGAGACTTTGCGGTTGCCCTTGCGCGCCGCCGCTGCTTCGAGCTCGGCGATGCGCTCCTCCAGATCCGCACAACACTCAGCCGCGAGATCCGCGGCGTTCGCGGCCGCCGGAATCGCGAGACCTGTCCCGAACAGCACGACGCACTCGCAAGCTTTACGCTTCCAACGCAACATACGACCAACCCCCAAGCAACGAATACCACCACCAAGCGCGACACTCGTCGCGCCCGTACTTCCGACCCCCGCAACTCATCCGGGGGTCACCTCTCCTCAGCCCACGTACGCTCGCAGCGCACGTGCGGCGCCACGGTCTCTCCGATCAAGACGATGCATGGTGCTTCGCTCGCGGCCGCGGCGAGGCGCCCCGGCAACGTGGCGAGCGTTGCCGCGATGACGATCTCGCCCGGGCGCGTCGCATCGAACACGGCCGCCGCCGGATGGTCCGGGGCCAGCCCGCGCTGCATAAGCTCCGTGCAGAGCGTCTCGATCGTCGCTTTCGGCATATAGACGGCGGTCGTCGCCTTTGGATCGGCAAGCCCGGCCCAGTCGAAGTCGTCGGGCAGGCGGCCGTTGGCAGCATGCGCAGTGATTGCCTGGAATCGTCGGGTGCCTTGGCGGCGCGTCAGCGGCACCTTGAGGCGGGCGGCAGCGCCCTGTGCCGCAGAGATGCCGGGGATCACTTCGAAGGGAACTCCAGCCTCCCGCAGGGCCTCGACTTCTTCTTCCATGCGCGCGAGAATCAACGGATCTCCAGCCTTCAGCCTGACCACTCGCCAGCCGGAGAGCGCCAGTCCGACCATGAGACCATTGATGCTCTCCTGCTTGCAGGAACGCCCGTAGCCTTTCTTGCCGACGCAAATTCGATTGGCGCTCGCGGGCGCCAGGACCAGCACCTCTGCTGAAACGAGATGGTCATAGAGAAGAACCTGCGCGGCTTGCAGCGCTTTGAGCGCGCCAATGGTCAGCAAGTCGGGGTCGCCTGGGCCAGCACCCACCAGCGCGGCCGTGCCCGCTCCGCGGCGACGCAAGCCTTCAAGCAGTGGCTTCAAGGGTCCGCCCTCCGTTCGACGAAATGAGCCTTCTGATTTCCGGCTGGCACGACCCGCAATTGGTGCCGGCTTTCAGCAGCGTGCCGACAGACTCCACGGTGGCGGCCGCTCCGGTAACGATGAGCTTCTCAATCGCCGCGCGGCCGACCCCGAAACACGCGCACACCATCGGGCCGCAATCGGCGGCGCCCTCGGGCGGCCGTCCGGCCAGCAGTGCGCGGCGCGACGATTCATCGAGGCGCGGCTGCGCAAGCTGCCGTTTGAGCCAGTCCGAGCCGGGAAACGCTCTTTGGCCGGGAGCAAGGCAAAGGCACGCCTCGAGCCGGTCGCCGCAGACGCGCGCGGCGCGATAGACCTGTCGCGTATTGTCGTGAAACTCGATGATGGCGCCATCGTCGCCCAGCAGGCGGCGCGCAAGCCCGGCCAATTCGTCGAACGCGATATTGGCGGCGAGCCGCGTGGCGATGCCGCCCTCGACACTCGCGCGCGCCCACCAGAAATCTTGCGGGAAGGCAATGGAGGCGCGCGACAGCATGAAGCCTTCAAAGGCGAAGCTCGCAGGTGCAATGGCCGCGGGCGTCGCCTTCATGTCGGGCTGCCCGGAGTGCGGGTCGCACACCGCATGCACCAAGCCTCCGATGCGTGCGAGCGAAGCCGTTTCGCCGTTCCAGTGAATGGGTGCAAAGAGCTCGCCGCGCCGCTGCCCCTCGCTGGCGCTGACGCGCAGTACGGCTTTGCCGTGCGGCGAGGTGACCTCGGCGAAACCGCCATCGGCAAGCCCCGCCGCGGCGGCGTCGTCTGGGTGCACTTCGACAAATGGCTCATCGATATGAGCGCTCAGGCGCGGGGATCTGCCCGTTCGCGTCATCGTGTGCCAATGGTCGCGCACGCGACCCGTGTTGAGCAGAAAGGGATGGTTCTGGTCGGGTTGCACGGCAAGCCGCGGCTCTGCGACGGAGATGAAGCGGGCGCGCCCGTCGGCCGTGTAGAAGCGGCCGTCACCGAACATGCGGGCCTGACCGCCGCCGCGTCGATCGCGCACGGGCCACTGCACCGGCTTGAGGCTGCGATAGGCCTCGTCGGAAATGTTCGCGAGCCCGCTCAAATCGAAGTCGCGCGTTCCGTCGTTCTCGAAGGCGGAAAGCCGCGCGTGCTCGCGGAAGACATCGGCCGGGAACCGATAGTCGAAGGCTTTGCCGAACCCAAGGTGTAGGCCGACCTGCGCGACGATCCACCAGTCAGGTCGTGCTTCACCGGGCGGCTCGAGGAATGAGCGCTGCCGTGATATCCGCCGTTCGGAGTTGGTGACGGTTCCATCCTTCTCACCCCATGCCGCCGCCGGCAGCAGCACATGCGGGCCGGCGCCTATGGTGTCGGTCGCCGCTACGACATCCGACACGACGAAAAGGTCGAGAGCGGCTAACGCGCTGCGCACCGCATCGGCGCGCGGCAGGCTGACAGCAGGATTCGTCCCCATGACCCAAAGCGCCTTGATGCGCCCGGCGGCAACCGCATCGAACAGGTCGACGGCTTTGGGGCCCTCGTGGGTGGCAATGGCGGGCGCATCCCAGAAGCGGCGGACCCGGTCGACACTTTCGGCATCAAGGCCCATGTGCGCCGCGAGCTGGTTGGCGAGGCCTCCGACCTCGCGGCCGCCCATAGCGTTGGGTTGCCCGGTGAGCGAGAAAGGGCCCATGCCCGGCCGACCGATGCGGTTGGTTGCGAGATGGCAATTGATGATGGCGTTGACCTTGTCGGTACCCTGCGCGGCCTGGTTCACGCCCTGCGAGTAGAACGTGACGGTTTTCGGCGTCGCGCAGAACCAATCGAAGAAGCGGGCGACATGCTCTCGCGGCACGTCACAGCCGCGCGCCACCGAGTCGATGTCGGGTGCGATACGCCGCGCGCCGGCAAGCGTCTCGGAGAAATCCCGCGTGCGATCGCGAATGAAGTCCGGGTCGATCGCGTCGGCGCCAGCCAAATGCACGAGCAGGCCGCAGAAGAGGACGCTGTCGGTTCCCGGTGCGATCTGCAGGCTGAGATCGGCCTCGTCCGCCGTGGGGGTGCGCCGCGGATCGATGACGACGATGCGCGCGCCGCGCTCGCGTCTGTTGCGTACCATCCTGTGGTGCAGGATCGGGTGGCACCAGGCCGCATTTGAGCCGACGAGCACGACGAGATCGGCCTGGTCGAGATCTTCATAGCAGCCGGGCACCGTATCGGAACCGAAGGCACGCTTGTGGCCGGCAACGGAGGAGGCCATGCACAGGCGCGAGTTCGTATCGATGTTGGCCGAACCGATGAAACCCTTCATCAGCTTATTGGCGACGTAGTAGTCCTCAGTCAGCATCTGGCCTGAGACATAGAGGGCAACCGCATCGGGCCCGTGCCGATCGATGATGGCGCGGAATCCCGTCGCGATGCGATTGAGCGCTGCGTCCCAGGAGGTGCGGGTCAGCGCACCGTCGGCGCCGCGCATCATCGGGTGCAGTACGCGCCCATCGAGCGACAGGGTTTCGCCCAGGGCCGTGCCCTTCGAGCAGAGGCGCCCGAAGTTCGCCGGGTGCAGCGGATCGCCGGCAATCACGGTGCCCCCAACTCCATCGGCCCGCGCGAGCACGCCGCAGCCGACCCCGCAGTAAGGGCACGTCGTGCGGACTTGCGGCGTCGCGTAGGGGAGATCCATGCGCGCCCTCAATAGACGTCGGTTTGGTAGCGCCCGGCCTTCTTCAGCGCTGCGACGCGTGATGTTGCGTCCTCGGCCGACGTCTCACTGTGCGCTGCTAGGATATCGATCAGCGCTGCTTCGACGTCCTTGGCCATACGCTGCGCGTCGCCGCACACATAGAAATGCGAGCCGCGCTCCAGCCACGCGAAGAGTTCGGCGCCCTCCTCGCGCATCCTGTCCTGGACATAGACCTTCTTGTCTCCATCGCGAGACCAGGCGAGCGACAGCTTGGTCAGCGTGCCAGCGACCTGAAGCTCGGCGAATTCCTCCTCATAGAAAAAGTCGGTGGCGCGCCGCTGATGCCCGAAGAACAGCCACGCAGGCCCCGGTGCCTTTACCGCGTGACGCTCCTGCAAGAAGGCGCGGAAGGGGGCCACGCCGGTACCGGGTCCCACCATGATGATCGGCGTCGAAGGATCGGTCGGCAGCGCGAATCCATGCGCCTTCTGCACGTACACCTTGACCTTGGCTCCTGGCGCAATGCGGCCATCGAGGAAGGTTGAGGCGACGCCCTCTCGCTCGCGACCGCCCGTGGTGTAGCGCACCGCATCGACGGTAAGGCAGACGCGTCCGGGGTTGGCCTTCGGAGAGGAGGAGATCGAGTAGAGGCGCGGCTGCAGCGGCTCGAGCGACTCGATGAAGGCTTCCGGATCGGGACGAATGCCTGGAAACTTTTCCAATGCGGCAAGGACGTCGAGCGACTCCGCATCGCCATCGGGATCGTCACCTTTGGCGAGGGCTCGCGCCGTCTGTCGGCGTACGCCACCGGTCAGATACGAGATGAGCTCAAACAGCGCATCGGGCGCAGAGCCAAGGGCCATATCCTCGATCAGAACCTCGCGCAGCGGCTTTCCGGCAATGGGGAAGTCGGGAGGAGCGCCGATGACGGACAGAACGCTATCGACGAGGTCCGGCGCGTTGCTGGGGTAGACGCCAAGGCTGTCGCCCACCTCGTAGTCCAGCCCGCATTCCGAAAGATCGAGGACGACGTGGTTGGTAGTCTTCGCCGAGGCCGGCGCATTCACGCGGCGACGGGAGACGAAGGCCGCAAGGACTGGATTTTCGCGGCTACGTCCGGGGCGCGCATCGTCCGACGCGGGAAGCCGCGCCGCCTCCTTGGCGGCCTGCTCGTCGGGATCGAGCACACCGCCGCCCATCTCCTCGACGAGCGCTTTCAACATGCGCGCGGTTGCCTTGCCGCCGGGAACGCACAAATTGAGCCGCGGCTCGGCTTGCTGCGCGATCGCGTTCGAGTAGTCCTCGCAATTGTAACCGCACTGGCCGCAATCCTGCTGCGCCATGGCCGCCATCATCCGCCGCCGCAGCGGGCGCTCCTCGGCGAGCTGCATGCGTTCTTCCAACGCCATCGCCGGATCGTGCCAGGGCGAGGACCCGTCATCGCCGTCGGTAAGCGAGCCAGCCATCGTCTGCAGAGGAACGGCGGCGGCTGGCGCCGGTGCGATGCCCGCATCGAGCGACAAGAGGCCAGCAAAAAAGCCATTGAGCCAGGCGCGCTGCTCGGGGCTGAACGGGGCTGACTCCGGAATGAGCGGCGTCGAAGGAGGCGGCGTCTGCAGGGTCATGCCGTCTGCTCCTCCATGAGGCGCTTCAGCACGGGCACGTCGTGGCGATTGGCGAAGGCGAAGAAGGGATCGTCGTTGCGTTCACGGTTGGCAAGGTAGGCGCGCAACAACTGCTCGACTTTGCGCGGGCAATCCTCCTTCTTCACGTCTCTGATCAATTCGCGGCCAATGCGGGCATTGGCACCGGTGCCGCCGCCAACAACGATATGAAAGCCCTCGACCGTGTCGCCGTCCTCGTTGACCGGCACCTTCGCGGCGATGAGGCCGATGTCTCCGATGTAGTGCTGCGCGCACGAGTGGTGGCAGCCGGTCAGGTGGATGTTGATGGGCTGGTCAAGCTCCAGCCGGCTCTCGATGTGGCGCGCGATGAGCTCGGCCGTGCCTTTCGTGTCGGCGGCTGCGAATTTGCATCCCGTACTGCCGGTGCACGCGATGAGACCAGCGCGGATCGCCGTCGCCTTGGCGGAGAGGCCCATCGCCGCGATGCGCTGCAGAGCATCCGACACGTTGGTGTCCGATACGCCGGAAACGAGCAGGTTCTGCCAAACGGTAAGGCGGATGTCGCCGTCGCCAAGCTCGCGGGCAAGCGTCGCGATGGTGCGCATTTGCGCTGCCGTCAGCTTGCCGACCGGCAGCACAAGCCCGATCCAGTTGAGCCCCGGTTGTTTTTGCGGATGCACGCCGAGGTGCGCGACGCGGTCGGTATCGGGCCGCGGCCTTAAGTGCGCAGGCTCGACCCGCGACAGCTTTGTGCCGAGCTGCTCTTCGGCCGCGGTCAGGAACCTTTCAAACCCCCAAGCGTCGAGCACGTATTTCAGCCGCGCCTTGTTGCGGTTGGTGCGGTCGCCGTTGGCGATGAACACGCGCACGATGGCATCGGCCACGCGGGTTGCCTGTTCCGGCTTCAAAACGACGCCGGTGGAGCGGGCGATGTCCTTGTGGCCGGTGATGCCGCCGAGCACGAGGCGGAAGTAGATGCCAGCAGGGATGGGCGCACCGTCAACGACCTCGACGGCCTGGAAGCCGATGTCGTTCGTCTCCTCGAGTGCCGCCACGCGCCCGGCGCCGTCGAACGCTACGTTGAACTTGCGCGGCAGACCCGTGAGGGAGCGATCGTTGAGGATGTGGAAATGCCATTCGCGAGCGTACGGGCGCGTATCGAGCAGCTCCTGCGGGTCGATGCCGGCGGTGGGCGTGCCGGTGACGTTGCGGATGTTGTCGGCGCCGGAGCCGCGCGAGCAAAGGCCGAGATCCTGGATCGCCTCGACGACCTTCACGGCGTTGCCAGCGGCGATGTCGCGGATCTGTAGATTGGCGCGCGTGGTGACGTGGCTGTAGCCGCCGCCCAACGTCTCGGCGATGCGCGCGAGGCCGTCGAGCTGCGCAGCGGTCATGATGCCGTTGGGGATGCGCAGGCGGCACATATAGCTGTCCTGCGCCGGTGCGACGTAGAACAGACCGTAGTAGCGCCAGCGGAAGTTGTCGGGCGCCTTGGGAAACTCCGCGCGCTCGGCTTGGCCTTTGAGGCGCGCGTAGGCATCGAAGGGATGCTCCTCGCGTTTCCACTTCTCCTGGTCGCAGAGCTTCTTTCCCGCCGCCTCGACCTCAGCCTGCGCCTTGAGATGCGCAGCATCCGGCCCCGTCGGCTCTGCTGGCCCTGCGTTGCCTGACGCCGACGGCTTCAGGCCCTTCGCAACGCGGCTTACCTGCAGCCCCGAGACGAGTCCTTCGAGGTAGCGCTTCTGCTCGCCGGTGAAGTCTTCAGTCTTAGTCTTCGTGTCGCTCATGCCGCCTCCGCAGTATGAGGGGCCGGCGGCTCGCAGAAGGCACGGCCAAACACGAGACCTTCGCGGATTTCCGAAATGGGCTGGCCCGAGCGAATGAGATCGAGATACCAGAGCGCGTCCGCCGTATCGCCGAGAAGTAGCGCGCCGGCCAGACGGCCATCCTTGAGGATCAGCTTGCGGTAGCTGCCGCGTTCGGCATCGGTGAGCAGAATGGGCTCGGAACCCGACGCGCCCGCGAAGTCTCCCGCCGAGAAGACGTTGATCCCCGACACTTTCAAGTTGGTCGCGAGCAGCGAACCTTCATAGCAGCCGCTCTCGCCGGCGAGATGCCGCGCCAGCACGCGCGCCTGGTCGTAGGCCGGCTCGACAAGGCCGTAGCAGATGCCGCGATGCTCGGCGCACTCGCCGATCGCGTAAACGTCCGCGGCACTCGTTTGCAGTTGATTGTCGACGACGATGCCGCGCTTGACGTCGATGCCAGCGCCCTGCGCCAGCCCGGCGCGCGGCCGAATGCCCGCCGCCATGATGATGAGATCGGCTTCCAGGATGCGTTCGTCGGCGAGGCGAAGCCCGCTGACGTCCTTGCGTCCCTCTACGGCGGCGCTTTCCGCGTTGAGTTCCACGCGGATGCCGATATCTTCGAGCGCGACCTTCAGCATCCCGGCGGAGCGCGGATCGAGCTGACGCTCCATCAGTCGGTCCATGAGGTGTACGACCGTCACCTCGGCCCCCGCCTTGTTGAGGCCATAAGCCGCCTCCAGGCCAAGAAGTCCGCCGCCGATGACGATTGCACGCATGCCTGCACGCGAGCGTGAGAGCATATCGGCGACGTCGCGGCGCGTACGAAAGGTCAACACCCCCGGAAGGTCGGCGCCGGGAAGCGGCAGCCGTATCGGCTCCGACCCCGTTGCCAGCACGAGCTTCGAATAGCCAAGCGTCGCGCCTCCCTCGAGGCGCACCTCCCGCGTGCCCGTGTCGATCTCCGTCGCCCGGCGGCCGTAGACCAGCGTGACGCCCTTGGCTTCCCACCAGGCGCGCGGCTTGAGCTCGATGTCCGTTTCCCCCACCGCTCCGGCGAGCAGCGACGACAGGAGCACGCGATTGTAAGCGAGCGCCGGCTCCTCGCCGATCACTGCGATCGCATAGCGTCCCTGAGCGCACTTGGTCAGCTCGTCGACGAGGCGCGCCGTGGCCATGCCGTTGCCGATGATCAGGAGCGGCTCGCTCATGCCGCGGCCTCCAGCGACTTCGTGCCAGCCGGCTTGGCAGCCGATCCATGCTCGAATTCGTCCAGGAATCCGAGGACCGCTTCCCGGTACTCGTAGTAGCGGGGATGTGCGAGCAGCGCCTGGCGCGTGCGCGGGCGAGGGATATCGATCTCGAGGATCCGGCCGACGCGGGCGTTCGGCCCATTGCTCATCATTACCACGCGGTCAGCGAGCAGAATGGCCTCGTCGACGTCGTGGGTGACGCACAGCGCCGTGACGGACGTGCGTGTCCACACCTCCATCAAGACTTCTTGCAGCGCCCAACGGGTCAGACTGTCGAGCATGCCGAACGGCTCGTCGAGCAGGAGGAGCTTGGGCGACAGGGCGAAGGCGCGCGCGATGCCGACCCGCTGCTTCATGCCGTTCGAGAGCTCGGAGGCGGACTTCGTGATGGCGTCGCCAAGACCCACACGGTTCAAGTAGTAGTGCACCACGTCCTGGCGCTCAGACCGCGTGGCGTCGGGATATACGCGATCGACGCCCAGAGCGACATTCTGCTCGGCCGTGAGCCACGGCACCAGCGAGGGCGCTTGAAACACGACCGCACGGTCGGGCCCGGCGTCGGAGACTTCGCGATTGTCGAGGAAGATGCCGCCTTTCGTCACGCTCTGCAGTCCGGCAGCCATCGACAGCACCGTCGATTTCCCGCAGCCGGAATGGCCGATCAGCGAGACGAACTCCCCCTTCTTCATCTTGAGGTCAAAGCCATCGACGACGGTCAGCGGGCCCTTCGGCGTCGGAAACGTCTTGGAGATCTGGCTGAAGTCGAGATAGCGGTCCTCGCGCCGGGCCTTGGTCGCTGCTTTCACATAGGCGGCCGGCAGCCGATCCTCCTTGGCAAAGAACGGCACGACGTTCGGCAGCGCGACGCCGCCCTCGCTCGCCGTCCGTCGGAGCTCGCCAGCCTCCATCAGGTAGCGGGTGATATCGGCGCGCAGGCGGTGGAACGCCGCATCGTGATTGAGCGCCACACGATTGCGCGGCCGCTGAAGGGATACCTTGTAGCTCGGGCCAAGCGTGCCGTCGGGGTTGAGCGGCACGATGCGGTCGGCGAGCAGGATCGCCTCGTCGACGTCATTGGTGACGAGCACCATCGTCGCGTTGGTGGCGGCGCCTATCCAGGCGAGCTCGTCCTGCAGCTTGGATCGTGTCAAAGCATCGAGCGCGGACAGCGGCTCGTCGAGCAGGAGAACCTCGGGCTGCATAGCGAGCGCGCGCGCAACCGATACCCGCTGACGCATACCACCCGACAATTCCGCCGGCCGGCGGTCGCGCGCATGCGCGAGCCCGACCATGGACACGTATTTCTCGGTGAGTGCCTGGCGGGCAGCCTTGGCCTCCTTGCCATGAACGGCATCGACGGCGAGCGCGATGTTGTCCCATACGGTGAGCCAGGGCATCAGGGCGTAGCTCTGAAACACCACTCCGCGTTGGGGGTCTGGCCCCGTGACGCGGCTGCCCTTGAACAGCACCTCACCCTTGTCCGGCATCATCAAGCCCGCCATCAGCGAGATCAACGTCGTCTTGCCGGTGCCCGAGAAACCGAGGATGGCGAGAAGCTCGTTCTCCTCGACCTGCAAATCGATGCCCTTCAAAACTTCGCTGCGCGCTTGGCCGCTGCCGTAGCCGGCCGAGACGCCTTTCAGCTCGAGAATTGCCATGCTCGTCTCCCCTAGCGCGCGAGGTCATGACTGACGGCGGCCTGCAGCGCTAACATCAGCCGGTCGAGGAGAAAGCCGATGATGCCGATGGTCAGCACGGCCACCATGATGCGCGCCAGGGAATCGGAGGAGCCGTTCTGGAACTCATCCCAGACGAATTTCCCCAGCCCGGGATTCTGCGCCAGCATCTCGGCGGCGATCAGAACCATCCAGCCGACGCCGAGCGACAGTCGCAGCCCCGTGAAGATGTAGGGCAGCGCCGACGGCAGCACGACGCGGAGGATCTTGGTGCTCCAGGAAAGCTTCAAGACGCGGCCGACATTGATCAGGTCACGATCGATAGACGCCACGCCGATGGCCGTGTTGATCAGGGTTGGCCATAGCGAGCACAGCATCACCGTAACGGCGGACGTGACGAAGCTCTTGGGGAATCCCGGCTGCTCGTCGAGATAGACGGCAGAGACGACCATGGTGACGATCGGCAACCAGGCGAGCGGCGACACCGGCTTGAAGATCTGGATGATCGGATTGAGCGCGGCGTTGAATGTCGGGGAAAGCCCGCACAGCACGCCGAGCGGAATAGCAATGAGGCTCGCCAACAGAAAGCCGGTGAAGACCGTCTTGAGCGAGGTCAGGATCTGATCGAAATAGGTCGGGCGACCGAGATACGTTTGCCGTTTTACTTCGGCGTCGGGATTCTTCGCCAGCGTGTCGGCGATGCGCGCCTCTTGCCGCTCGTAGAACGCTACCTCCCTATCGTGCTCGGCGACGTGGTCGCCCCACAAGACGCTGAATTGCTGCAGAACTTGCGCGGGGCCGGGGATGGCACCCAGTGAGGTGACGACACGCGGCGCCAACACCGACCAGAGTCCGAGGAAACAAGCGATGGCGATCAGGGGCACCAACAGTTCGTGCCATATCGTCTTCAACTGCTGTATAGGCCGGTCGCCGACGAGCAGGCGGGCGAGCGACACGAGCCAAGCAAGGCCCAGCGGCTTGAGCGTCCGGTCGAACCGCTCGAGCATCGGCGCCAAGCGCTCTTTCAACGGAAGCGCGGTTCGAGCAACAGCATCGTCAATGAGCGCCATGACACATTCCTTGCGTGCAAGTTGCGTTGCGACGACTCAGTGGCTGACCACTTCGTTGCCGGCGACCGTCTGCATGTCTTTGAGGCCGATGGGGAACTTGGACAGGTAATCGTTGGGCTTCTTCCCGTCGTACTCGATGCCGTCGATGAACGCGGCGGTGGATGGCTTGAAGCCGTCGGTTCCGAACGGGAAGTCCTCTCTCGTTGCCTTGCCTTCCGAAATCAGCGCCGCGGCGGCCTGCATGTAGATGTCGGGCCGATAAACCTTCTTGGCGACCTCGAAGTACCAAGCATCGGACTGAGCCTCGGCGATCTGTCCCCAGCGGCGCATCTGCGTCAGGTACCAGATGGCATCCGAGTAGAACGGGTACGTTGCGAAGTGCTTGAAGAAGACGTTGAACTCGGGTGCTGCGCGCTTGTCGCCCTTGCCGTACTCGAACGTGCCAGTCATCGAATTGGCGATGACCTTCTCGTCGGCGCCCACGTAGTTCGACTGCGCGAGAATTTTGACGGCCTCGGCTCGGTTTTCCGGATCATCGAGCCACTTGCCGGCGCGGATCAGGGCCTTGACCACGGCGAGGTGGGTGTTGGGATTTTCCGCCGCCCATTTGGCAGTCACGCCGAACACCTTCTCCGGATTGAGCTTCCAGATGTCGTCGTCGATCACGATGGGAACGCCGATCCCCTTGGCGACCGCCGCCTGGTTCCACGGCTCGCCGACGCAGTAGCCGAGGATCGTGCCGGCCTCGAGAGTTGCCGGCATCTGCGGCGGCGGCGTTACCGAGATCAGCACGTCGGACTGGATCTGCCCCCCAGTATTGTCGGGGGAATAGAACCCAGGCCGGATGCCGCCGGCCGCGAGCCAATAGCGAAGCTCGTAATTGTGCGTCGAGACCGGAAACACCATGCCCATGTTGAAGGGCTTGCCTTCGGCGCGGTAGCGGTCGACGACGGGCTTCAGGGCGCGCGCCGAAATGGGGTGCGCCGGCTTGCCGTCGGGGCCGAGCGCGAGGTTGCCCTTCATCTCCTCGAAGACGGCATTCGACACGGTGATGGCGTTGCCGTTGAGGTCCATCGAGAACGCGGTGACGACGTCGGCTTTGGTGCCGTAGCCGATGGTCGCGCCGAGCGGTTGACCGGCCAGCATGTGCGCGCCGTCGAGCTCGCCGGTGATCACCCGATCGAGCAGAACTTTCCAATTGGCCTGAGCTTCGATCTGAACTTGCAGCCCCTCCTCCTCGAAGAAGAGCTTCTCCTTGGCGATGGCGAGCGGCGCCATGTCGGTGAGCTTGATGAATCCGAGCTTGAGCTGGTCTTTCTCAAGTGGGCCGGCCTCGGCCACGAGTGCGCCGACCGGAGCTAGCAGCACCAGCAGCGCTCGAAGTGCGCGGCCGCGCAAAATGGTGGCGATTCTCATCCATCTCCGGCCGCTCGACAGTTTAGATGTCATGCCGTTCTCCCCACTTGGCACCTGACCGGGCGCCGAAAATGAAAAAGCGCTGCGTCGAACAACCGATCGCTGAGCGATCAGTCTTCGAGGCAGCGCTGCCTATGCGGCCCGCCATTGGACCGCGATCTAATGCCGGAAGCTCTCGCCCCCGTTCGCGTTAAGTAGGATCAAGAAGCATGCCAGATCGGTTGCTCTTGAATCGGCCATGGAAATCAACACGCTGCCTAATTCTTTCGCAGCGTCGGGAGGCGCTGTATTGCGCAATCATTGTGCAATGCACATCGAGCTTGCTTGATAGTTCGGCAAGTTGCCGTCGCACACGCACTTCAGGCGTTGTGCTGAGCGAAGGCATCGAGATCGGCACTCGCCGCGCGGATCTGCAGCCCTTTGAGATAAGGAACCGCTGCCGCTGCATCGAAGGCGCCATCTCCGAAGAACAGGTGCTTTGCGCTTGAAGGGGAGGCCTCGGGTGCGCCCCCGCCACCCTCGCGTTTGAAGTCGCTCGCGGGCACGTCGAC
>Ga0299912_10002276_pt1 | contig 15743 bp, 19 predicted proteins | sample RVTome_2_FD_207667 | JGI IMG/M metagenome (GOLD analysis project Ga0299912, IMG submission 207667) | Soil microbial communities from uranium-contaminated site in the Upper Colorado River Basin, Wyoming, United States - RVT95D214 (version 2) ... | reverse complement strand
ACTTCATCGCTTTTGGTCTCCTTCACGCCGCCGCCGAAGAGCATGCTCGGAAGACCGAACTTCGGAGCCTGGGCCTGGGTGAAGGCCTGGCGATGAATCCAGCCCGTATTGCCTTGATATTCTACCTTGTACCAATCCCCGGCCTTGGTCACCACGTTCACTTCCGCGCCCTGGGGCACCGGGGCGATGGGGGTGCCGGAGAAATTCGGGTCCGCATGGAGGGACTGGTTTCCCTGAGTGACTTTCAGGGTTTCCGCCCCGGCCAGACCCGGGGCGCAGAGAAGAGCGGCCAGACCCAGGAGCACCAGCCATACCCGGGGCCTTTTTAACCAAGCTGTGGCTTTCACTTTTCCTCCTTTTCCTTGGCTGCTTAAGGAGAGACGCAAACTAATGGGGCCGGAACCCCAAAAATATTACCACTTTGTCGGAGCATAGTCGATTTTATCTAAATTTGCAAATCAAGGGCGGAAAATACCGGCGGAGGGTGAAGAAGAGTCAGGGGAGGGGAGAGGCCGGAGTCCTGGAGGCCTCAGCTCCTTCCCCTTCCCTGGAAATGCCTGCAACAGAGCTTTAAAGGAGCAACCCTGTGGGAAAAGAAAATTTTCCCCCAACTCCCCCGGGGTCCCTTTATCGGAAGGGGCAAAGCCATTGACACCCCGGGGGTCCCTTGATAATATTATTATTTGTCGGGACGTGGCGCAGACTGGTAGCGCACCTGAATGGGGTTCAGGGGGTCGGAGGTTCAAATCCTCTCGTCCCGACCAGGATAAGGCAATAAATAAGGCAAGTTACCGGAAGCAAATCGGGCTTGCCTTTAATCATTTTTAGGTGGTGTGCACATAGTATGCACACTTCCATTTTGAGCTTCCAAAATCCTGCCCACAGAGCGTCATTAGCCTATCCTGCTCACGCCATGGCGGATGCCCTCTGGCATCCTCCCTCAGGAAAAAACAGCCCCATGGCTCATGCTCACCCCCCCCAGGTTTCGCACCAATGAAGTCAGTTTAAGTCTAAATCGCCTTAACCTTTATAGCAACGGTTCCTTCCCCGGTTCCACCAGGACCCCCAGGCCGATTCTCGCCCGTAGGCTGTTTCTCATAAATTCCGGGACCCCTGGGACTTTCTTCTGTTGCCCGTTCAGCATCGCAACGCCCTCATGTTGATGAGAAAAACCTAAAACCGGAGACTGGGACTCCTACCCCCCCTGTCAATATGTTGGCCATGGAAAAAATTCAAAAATTGAATGCGAAGGAATTCTTGTTTTTGGGGATGGCATTTGAAGATATGGAGCCAATATTGCTTAATTTTTAGATGGAGTGACAATGGCAAGATATTTCGCACCAGGGTTTTATGATCCACGATAGAGCAGCCAATCAAACTGAAGGAGAATCTGCAGTGGCTTGGCAGAAGGGCAATTATATAAATTGATTGAAGATGTTAAGAAAAGGATGTATCCTTTTCTTTGTACAAAGGCGGTTGGAAGTGATGAATATCAAATAGCATGCGGGAGAATGGTCTATGGCTGAAACCGATGTGCAAAGAGAACTTTCGCACCTACAGTTAGCCAAGTGCCCCACCGGCATCCAGGGGCTGGATGAGATCACCGGCGGCGGCCTGCCCCGGGGGCGCCCTACCTTGGTGTGCGGCGGCGCCGGCTGCGGCAAGACCCTGCTGAGCATGGAGTTTGTGGTGCGGGGGGCCGTCACTTACGGTGAGCCCGGCGTCTTCATGTCTTTTGAGGAAACCTCGGAGGAGCTGGCCAAGAACGTGGCCTCCCTGGGTTTCGATTTGGCGGACCTGGAAAAACAAAAGCTCCTCGCCCTGGATTTCGTTTATATCGAGCGTCGCGAAATCGAGGAGACCGGTGAATACGACCTCGAGGGCCTCTTCATCCGCCTGGGGCACGCCATTGACTCCGTGGGGGCCAAACGGGTGGTGCTGGACACGGTGGAAGCCCTGTTCGCGGGATTCCCCAACGAGCTCATCCTGCGCTCCGAGTTGCGCCGCCTCTTCCGTTGGCTGAAGGACAAGGGCGTCACCGCATTGATCACCGGAGAGCAGGGCGAAGGAACCCTGACCCGCCACGGCATCGAGGAATACGTCTCCGACGCGGTGTTGCTCCTGGATCACCGGGTGGTGGACCAGATCGCCACCCGTCGCCTGCGGTTCATCAAATACCGGGGCTCCGTGCACGGCACCGATGAATACCCCTTCTTGATAGACGAGAGCGGCATTTCCATCCTGCCCGTCACCTCCCTGGGGCTGGATCACGAGGTCACCAGCGAACGCGTCTCCACCGGCATCCCGCGCCTGGATGGCATGTTGGGGGGCCAGGGGTATTACCGGGGCAGCAGCCTTCTGATCTCCGGCAGCGCCGGCTCCGGCAAGACCACCCTGGCGGCTTACTTCGCCGACGCCGCCTGCCGCCGGGGGGAGCGTTGCCTCTACCTGGCCTTCGAGGAATCCCAGAACCAGATCATCCGCAACATGCGCTCCATCGGGCTTAACCTGGAGCCTTGGGTCAAGCAAGGGTTGCTCAAGTTCCATGCCGCTCGTTCCACCCTCTACGGCCTGGAGATGCACCTGGCCATGATCCACAAGCTGGCCAACGACTTGCAGCCCGGCACGGTAATCATGGACCCCATTACCAACCTGTCCATTGTGGCCAGCCACAACGAAGTGAAGTCGGTGCTCATGCGCCTGGTGGATTTTTTCAAGAACCGGCAAATCACCATCCTGTTTACCAACCTGACCCATTCGGGAGAGTTGGAGACGACCACCATCGGGGTTTCCTCCCTCATGGACACCTGGCTGCTGCTCTTGAGCGCAGAGAGCAGCGGTGAGCGCAACCGGGTCTTCCAGCTCTTGAAGTCCCGGGGCATGGCCCACTCCAACCAGATGCGGGAATTTATCATCACCGATAAGGGCATCGACTTGGTGGACGTCTATCTGGGCCCCGGCGGGGTCTTAACCGGCGCGGCCCGGCTGCAGCAAGAGGCCCAGGAGAAGGCCGCGGCCCTGGCCACCCAAGAGGAACTGGAGCACCGCCGCCGCGTTCTCGACCGCAAGCGCCAGATCATGGAAGCCCAGGTCGCGGCCTTGCAGGCGGAGATTAGCGCAGAAGAAGAGGAGCTGCAGACACTGCAGGATAAGAGCAAGCTCCAGCTAAAAATTGCCGGAGAGGAAAGAGAGCGGCTGGCCTTGGCCCGCAAAGCCGATTCCCCGGAGTTCAAATAGGGAGAATATACCGATGCCCAAAGAAAAAGATTATGAACTGCGGCTCTACGTGGCGGGAATGACCCCCAAGTGCCTGGCCGCGTTTGCCAACCTCAAAAAAATCTGCGAAGAGCATCTGGAAGGGCGGTACTCCATCCAGGTCATCGATCTCCTGGAGAACCCGAAATTAGCTCAGGGCGATCAGATTCTGGCCATCCCCACCCTGGTGCGCAAGCTCCCCGAGCCGGTGCGCAAGATTATCGGCGACCTCTCCAACACCGAAAAGGTCCTGGTAGGGCTGGACTTGCGGGAGCGGACCTGAAGGGCGGTTTTCCTTTTTCAGTTTTCGGTTTTCCGTTGGCCATATGCGCAGGCTAAACTTTCATGGCCGACACCTGCCACCCCCAGGGGATTTTGGTATTCACTACTTGGGTTTTCACGGTAAAGCCTGCGGTTACATGGTTTTTAGCTTTTCGGAATCATTTGATTCAATTCCTGCTAATTAAAGGCCGATGCCTCCAAAGGGGGGGAAACTAAATTATCTTGTTTCAGTAAATGTTATTCGGGGGTCAGCATGGACGAGCCCAAAATGAAGGAACTGGAGGAAGTGGAAGATGCCTTGAAAGAGCGGGAGACGGGCCATTATGTCTTGCGGCTCTACGTTGCCGGCCTTAACAGAATATCCCTCCGGGCCATTGAAAACCTCAACAAAATCTGCGCAGAGCACTTGCAGGGACGCTACGAGCTGGAGGTGATTGATATTTACCAGCAGCCGGTCCTGGCCCAGGGTGAGCAGATTATCGCGGTGCCCACCCTCATCAAGCAGTTGCCGCTGCCGCTCCGAAGGTTCATCGGCGACCTGTCCCAGACGGAAAAGATCCTGGTGGGGCTGGATTTGAGACCTAAGTAAGAGTTTTCGGTTTTCAGTTTTCAGTAAATCAGTAAAAGAGAAAAACAATGTCAGAAAAGATGCGCAAATCCCGTTCGTATCGCGATTTGGAGGTTTGGAAATCTGCGGTTACTTTTGTTAAGGAAATTTACCTGGTAACCGCTAAATTCCCGCCGTCGGAGATTTATGGCTTGACTGGTCAGATCAGAAGGGCCGCAGTGTCCATCCCGTCCAACATCGCCGAAGGACAGGGAAGAAACTCGGGCAAAGAGTTCCGCCAGTTTTTGGGCATTGTCCTGGGATCAGTGGCGGAAGTAGAAACTCAGCTAATCATTGCCAAAGAAATAACGTACTTAAATGTTGAAGAACTGAATCCTCTTTTGGAAAGAATCGATCACATCAGAAAAATGCTCAGGGGGCTCTCCAATAGTCTGAAATAAAGTGTTATTTTACCGAAAACCGAAAACCGAAAACTTACCATAGAGGCATCAAAATGGCCACAAGTCACCCCTCCCCGGAAGACCTCTCAGCCGAAATCGCCGACCTCCGCAACCGCCTCGAAGAGGCGGAGGACACCCTGCGGGCCATCCGGGAAGGCGAAGTGGACGCCTTGGTGGTTTACGGGCCCGCGGGTGAGCAAATCTATACCCTCAAAGGCGCAGATTACTCCTACCGCATTCTTATAGAGGCCATTAACGAGGGCGCCGGTATCCTGGCTCTGGACGGGGACATCCTGTACGCCAATCAACAACTGGCGGAAATCCTGGGAGCCCCCCTGGAGAGGCTGATGGGGACGTGCATCTATGACTACGTGGAGGCCGGGGACCGGGAACTCTTGATGGCGCTGCTGGAGCATGGCCGGCAAAGCGCCAGTAAGGGGGAAGTCTCACTCAGAAACCGATACGGCGTGATCGTACCGGCTTACCTGTCCTTCAGAAGCTTCAATCTGGAAGAGGTCCCCGGCGCCGTCTGCCTGGTGGTGACGGACCTCACCCAGCAGAAGCGCCAGGAAGCCATCCTGGCCGAAGAGCAGCTCTCCCGGGCCATCTTTGAGCAGGTGGAGGCGGTCATCTTGGTCGTCGATCCCGAGGGCCGCATCCTCCGGGCTTCCCAAGAGGCGCACCAGATTTGTCGCAACAATTTGCTGCTCCGGCAATTTGACGAGGTCCTCCGGCTGGCAATCTTCGATACGACCGGCGGGAAAAGTGGTCCGGCCGCCTACAAGCCATTTCCTTTCAGTTCGATTCTTCAAGGAAAGATCTTTCACGGCCTGGAGGTCAGATTCTACCCGCCCGAAGACCGGGAGTCTCTGGAGATGTTACTGAATGCCGGGCCCCTCCGGGGCAGCCAGGGGGAGGTCATGGGCGCGGTGGTGGCCTTGACGGACATCACGGAGCGCAAGCGCGCTGAGGAGGCCCTCATACAGGCCCACGACGAACTGGAGCAGAGAGTGAAAGACCGGACCGCGGAACTGCGGCTTACGGTGGCTCAACTCCAAGAGGAAGTAACGAATCGCCTGCAGACGGAAGAATCCCTTAAGGAATCCGAAGCGCGCCTCCGTCACCTTTCTTCCCATCTCATCGCCGCCCAGGAAAGGGAACGCAAGCGCCTGGCCGCGGAACTCCATGACGAGGTGGGTCACGCCCTTCTGACCATCAAGCTGGAATTGCGGGCCCTGGAGCGGGGCCTGACCCCGGAGCAGAAAACGCTGGCCAAGGACATCGAGGCCCTGCAGCCCTTCATCGACGGCGTGCTGGACAACGTGCGCCGCCTGTATTTCGATCTCAGCCCGGGCAACCTGGAGGACCTGGGGCTCACCGGCGCCCTGCGCCAGATGCTGGACGAATTCGCCAAACACCACCGGGACATCCGTTGGAAAGTGAAACTGGACAACCTGGATGCGGATTTTTCCCTCCCCACCCAAACGGCCATTTACCGCGTCATGCAGGAGATCTTAAACAACATCGGCAAGCACGCCAAGCCTTCCCGGGTCTCCGTGAGGGTAAATCGAAATCCCACCGCCGCCCTCTTTACGGTGGAGGACAACGGCTGCGGCTTCGATGCGGCCCAGGCCCTCTCTGTGGGCAACCCCAAGAAGGGGCTGGGATTGGCGGCCATGGAAGAGCGGGTACGGATGCAGGGCGGCACCCTCGAGATCATCAGCCGGGAAAACCAGGGGACCAGGGTCGCCTTCACCCTTCCCCTGGGCTCCGGGAGGGAATAAATGGACGTTTGCTCCATCGTGCTGGCCGACGACCACGTCATGTTCCGCAAAGGCGTGAAGCGCATCATTGAAGAGACCCCCGGCCTGGAAGTGGTGGGGGAGGCTAACGACGGCCTGGAGCTTCTTCGCCTCTTGAAGGCCCAGCTCCCGGACCTGGTCATCCTGGACATCTCCATGCCCCACCTCCGGGGCCTGGAAGCCACCCGGGAGATCAAGAGGCTCTATCCCCGGGTCAAGGTCATCCTCCTGACCATGCACCGGACCAAGGAGTTTTTGCAGCAGGCCCTGGAGGCCGGGGCCGAGGGCTTTCTCTTGAAAGAGGACGCCGACTTCGAGCTCTTGCGGGCCATCCAGACGGTCAGGGGGGGAAAAAAATTCATCTCAACCCTCCTGTCCACCGAGATGGCGGATCTGGCCTTGCGGAAACAGGCGGCAGATCCCGATCCCCTCACCCTCCGGGAAAAGACCATCGTCAAGCTTCTGACCGAAGGCAAGACTGCCAAGGAAATTGCGGACCTCCTGTATATCAGCGTCTTCACGGTGCGACGGCACCGGGACAACATCATGCGGAAACTCAACCTGAAGAAACTGGCCGACCTCATCAGGTACGCCCTCAGCCGGGGCATCACCACCGGCCCCCCTTGATTTTGTCAAGAGCCGGAGCACCGAAAAAGCCCGTTTCGGGAGAGGGGCCGGGGCTTCCCGCCTGACCCTCCGCCCCCGGCAGCTTTGAGGGGAAGAGAAAAAGCACTCCCGCGGTAACCTCCTTTCGCCTTTCCCCTGTAAAATTCGGCCTCTCTCCATAATTTTCATTAATGGTCGCTTTTGCCTAGGGCGAATAGTCATTTCTCACCTCCCCAATTGGTCAATCCTGTCCATAGACTTGCCCCGCCCCCGGGTGGATAATGACGTCAACTCAGATTCTCCACCCACGCACTTAACTGGAAAACCTTGGCGGGAATCCGTTTCACTCCCATCTTCCCTGGAAAGTTTCAGCCTTCCTCGGATGTTCAAGGAGGCGCCTTGAGACCGGAAGATATTTTAATCGTCAATGATGGCTCACCTTTTCTTAAGACCATGGGCCTGATCCTGGGGGAGAAAGGCTATCGGACCTGCGTCACCGACAGTCCCTTAGAGGCTCTGGCGGAGCTGGCCAGAAAATATTTCCGCCTGGTGATCGTCAAGCTGCAGGGGAAAACCGCCGACTCCCCGGCGTTGCTGAACGCGGTGAAAGACCTGAACCCCGAAGCCACGCTCATCATCCTGGGGGAGGACGTCCGCCTCCCCGTGGAGGCCTTCCAGCTCGCGGTGGACGATTACATCCTCCTGCCCTGCCGGCCGGTGGAGGTCTGGCGCCGCATCACGAGTTGCCTGAAAGCCCTCCGGGGCGCCGCCCCTCCGGAGGCCGTCCAGGGGAAGCTGAACCCCACCAATGGGCAGGTCTTGACCAAATTGTCCCTCCTCTTCCACGACCTGAGGAGTGGCCTGGTCTCACAGCAAGCGGCTTTAAAACTGTCCCGCCGCCTGGCCCAAGGGCAGCTTGACGCCGATGTGGACCGGCTCTTAGAAGACGCCGGCAAGAAAGCCGATTGGCTGCAAGCCCTCCTGGAGGGGTTTTTGCGGCATGCTTTCCTGTGCCAGGAAAGTGATGCAGAAACGGACATCTGCCACATCCGGGAGGACGTGGTGGCCCCGGTCCTGGATGAACTCAGGAACGACTTGCAGAAGCATTGCGTCGCCCTCGAGAATCACCTGGATTTCCTGCCTTCCCACCTGGGAACAGTCAAGGGCGACAAGGTGGCTCTTAGGAGCGTTTTCCGGAACCTGATCAACAACGCCATCCAATACGGGGGCAAGGGGTGTTCCCTGAAGATCGATTACGACCGCTCTGACCCTTTTTTCCGCCTCCAGGTCTTTAACAGCGGGCCGGTCCCGCCCCAAAAAAACAGGCGCACCTTGTCCTCCAGCCTGCCCCCGGGAAATGGCAAAGGGAATGGGGGCGCCCGGGGCCTGGGGCTCGGCCTCCGCTTATCCCGGGAGATCCTCCAAAGTTACGGCGGCGATATTCTATGCGAGCCCCAGTCTGGGGGAACCAATGTTCAGGTCATTCTCCCATTGAGTTAATTAGATTTGGACTGGTAGGAGGGACAGATGAAAAAGATCATGGGACTGGGGGCGATGCTCCTGGCAGGTTTACTGGTAATCCCCGGCAATCTCTGGCTCGCGAGCCGAGTTCTGGCCCAAAGCGATTCGCAGACGATTGCAGATAAGCAACAGCAAGAGTTACAGCAGAAGCGGCAAGAGGAATGGCAGGATCGCGAACGGAAGGAGAAAAAACTGCAAGATACCGGCAAGCGCCATCAAGACGCCATCAAGCGCCAGGAGGATGCCGGCAAACGCCAGAAAGCCGCCGAACAGCGACTGCGGGAACTCGAGGAAGAAGAGAATTAAGACCGCCTAAACCATACTACCGGAGGAAATTGCCATGAACCGCGTAATCAAAATATCAGGGTGGCTGGCGATCGGGTTTTTCATCGCCTCGGCCCTGGCCATTTTCCCAGGCGCCGCCGCCGCCCAGACTTTGGACATCCGCATCCAATCCGATACTGGGGGCTCCCCCCCGGGGGAGCTTATGCTCATCGATCCGTCCGGAGACCGGACCGGTCCTGAGGACATGGAGATCCACCGGCGCAATCCGATGAGCGGTCTTTATAACCTGCGGGTAAGCGGCCTGAAAACCGGGGTGTACACCTTGTTTCTCAAGGCTTATAGCGCCAGCGGCAGCACCTCGGATGTGCGGTTTCCCCATATGAACATCAAGGATGGAGAGATCCATCACTATGACGTCAACTTTTCGGCTGAGGGGCCTAAGCTCGATGTGCGGCGAACCCGGGTTACCCCAGAGTAAAGCTTAATTGGTGATGATTTGAAGTGCAACTTGCATGGCATTCAGGGCTTGGGACCTTGGAAGGGAGGGAATTGATGGTTAGGGAAAGGGGTCAAAGGGGGCCGGTTGCCCAGGCCGATAACGATAACCAGGGGCTCGCCAGGTGGTCGCAGGGGCGTCCCCCCCCCCGCCAAGGGCATAGGCTTATGGAGGTTCAAGTTCAGGGCCTTGTCGTCGGGAATAGGGTCAGCTTCTGGGGTTAAGCTCAAGAACTATGTTCCATGCAGCAATTTTGGGCAGACGACGATGGGCTGCCGCCTCATTGAAGGTCCAATCTTCAATATTAAAAGAGTGGCGTGCCTTTCTTAAATTATAACAAAAGAAGGAGTAGATCATGCCTTTAATCCATGTCGTAATAGTCCTAATCGTAGTTGGTGTTCTTCTCTGGCTCGTCAACTCATACATCCCCATGGCGGGCTCCATTAAGTCGATCTTGAATGCTGTCGTAGTCATTGCCGTGGTCTTGTGGCTCCTGAGCGTCTTTGGGCTCATGGGTGAACTCTCCAAGATCCGAGTGGGGAAGTAACTGTCTTGGTTCAGCGCCAGAAGACGTTCTTTTTTGCTTAACCCGGGCGCCCAGTACGATAGCACAGACGAATTAATCTCTATTAAAGGAGGAGCACATGCCATACCAACCATACCTCGGGCCAGTCGTTGCTTTAATCGCCGGGATATTGATATTGGTTCAACCCAGCCTGTTGAGTATTATTGTGGCGGTTTACCTGATTGTCATAGGCATACTGGGGCTGATGGGGGCGCGGCCCTCGGGGTGGTGGGGCAGATAATCCTTTCGCCGCATAAAAGTAGCCTTTCTTGGCATTCAGGGCTTGGGGCCATGGCAGGGAAGGAATTGACGCCTGCGGGAACTCGAGGAAAAAGAGAAATAAGACCGCCTAAACAATACTACCGAAGGAAATTGCCATGAAACGAGTAACCAAAATAACAGCCTGGCTGGCGGTCTGGCTTTTCATCGCTTCGGCTCTGGCTATTTTCCCAGGCGCCGTCGCAGCCGCCCAGAGCGGAGAGACGCCGGGGATTATCCAGACAGTCCAGTACAGCGAAGAATCTGAGGGCCAGGTATATAGAGGGACTTTGGACCTCCGCATCCAATCCGAGACTGGGGGCTCCCCCCCGGGGGAGCTGGTGCTCACCGATCCTTCCGGAGACGGGACAGGTCCTGAGGCCTCGAACATCCACCTGCGCAATCCGATGAGCGGCCTTTATAACCTGCGGATAATCGGCCTGGAAATCGGGGTTTACACCTTGTTCATCAAGGCTTATAGCAGAAGCGGCAGCACCTCGGATGTGCGGTTCCCACATATGACCATCCAGGATGGAGATGTCCACCACTATCGGATAAACTTTTCGGCTCGGGGGCCCAAGCTTGATGTGCGGCGAACCCGGGTAACAAAGGAGTAAATCCCATGTGCATGCGGGTGCAAACGTTCACTTCCGGCCAGGCCCCGGGCCTCAGAAGCCTTAGGGTTGATTACCCCCTGACCTCTGGAGGACTGAAAGTCCCTTTAATCACCAAATTCAACCCAAAGGAGGTCATCGTGTCCAATGAATCAGCCAGAGCTTTTGTGGAAAAGATGAGGAAAGATTTGGAATTCAAGAACCAAATCCTGGCCGCGGAGTCTGCCGCCAAGAGAAAAGAGATCATCAAGAGCGCAGGATTCGATTTCGAAAGAATGCACCTGGACTCTTTGGTAAGCGAACTCATCCCCGAAGAAAGAGATGCTTTGATGCTGTTGTAATCTTGGGAAGCTTCCTAATTTCCCATAAAGCTACTAGGTTCCAAGCACCAGTTTTGGACAGACGAAGATGGGCTGCTGCATAGCGGGATAAAACTCTTACCAAAGGGAGGATAACATGAAAGGTAAATTCAATTTCAAGTTAGGGGCACTCTGCGCCATCCTGAGTGCGATGCTGCTGATGCCCGCACTGGGCCAGGCCAAAGAAGATTCCTGGAGTGAAATGCATAAAATGCGCCGGGCCACTGCGGTTAAAGAATTGAAGCTCAGCCCGGAAAAGGCCAAGGACTTTAACGCCGTGGAAGAAAAGTATGCCAAAGAACGCCAGGAACTCATCGAGAGGTTGAAGAAATCACAAGCCGAGCTGCAGAATGCTATGGCCGCCACCCCCGATGAGGCCAAGATCAAAGGCTTGGTGACCGCGATACGCGCCGACCAGGACACGATGGCCAAATCCTTTAAATCCCAGCTGGATGAGGAACTATCCCTGATGACTCCCTTACAGCAGGGCCAATATCTGCTGACCTTGCACAAATGGCGGGAAGAGATGATGCAAGAGCATATGAAGATGAAGCAAAAATAAGGCCGCCGGGCGCCCAGGGAGGGACTTATATTCCCCTGTGGACGCAAGGTCAGACAACGGTAAACGTTACTTCTCTGCTCAGAAAGGATGCCGATATGTCAAAATATTATAGGTACATTATATGTCTAATGCTAGTTCTATTTTGTGGCTGCGTGGGTCCTTATGGATATGACGGTTATGGATCTACCTATAGCAGCCCACAATATAGGTCCGGGTATCCTTATACTACCCCATATTACACTACTCCATATGGATCACCACAATATGGTTATCCATATTATCCATACCGCCACCCACGGTAAGGGAATACGGAACCGGGTTAAACTTGGTAAAAGAGGTTCCAAACACCAAGTTGGGACAGACGCAGATAGGGCTGCCGCATAATTTAGGCTAACCACAAAGGAGAAATATAATGTTAGGCACAATTTTAATTATCGTACTCATTCTCTTTCTCGTCGGCGCCCTTCCTACCTGGCCTCATAGCCAAAGTTGGGGCTATGCCCCGAGTGGTGTCGTCGGGACGATCCTGATAGTGATTCTCATCCTGTTCCTCCTTGGAAGACTTTAGGCTTGATCATCATGAGCAATGATTATGAAGAAATAATCATTTGTAAAAACATACACATTGAGAGGTATGTATGAAAAAGTTAAGTTTTGTTTTGGTGCTAGCCATCTTTCTGGCTGGAAGCGCGGTCGTCACAATGTCTGCACCTTCTTATGCTATGGGTAATGCAGGCTATAACTATCCACCCCCGCCCGCGGATTTTTACGCGCAGCCTTGGGTCGGGCCTAATACGCCGTGGGTTTATTACAACGGTGATTGGTTTTTGAATGGCATCCTGTATTACTTTTTCGGCCCCCAATACGGATGGGCCCCGTATTACGCTTATCCTCCCACTTATATCGTGAGACCCGGTAACTGGTATGCTCCGAGGTGGTTTGCGTGGTATCAACGAAATCCTCATTACTGGGAGAATTTTCAGCAAACGCATCCCTATTGGCGCGGGCACCGACAAGGTCAGCATTATGACCAGAAATTTTTTGAACAACACCATCGTGACCAGGGTGGAGGGTGGCAGAAAGGATTCCAGCGTCGCCCCTCTGCTCCAGCCCACCCAGAGGGACATAAACCAGCTCCTGCTCGCGTGGCGCCTCCAGAGGGACCTAAACCAGCTCCTGCTCGCGTGGCGCCGCCTGAGGGACAGAAACCGGCTCCTGCTCGCGTGGCGCCCCCAGAGGGACAAAAAGGAGGCGCTGCTGGTCGCGAAAAAGTACCTGCGGGTAAACCTGAAAAAACAGCTCCTGGTGAGGAAAAAAAGGATCGGTAGACCAAGCGGGTTGAATACTGAGAAAGCCAGATGAAGCGCAAATAGTAATAATAAATTGGCGCGAACCAAAGCCACACGCCGAACGTGCGGCAAAAGGAGATGAAATTTGGAATTGAATCCTGTTCATCCTTGGGCGTCTTTAAGAGGAGTGAGGGAATCGAAAAGGAGGTGCACAGGCCAAGTATGAAGGTGGATAGCGAGGATAAGCTTTGTGGCGCTTTTTTGAGGAAACAGGTGTGCGTTTTACAAGACCAGGTAACGCTAGACAACGCTGGACAATAAAAAAACTAAGGAGAGAGATACAATGAGAATAAAAATTTCCCTGGTAACGATACTGTTGGTGCTGCTCTCGGTAGGGACGGCTCTGACCCAAGCGCCCCCCCCAACTATGTACGATACCCTGGTGGCCGCCGGCAACTTCAAGACTTTCTTAAGTGCCGTGGATAAAGCCAATGTGCAGGAATTGAAGTCGATGAAGGGCCCCTTCACCCTTTTTGCGCCCACGGACGAGGCCTTTGCCAAGCTACCCGCAGGAACCATGGATAAAATTATGGACAGCAGCGCCCGCGTCCAGGACCTGGTGTACTACCATATCACCCCCGGCAAGTATTTAGCCAAAGACCTTGGTGCTCTTAAAGAGTGCAAGACCATGTGTCCCACGGACCAGCCCCAACTCCTGAAACTCACGAAAGTTGGCGACAAATATATGGTTGGTACGGCCAACATCATCAAAGCTGACGTCGTGGCCAGTAACGGCATAATCCAGGTGATTGACGCCGTCTTGATGCCCACTTGGGCGCCTAAGTCCAATTTACCTCCTACCACGAAGTAACGGCAGGTAACTGTAAGAGTTATGGTTGTTCTATTTGTATAGCGTTACTGACCTAGGAACCGTACGAAGGAATTATTAATGATTGTTACTTCCGCCATGGTTCAACCTGCCGTTAAGGCGGCCCATGGCGCTTCTATGATCGATGTCATTATCTGAAATTGAGGAGAGAGAATATGCGTAATACCCGTAACTTGATGACCGTTATCATCTGTTTGTTAGCAGTGGGACTCCTCTTCGCCTCCGTGGCCCTGGCGCAACCGGCGCGAACCGGCCCGCGGGCCTTAATGGCGGAAGACGTATTCACCCCCATAGCCAAAGGATACGATCTCTTAGGGGACGGCAAATATGAGGCCGCCGAATATCAATTCAAAGATGCCCTTTCGCGTGACCGCTATAATCCTTTTGCCCTGAACAACCTGGCGGTGCTGCAGGAACGGAATGGCAAATTGAAGGATGCCCTGGCGTTTCTAACCGACGCCAAAGCCCATGCGGCAGAGTACCTGGAACAAGTGCAGACGACTTGCTTTGTCGGTGGCCTGTGCAATGCGGTGAAACCGGTACGGAAGTTGGGCGCCACCAGCGCTATCGCTCCCATTGTTGACGATAACTACAAGAAGCTCCAGGAGAAGATTGCTAAAACCCCCACGGCTCCAGAGCCGTCAACGCCGCCTAAAATGAAATAACCAATAACCACAGGGGCCTTCGGGCCCCTGTGCCCTGATTTTCAATATATTAGCTTGAGGGACTCGAAGACAGGCTGTGACCTCCCAGGAAAGATGAGAAATGCCAAATTGCTCTGACCCAAATTGGCTGGTTTCGCAGTCTGAGCGTAAGCAGGCGGAAGAGGCTCTGCTTAAGGCGGGGGCCTTGCAGAAGGCGATTTTCAACAGCGCCAACTTCTCGGGTATCGCCACCGACGCGCAGGGCGTCATTCAAATATTCAATGTCGGCGCCGAGCGCATGCTGGGCTACACGGCCGCGGAAGTGGTGGACAAGATCACCCCGGCCGAGATTTCCGATCCGCGGGAGGTGATCGCGCGCGCCGAAGCGTTGAGCCTCGAGCTTGAAACCACGATCACGCCAGGTTTCGAGGCCTTGGTCTTCAAGGCTTCGCGCGGGATCGAGGACATCTACGAACTGACCTACATCCGCAAGGACGGGAGCCGCTTTCCGGCAATCGTGGCAGTCACGGCGCTGCGCGACGCTCAAGACACCATCATTGGCTATCTGCTGATCGGTACCGATAATACCGCGCGTAAGCAGGCGGAAGCTCTGCGCCGGACTGCATCATACACCCGCAGCTTGATTGAGGTGAGCCTCGACCCCCTGGTGACCATCAGCCCTGACGGCAAGATCATGGATGTGAACAAGGCTACTGAGGAGGCCACCGGGGTAAAGCGGGAGCGCCTCATCGGCAGCGATTTTTCAGACTACTTCACTGAGCCCGATAAGGCCAGGGCAGGCTATCACCAGGTGCTGGCCGATGAGTTTGTCCGCGATTATCCCCTGGCCGTGCGCCACACCTCGGGCCGCATCATGGAAGTTTTGTACAGTGCCACCATCTACAAAAACGAGGCCGGAGAGGTAGAAGGGGTCTTTGCCGCCGCCCGGGACGTTACCGCGCGTAAGCAGGCGGAAGAGGCCCTGCTTAAAGCTGGGGCCTTGCAGAACGCGATTTTCAACAGCGCCAACTTCTCGTCTATCGCCACCGACGCCAAGGGCGTCATTCAAATATTCAATGTCGGCGCCGAGCGCATGCTGGGCTACACGGCCGCCGAAGTGGTGGACAAGATCACCCCGGCCGAGATTTCCGATCCGCAGGAGGTGATCGCGCGGGCCGCCGCGTTGAGCCTCGAGCTTGAAACCACGATCACGCCAGGTTTCGAGGCCCTGGTCTTCAAGGCTTCCCGCGGCATCGAGGACATCTACGAACTGACCTACATCCGCAAGGACGGGAGCCGCTTTCCGGC
>Ga0299912_10002275_pt1 | contig 15744 bp, 15 predicted proteins | sample RVTome_2_FD_207667 | JGI IMG/M metagenome (GOLD analysis project Ga0299912, IMG submission 207667) | Soil microbial communities from uranium-contaminated site in the Upper Colorado River Basin, Wyoming, United States - RVT95D214 (version 2) ... | reverse complement strand
GTTTGTTCAGGGGGTCATGCGGGATGCGGAAGAAGCGGTTGCACGGCAAATGCGGAACAGAGGAAGGAAATCTATTGAGGAGATCATCGTGCGGATGTGCAGGGAATCGGGTGTAAGTGAGAAGGAGGTTAGATCCGGAAATCAAAGTCGGAAGACAGCGAAGGTGAGGGCGGAAATAGCTTGTTTTTTGAGCCGAGAGATGGGAATCTCGATGGCTGAGATCGCGAGGAGATTGGGAGTGGGGGCTTCAGCCATTGCGATGGCCATAAGGAGAAAGAACTTCTGAGGCGGTCAATTCAATAATTGTGATGATTGTGAGCAACGTCCCCAATCTCATGGCATTTGGGATAAGTTAGTAGTATTCACTCACCTCGCAGTATGGTTACAGTACAGGCATTTGCCTCTATGCCGGCTACAGCTCCTCCTCGATTCATTGCTAATCCAATCCTGGCTCCCGGTATCTGCCTCTTCCCAGCTTCTCCTCGTAATTGTTTACATATCTCATAAATCTGAGCTATCCCTGTTGCCCCTATTGGATGTCCTTTGCCTAGTAAACCACCACTCGGATTGATAGGCCTTTTTCCCGTTAATTCTATTGTACCATCTTCGATCCACTTAACCATCCCACCCCGTTCGCAAAGTCCCAACCCTTCGACTCTCAAAATTTCAGCGATGGTAAAACAATCGTGTACCTCTGCAAACTCTATATCTTTAGGACCAATTCCGGCTTGTTTATAGGCGTCTTGTGCTGTACGATGGGTAACATCTTCAAAGGTCATGTCAATAAAGCGATCTGGTAATTTTCCCGATCTAAGAGATGAGGCAACTATTTCTACAGGTTTCCCGCCTATTCGCTTAGTAATTTTTTCACTGACAATAACTGCTGCCGCAGCTCCATCAGCGTTAGTATTACAATCATATAAATGTAAGGGATCTGCAACCATTCGGGAATTTAGCACAGTAGCAATATCTATTAGCTCACCGTACGATGCTTTTTCGTTATAGTAAGCGTTCCTTTTATTATTGACCGAAATCTTAGCTAAATGTTCTGGTTTCAAACCATACTCCCACATATATCTTCGTGCCCGTTGAGCATATATAGCTGTAAAACTATTGCCCATAGCTCCTTCTAAATCGTCTTCATCGACTAAGGGCCCCTTGATCACACTTGTAAGATTTTCTACACCTACGGCCAGACCAACATCTATTCTTCCACTAGTGACACCTAAATATATTTCACGAACGGCATTTGATCCGCTAGAACATGCATTTTCCAAATTTATAATAGGCATCCCCATGTATCCAACTTCAACCATCACTTTCTGTCCAACACCAACCCCATTATAGACATTTCCGCAATAAACTTCTTGTATATCTTTTAAATCAATCCCAGCCTCTTTAATGGCCCCCCATACTGCCTCCGCTCCCATTTTTTCAATTCTTAACCTTGGGTCCCTAGTAAATTTTGTCATTTCTATACCTAATACGTATGCTTTGTGCATACCCATTCCCCCTTTCTACCCTGTAGATGTGATAATAAGCTTGGAAGTTTCAAGCCTATTTTTTCTGTCAGCTTTGCATAAGTATAGGCGAAATAAGGCTTTTCTAAGAATAAAGAGTACATAAGCTGTTAAGTTTTGTAAATTTCTTTTAATTTAACCGGCCGATATTTATACACTAATTTTCTCCTTTCTTTCTCGGTCATATCCATCTCTTCAAAAACCAGTTCCATTTCCATCCCTATTTCCAATTCTTCAGGTTTGCATCCCGTTAATTGAGAGAAAACTCTAACGCCCTCTTCTTCAAAATCTACATATCCGACCATGTAAGGTATATTAAAGCTAGGGCCAGCTCGAAAAACAGTAGTATATGTATACAATTTTCCAATCTTAGATAATGTTGTATTCCTTAATTTGTCATTCTTATAACATCTATTGCACTTTTCTCGCCTTGGGAAAAAAATGATTTTACAACGTTCGCACTTATTAGTAAGAAGATAACCAAATCCATCTTCCTTAATTTCAAAAAAACCTTCCCTAATAGGTTCCATTTCTCCCCTCCATTATTGAGTTTCTTATGGATCAACCCATCTAGCCCAGTCCAGTATACCCAGCCCTCAATAGACAGATAGCACCGAACCTACTTGAAACTAGAAAAAATATTTTGATCTGATATAGGAAATTGTCCTCAAGAGTACGATCTGTGAGTATAAACCCCCCATAAGATCGTGAATGAAGAACGTTGTGAGATCCAAAAAATGGCTGTATGTCCTCATTGGGATGAAATTTCACCTTTCAAATATGTTTCTTGACGATTTCCCTGGATTCCCGTAAAAGTGCAGTTTGTTTCGATGAATTGTAAATTCAACATTTTACTTTTTGCACAGTTGTAATCCTGGAAAACATTTTTGCCAAATCTTTTACATATATTTTTATAGTGCTCTCTCAAGCTGAAGCAGGAAAAATGCTTTTTATTTCCTCCTATTCCCGCATTTTGCTCGCATTGGTAATGCTGTACAATAACAAGAGTTCTTTATTGCCTGTATTAACAAACTGATTTTCTATTCCATATGGAAGGTAGAGGCCATCCCCTTGAGAAAATTCTAAATCATATTCTTTTCCGTTAGACTTCCACCAAATTTTACCTTTTCCTTCTAACAGAAAATAGGTCTCTTCCACCTCCGTGGTATGTTTGTGCCAAGTCTCCCCGCCGCCAGGGTGTACCACACCGATACCGGTTCGGAATTTATCCCCTTTAGCAATAACCTTGTACTTAGCATCTCCCGGAAGAATTTGCCATTCCAATTGGCCTGCTTTTGTAAGAACGATTCGTTGTTTCATTATATTCTCCTTTAAATCAATCTAGTTTTCCTTTGGAGCATTACATGATATTAATAAAGATTCACAGTGTCCTCGCTTCAGGATGTCGTTAAGACTCGAAAAACCTGTGGATTTCTTAGAAGTTAATTGCCTCCCGGCGGAAATTAACAATAGCATTCCCGACTTACGCAATATCTTTTGAACAGGTAATTAAAGGGATTATAAATTCCTTTGATTACCACATACTGTTCATCTTTGTTAGAACCCCCACCTTTCGTTTATACTTTTTTTCATAGTTTCTTCAAGCGTCATCCTACCCTCACGACGCGCTTCCGCCCCTTCTCGAGCAGTCTTGCGAACAAAGTCTGGCAGAGGGAGCAAAATTACCCCGTCGATCGAAATCTGGTCAGGGATTTCGTAAGGCGTCCCTTTCGTTAATGACCGTTTATATTGATTGTGAAGTGCGGAAATACCCGGACATCCACTAAATTTTCGAATAGTTTTAATGTCTTTTATCTTTTCCATAAAACCAGGGGATTGATGATCTTCCTGGACAGCACATGTGCCGATCAACCATGCCTCGTCAGCCTTTATGTTATCAGGAACAAATACTCGATTCCCCGTAATGATGGCATAAGTTTTATTAGGATCCACAATAAATGGAGTTCGAGTAAGAGTTACCAGACACCCCTCACAAGCTCCTCCTATGTATTCTTTAACGTTCTTCCATTTACTGACATATCTCCTTAAAGGTCTCTTAAAAGGGTGACGAACTTCTTCTATTGTCTTTCCTAAGATCTCAATCTCAGAAAGTTCCCCTGTACCTAGACCGGCTTTCATCGCAAGTTGGACCCCTGGCGACTCTAGGGCGTGAAAGCCCATTATCGCAGACCCAACAGCCTCAACAGCAACCATATCTTGGGAAGCCACAATTACACCTGGATAGACTTTTAGTCCACAATGAGCTTCACCTTCTAAGCCCGTTATGCCGTCGATAAGGGTAAGACGATGCTTAGGAGCTATTGCCTTGGCTATATCACATGTTACCCATGCCATGTCAGCAACGGTTCTGTGATATTGAGCTCGGTCCTTGTTGTCTAAAAGGCCAAGCATACCCTTTATCGCCAAGGTAACACTGGCGTACATATAATTCACTTTCATTTTAGGGACATGGATGAAAACATCAGCCTCCATAACCGATAAAGGGAAATTCACCACTTGAATTCGGCGAGGATCAGGGACTTCCACGGCCACACGTTTATCTTTTCTCCAATCTATAATTTCAGCCCCAGCCTCTAACGCTGCCTTCCCAATGCCTGAAACCTCGAATGCCTCTTCTGTGCTGAAATTCCATGCTGCTTGTTCGCCAACCTTAATTGTTGCTCCTGTTTTCTTTAAGATCTTAACTAAAGCGCCAATTACAGCTGGATGCGTCAAATCGGCCGTGTCCGGCTCCCTTGGAGAAGTCATATTTGGTTTAATCATTACAATATCTTTAGAGGTACAAATTTCCTCTGGCCCGCCTAAGAGATTTATGGCTTCCTCTACCGCCCTTTCAGCCTCATCGTAAGTTTTTGCAGTTGTGACGGCTACTTTACTCCTCATCGGTTCACCATCTATGAATCTTGACATAGGTGTCTCCTTTCTTTGAAGTTATTATAATCTCCTTGACCATGGTCTAGAATACACTTTGTAATAACTTGGCTGTTGCTAAACATCCAATAACCTCAACTTTGTCGTTGTGCTTCTTCTTCCCTATACAACTGCAATTACGCGAACCTGACTAGCCTCAGCCCGTTTCAGTTTTGGCGGAAGCGCCATCAGTGTAACGCGCTTGCCCGTCACTTCATCAATTGAACCCCCGATCTGTTCCACCATAGGAATGTTGTTACCCAATAGCGTTCGATGACAGTACCTCAGCGGATACCTATTCCGATCAATACTGGCCATTACCTCATCCGTCAACACGTCAGGTCGGGCAGAACGAAGTGTGCCAGAGAGACAAAATGGGTGATCGGGTGATGGTGTATCAGAACCCACCCATGAGACTCTCTTCTGTACGAACCAATCTACTGCACTTTTGTCAAGACCAGGATAGCGAAGCATATATGTCTGGTGATCATCAAAAAAGCGGTGCCAACCCGTATTCAAGATCACTCGATCACCCTCTTGAATACTCGGTGAAGCATTAGCAAGATCCTCAGCCCTTATGATACCCCACGCATCTCGTCTTATGTCAAGCACAACCCCGGTCCCACAGAGAATTTCAAGGGGTATTTCATCAAGGGTCATTAAGTAGCCAAAGTGCGCTGGAGCATCAATGTGGGTTCCAGCATGAAGGGAGGTGCGAATACCACGGCTAAGAACTCCCTCTCGGACCAATCCTCGAAGTTCGAAAAACTCCACGTCAGGCGCAAATGGCGTCTTTGGAGAGTACTGCCATAGAGGTTGGGTTAGATCAAAATACTTGTTCATATTGAATGCTCCTTTCGCCTCTTTTAACTCAACATTGTCTCATTCAAGCTTAAAAAGAATATTTGTTTCAAAAATCTACTATTTCCATTTTAACCCCGATAAACATAACTTCCCAAAAGTGAACTTCGTTGGATTCTTGGTAATAATGTTTGTATACTACCAGAAAGGTAATAACTCTAACTACTTTAACTACTTTGATTACTTTAATTACTTTATCAACTCATTACTAAGCTTATTCTTTAATTATTTTCAACCCTATTTGTTTCATGACACTCACGGTTTCCTTTTCCCATTCCCTCAAAAACCGCACCAAATCCTCGCCTTCTCTATATACCGGCATAATTGAGAGCTTTTCCAATGCTCCTTGAAACTCCTCGTCTTTCCAGGCCTGTCTTAGTGCGGATAGCAATATCTCTTTGACATCCGATGGCAGCCCCTTTGGAGCCATGATTCCATAATTTGCAGTGACGGGATTCACCAATTTACATCCCGCTTCCGTAAATGTTGGAACATCTGGAAATTCCTTGATCCGTTTTTCCGTATGGACAGCCAGTAAGCGAAATCTCCCGGCTTTAACAAAGGGGCCCCAAGCGACAGTCCCTAACACCATAGCGTCTACGTGTTTCCCCAGAAGTGCCGTTGCGGCCGGAGTATCCCCTGGAAAAGGAACATGGACCCATTTAAACCCGTTTTGAAGGGCCATTTGTTCAGACAGAATATGCCCCATACTTGCATATTCTGTCGATGCATATTTAACCTTCCCTGGATTCTTTTGTGCGTACTCAACAAATTCCTTCAAGGTCTTCCACGGGGAATCCGAATTTACTGCTAGCCCTGCGGGGAGCACCGAAATTTGAATTAGATGTGTAAAATCCGAGAAGAATTCATAAGGGACTTCTTTTAAGTGAGTAATGAGGAGACCCCCTGTGGTAGAAACTGCGAGAGTATATCCATCAGCTAAAGAGTTTTTGATATATTGGAATGAGATTACCCCTGACGCCCCCGGTTTATTAGCAACAATCACGGGTTGATTAAGAATTCTTTCTAGCACTTTTCCTAATGCTCGGGCAGATAAGTCAGTTGCTCCGCCAGCGGCTAAGCCAACGACCAATGCTATGGGCTTCGAAGGATATCTGTCTTGCCCAATTGCAAAAACAGTTGTAAGTATCGAAATAATGCAAGCGGTCGAAACTATTAAAATTACACTCCTTAAAATCCTCATCTTTCTCATCTTGATTACCTCCTTTCCTTCGTTTGACTAAAAGATACCTAATTGAAAAAAAGAATACATTCCTTACAATTCCTAATATTTATCAGCTTAACCACCTCCCCTCCTTCTTCGTTTGACTGAAAGATACCTGAGTCAAATCGGGCATCCATTTAATTTCAGTTGCTAAATTTCATCGTCGAATCCACTCTCCCTAACTTTCTTCCTATATTTAGTAAGATACGGGATTAGATGGAAGAGAGCTGCCCCGGAGAGAAAGCCAAGAGAGATCGGCCGAGATAAGAATATCATGAAGCTACCATCGGACATCTTAAGCGATTGTCCCAATGCCCTCTCGAACAAAGGTCCCAGCACAACCGCTAAAACCAAAGGGGCGAGTTCATAATTTAACTTTCTAAGGAAATAGCCAATGAGTCCAAAGATCAGCATGACAACCACATCAAAAACATTATTGTTAGTACTATATGAACCTACAACACAAAAGATAATAATCAGAGGGAAAAGGTAACTGTAAGGAATCTTCAAGACCCTTACCCAAATTGGAATCAAAGGGAGGTTCAGCACAAGAAGCATCGCATTGCCGATGAGCATGCTTGTAACCACTCCCCAAAAGAGATCTGGATTGGAAGTTATTAACAAGGGGCCAGGTGCGATACCATGAATCATGATAGCCCCCAACATGATTGCGGTGACCGAATTCGAAGGCAGCCCTAGACTTAGAAGGGGAACAAAAGCAGATTGAGCTCCCGCATTATTAGATGCTTCTGGACCAGCCACTCCTTCAATCGCTCCATATCCAAACTTTTCAGGATTCTTTGATACCCTCTTTTCAACCATGTAAGAGATAAAGGAGGCAAGGGTTCCCCCTCCGCCCGGCAACAACCCGACGAAAAACCCTATGAATGTACCACGGATGATTGACCATATCGAGTCTGCCCAATCCTTTAAAGTAGGCAAAATTCCCCGGATCTTACCCTTAAGGAGAGTCGGGGTCTCCATTATGACTTCTATATTGAAAAGAATCTCTGATATTCCAAATAGACCCATCACTATGGGAAGAAGTCCTATCCCATCTTCCAGCGCCAAGACCCCAAAGGCAAACCGATCTTGGCCAAAAATCGGGTCTAGACCGACCGTCCCCAAAAGCATCCCGAAAGCAGCCATAATGAGCGACTTTATTGTAGACCCTTTGCCGAGGAGGGAAACCATTGATAAACCAAAGATCATCAGAGAGGCATATTCAGGCGGACCAAATCGAATCGCTACTTCGGCCATAGGAGGGGCGATGAGAAGAAGGCCAACCGTTGCTAAGATTCCGGCAATAAAAGATCCGAAGGCAGCAATTCCTAAGGCAGGGCCAGCCCTACCTTGCCTTGCCATTTGATACCCATCAAGACAAGTTACTACTGAGGATGCTTCTCCTGGCATATTTAGTAAAATCGCCGTCGTTGAACCTCCGTATTGGGCTCCATAATATATCCCTGCCAGTATGATCAAAGTTGAAGTGGCTGGAACCTTGAAGGTGATAGGTAAAAGTAGCGAAATGGCGGCAGTTGGACCAATCCCTGGTAATACCCCAATTAACGTTCCAAAAAGAACACCAAGAAAACAGTAAAGAATATTGATAGGCATGAGGACAACACTTAATCCAAGTAGAATAGAATCCAAAATTCCCATGGTCTCCTCTATTAAAAATTAAAACTTTTTAACAAACCCTTTGGCAACATACATTGTAACCATGTTTGAAAGATGAGATAAGAGATAACAGTTGCAACAATAGAAATAATGACACTTCTTACGGAAGACTGGGAGCCTACAAACTTCAGAAGGAAGAACAAGAAGATTGCTGTACTGATCAGATATCCCAAAGTTTCCCAAAGGATAGTAACATAAATTAATGAGCCTACCATCAAATACAGCGCTTTTTTCCATTGGGGACCTACCCGAAAAGCTTCATTCTTGGTTTGATGATTCTCCTTCCTCTTGAAAACCCTAGAGATCAAGAGGATGAAGGCTAATAGCCCAAGTACAATACTGAGGCAAAAAGGTAAAAAACCTGACCCTGGATCAACCCACTGGCCTAACCCCAACCTGATTGATTGAAATGCAACAAACGCCGCCATAAGGATCCAAATGAAACAAACTATTACATCTGCTTTCCCCATTTCCACTCCTTGGGATTCTTAATTTATTTACTAACTTTAATGAACAAGAATCTTCATAATCCAAAATTCTCATTTAAAAAATTAACCAAAATCTTTTTTACAAAATCTACATGCTCTTTCATATATTTTCTGGCACGATCTGAATCTCTTTCACCAAGTGCATCAATGATTTTTTCGTGTTCGATAGCGTATTTTTCTAAATACCCAGGAATAGTGACACTCATTAGCCTATATCTATAAATACGTGTTCGCAACTCGGTGATAATTTTTAAAAGGTTATTATTTCCGCTAAGGCGTGTTATGAGATGATGGAATTTGGTATTTTCCTCAACATAATCTCGATATCTCTTTTTGGATGCATAGAAGATCAATTTTTTCTGAAGCTTCTTCAGTTCTTTTAACTCTAAATCCTTTATCTTTTGAGCAGTCAATTCTGCTGCATACCCTTCTAATAAGCCGACGATATTGTAGATCTCTTCTATTTCGTCGGGGGACAATTTACTCACATACGCCCCCTTATTAGGCGCAACATTGAGGTAACTTTCTGTCTGTAATTGCCGGAAAACTTCCCGAATAGGAGTGCGACTTACGTTCATTTTTTTTGCTAATTCGATCTCGGAAAGTTTTTCACCTGGAAGCAACTCACCATAAATAATTGCTGTTTTAAGCTTGTTATAAATATCTTTTTGTAACGACATGTCTTGAATTTGATCCTATGAAATAGCAATGGGCCTTATGGGTGATCCAGCGCCACCTCTAATTCTCAAGGGAAGTGCTATAAATAAAAAGGTATAAATGGAATTTCTCGATAGCTCTTCCAAATTCAACATTTCCATGATCTGAATTCCATTGTCTACTAGTAAAATAACATGGCATGGCAAATGGTGGGGAGGCACTCTATCATAAGCCGTTGTGTCTGAGCCCGTTAAAGAAATTCTTTTTTTTGCTAAGAACTTGGCACCATCCTCAACTATGCCTGGAACTCCTTTTTCTAAGGAAAGATACTTTTGGCGATCATCCCAAAGCTTTATCCAACCTGTTCTTATCAAAACCACATCTCCCTCTTCAATCTCAACTCCTTGTGCCTCTTCAGCTTTTTGAATTTCAGTTTCACTAATTCCATAATCATGAGGCAACATCTCTAAGTTTAAGAGGCGGGGAATATCTAGAAGTATCCCCTTTTTTACAATAGGGGGAGTAGTATCTATGCTCATGATTTTGAGACCGTTCTGGTAATCCTGCAAATTCGATATATCGATGTCATTAGTGATCCGATTATTACGGGCCACATGTGCTTTCGCGTCTATGTGCGTACCTGTGTGTCCCCCCATTGTAAACAAATCATTGCAGAAACTTATTTTTTCTCTTTCGAGAGTAATATCTCCGTGTTTTTTTAATAAAGTATAAGCAAAAGGTGGTTGGTTAGGATGGTGAGGCATCCCTGGGAAATAAGGCTGACCCAAGTCAAAAACCCTTGATTGTTCGAGAAGTTCTTTTAGGTACTTAGCTAACATGAATCCTCCCGCGAAATCTTTGATAAATTACTAGCACCAAAATTATCAAAAACCATAAATATGATGATTTGACACAATGTTTGCTTAAGCAAACATAAGTCTATTCCAACAAGCCTTCTACGATTGTAGGCCAATTACTCTATTGTCCTTTAACTTCTCTCCACGAATTCCACGATGTTACCATCGGGATCCTTAACCATTGCTATGCGAACTCCAGGACGAATCTCATTTTCTGCCCTAAAAAACTCTATTCCTTTACTCTGAAGTTCTATACAAAGCCTTGAAAGATTTTTAATGACAAACGTGACATACCGGAAACCTAATTGACAGTCTAGCCCAATCGGACCCCTGGGAGGCACAGTGTGACCAGTGATCAATTTAAAATCGCTGCTTCCAAATCTAAGACGGTGCATGATTCCGGACGTTACAGGCCTTTCTTCAATGAACTTCAATCCCAAGATGTTTTGATAAAAATTAAGACTGGCCTTGATATCACTCACTACAATACCAAGATCCAAAGATTCCTTATCAGCCTCCATCATCTCTCTGTTCTCCTTTCTAAGGAATTCATTTATATAAAAGCCTTTTTATTGTTTGAATGTAGAGAAGGCATTAAGATGCATCCCACTCATTCAATTTTCTTTCATCCCATTTTTTAAAAAGCTATTAGCAATGATTAACTTTTGGATTTCTGAAGTTCCTTCATAAATCCGGAGAGCTCTAATCTCGCGATAAAGACGTTCAACAAGTGATCCCTGTAAGACTCCAATACCACCGTGAATTTGAAGTCCTTGATCCACTGCACGAAATGCTACCTCTGTGGCATAGTATTTTGCCATGGAAGCTGCCCTTGAAACATGAGCTCCCTCCTTGTCCTTCAAGATAGCCGCCCTGTAGACCAATGCTCTTGCAGCATCTAATTCAGTTGCCATATCTGCCAATTTGAATTGTATTGCCTGAAACTCAGCTATGGGCCTGCCAAATTGTACTCTCTTTCGGGCATACGTCAAGGCAGCATCAAACGCAGCTTTGCCTATTCCAACAGCAGCTGCACCTACAGACATACGAAATACTTCTAAAGTCTTCGTAGCAATTTTGAATCCTTCACCTACTTTTCCCAATAGATTCCCATTAGGAACAAAGCAATTATGAAATTCTAATTCCACAAGATCATGGGGAGCGATTACTTTCAATCTTTTACTGACTGTAAAACCTGGCATCCCTCTTTCTAAAATGAATGCAGAGATAGCCCGAGGATTCTGATCAAAAGGAATCTTTGCAAAAACAACCATGATATCTGCTGCATATCCGTTGGAAATGAATCTTTTCATTCCATTAAGGACAAATCCATCCTCCCTCCGTTTTGCCTCAGTTTTAATTCCATTAATATCACTTCCAGCATCAGGTTCAGTAAGGGCATAGGTGGTGAGCAATTCCCCAGAACCGATGTTAGCTAAGAATTTTTCTTTTTGGTCTCTATTGCCAGCCAAAAATATAGGATAACTACCCAATCCCTGCATAGCTAAAGTCACATCCGCAGGGCAGTAAACTCCTGCCAATTCTTCCCTAGCTAAGCATATAGGTAGCGCTTTAAAGCCCTTACCTCCTAAATCTTCCGGAAGAAAGAGTTTGAAAAGTTCAGCCTCTGCCATGGCTTTAACCAACTCTTTTGGAATATCATCAGTTTCACCATATTTTTCTGATATTGGAATAAGTTTCTCTTTAGCAAAATTCCGGCAATTTTCCTTGAATTCTTTTTCCTTATCAGATAACATAAAGTCCATTATAGATTCTCCAATGAACTTTTCTATTCTCTTGGAAGTTCCTTTTTCATAATCTTGCCAGTCGTGCTCTTCGGAAGTTCTTCCAAAAATGCAATTCTCGGAATCTTATAGGGGGCCAAGTTTTTTTTACAATAATCCAGTAATTCCTCTTCCTTAATTGAAAAACCTTGTTTCAATGTTACAAAAGCTTTTGGGACCTCTCCTTTTGTTCGATCCGGGACTCCTATCACTGCGACTTCATTCACTCCCGGGTGACCATGAAGCACCTCTTCTATTTCACGTGGATAAATGTTATAACCTCCGGAAATTATCAATTCTTTCTCCCTTCCTACAATATAGAAATAACCTTCCTCGTCTTTCCATGCATGATCGCCTGTGTACACCCAGTCATTCTTAATTTTTTCTCTGGTTTCCTCAGGAAGGTTAAAATACCCTCTAGTTGCATTGGGTCCTTTAAAAATCAATTCTCCTACTTCTGTCGGAGGCAACTCAGTCCCCTGTTTGTCAACCACTTTCGCTTGAACTCCGGATACCGTGATTCCAATGGATCCAGCCTTTCGGACCCCATAAACAGGATTAGCCGTCACCAAACCCGTGGATTCTGTGAGGCCATAAACCTCGATAATATTTCCCTTAAATCTATTCTCCCACTCTCTTAAAACTTCCACTGGGAGGGATGCTCCACCTGATAGTCCCATTTTTAGGGAGGACAAATCATTTCTGTTTTCCGACAGTCCATTCAAGAGATAAGTGAACATGGTTGGAACACCCGGAAACCACGTCACTTTGTATTTTTCAATAGCCTCAAAAACCAGTTCTGTCTTGAACCGTTCAAGAACGACGACACTTCCTCCAGAGCTCAGACTCCCAAAAAATGGGCTGGCCACACAGAAGACGTGAGCCAAAGGGAGAACTGCTATCGTGATATCACTTTCTTTGAGTCCATAATTTTGGGCTATATTAGGACCTCCAAAACAAAAGTTACCATGTGTTAGGATAACTCCCTTAGGATTACCCGTTGTTCCGGAGGTGTAAAACATGATAGCTGCATCGTCCGGGTCGAAACTCTTCTCTTTGATAATCGAAAGTGGAGAACCGACGATATTTTTAATTGCAACTTCTATGGTTTCATGATTTTTTCTTACAAGGATATTTTTTACCAAAGGAATTTCGTTCCTCATTTCCTCGAGGATAGAGGAGAAACTCTCGTGCAGGATCAACGTCTTAGCCTCCGAATTATTCAGTATGAACTTTATTTCCCTTGGCGTATAAATGATATTTATAGGAGCAACAACGCCCCCTGCCTTAATGATAGAATAATAACTTAGAAGTGTCTGGGGGCTATTCGGGTGCAGTACGGCTACATGATCACCCGGTAGCACACCAATTTTTTCCAGACCAAAAGCAATGCGATCTGTTATTTCATCAAATGCCCGGTAGCTTATAGAGCTTTCTTCTCCGAATAGAAATATCTTTTCGTTATATTTTTCAGCTCTTATTTTAAGAAATTCTACCAAGTCCAATAATGATTCTCGTTAATCCAATCAGAGTATTGTTCTTCCACCATCAAGGCAGATCGTTTGTCCGGTAATGAAATTAGAGGCATCTGAGGATAAGAAAACAACAGTACCCATAATGTCCTCCGGTTCACCTACTCTTTTTAAAGGTGTTGACTCAATGATACTTCTGGATGCCGCAGGGTCTTTTAATCTGTCAGCAACCAAGGGAGTAGCAAAATATCCGGGAGCGACCGCATTGACGTTAATGTTATATTGTGCCCACTCTTCAGCTAAAGCTTTAGTAAGCATAACAATTCCAGCTTTTGTCATTGCATAAACAGAATTAGGTATACCGGCCCTGACGAGAAATGCAGTTGCAGAAGCGATATTTATAATCTTTCCCCTTTTTGTAGATATCATGATTCGCGCTGCTGCCTGACAACAAAAATAAACGCCCTTCGAATTTACTTTTACGATGAGGTCAAAATCCTCCGGGGTCATTTCCAAGGCTTTCTTATGTATGTTTACACCCGCGTTGTTAACCAAGATATCCAGACTTCCTAACTCGCTTCTGGCCTTATTCATCATCCTTAGCACAGCCTCAGTATCCCCTACATCCACTTCCATAGAGATGGATTTCCTCCCCATATTTTCAATCTCTTCGCATGTCTGTTTTGCACTCTTTTCGACTAAGTCAGCGACTAAAACATCAGCACCAGCCTCTGCTAACCCCAAAGCGATCCATTTACCTAATCCTTGCCCAGAACCGGTGACCACGGCTACTTTATCCTTCAAATCATATCTTGGAAATTTATAGAATTTATCTTGACTGCTCATTTTGTATACCTTTTTGCATACGAATCTATACACAAATATGTCTTTTTGTCAAGAAAAATTATTTCCATGTGTTAGAAAAGTAGTTCAACGGGGTGTCAGGCAACGGAAACACGGTATTTCATACTCCTACCCTTGATCAGACTTTCCCCCATGAGTTTTAATGGCTGCTCAAACGATTTATCCTTCCGCAGAAGATCTTTAATCTTGTTGGATAGGGGTCAAGTCTGCTTTTGACTCTTATTCATTTCGACTAGTTTGGGGACGGGTCTCGAATAGATGAATTAATCTAAATACTTAAAAGATAATTATTCGGGTATGGGGATGAAATAATCGAGGTAGAGCATGTTGTTTTAGGAGATGGTTAAAGATGCTGAGGACAGCGAGCTTTATCGAAGGTCATGCAAGGGATCCATTTGGCTTATACGATTTGGTTTAACAGGAAGAAGGGGAAAGTGGGTCATCTATGGTAAGATCGATACAGAAGTGCGGTGGTAGAGAGAGACAATTATCTTCTTGAATGCGGGAGATACATAGAGAGGAACCCTCTGAGGGCAGGGGTAGTGAAGGATCCCCGGGAATATCCATGGAGCAGCTACAGAGTCTATGGATATGGAAAGGGAGATGGACTGACAGATAGACATGATCTTTATGAGGTTATGGGGAAAAGTCCGCCTCAAAGTCAGAGGGCATACAGAGAATATGTTTGTTCGAACAGAGATAAAGAAGAGCAAGAGATAAGGGAGAAGATGGCTAAGGGAGCAATTGGGGCGGCAGGGTTTCAGGAGCAGATGGGTAAGAAGGCGATTGAGATTAAGCGACCCAGAAGGGGAAGGCCAAGAAAATAGTTTGTATCAATTTGATATCTCAATACAATATGAGAACCGTCCCCATATTATATGGTGAAGGGTTCCAGGAGCATCCAATCTTGCTTGTCGAGGCATAATTTCTTCTATCAAATATTTAGCCAGTTGTAAAGTGTATATTTTCAACAACGTTATATATTCTAAGAGGAAGAGATTATACCTCAAAGAGTAAGGTAGAAAAAGTTTATTTATAATCTACCATAAAAAGAAACCTCCTGTTAAGAGATAAGAGTAAGCACGACCAAACTCAAATTCTTAAAAGGAGGTTTCCAATGGATCAAACCTATCGTAACCGGCTGGAGCAATTTCGTCAACTCAGGAACGAGATAAGGCATTCGGAGCAGTATTTGATCGTTGGGATTGATATTGCGAAGGAACGGCACCACGCCTTTTTTGGGACAGCGACGGGCAAAACGCTATTGAGGCGGTTTGTCTTTAGCAATGATCACGAGGGGTTTCGAAAGCTTCTGGATCAGGCCGAGGCCCTTGAGGTGCGGCATGGTTTGAAGAAAGTGGTCTATGGGATGGAGCCGACGGCCAATTACCATAAGCCGTTGGGA
>Ga0299912_10002274_pt1 | contig 15745 bp, 10 predicted proteins | sample RVTome_2_FD_207667 | JGI IMG/M metagenome (GOLD analysis project Ga0299912, IMG submission 207667) | Soil microbial communities from uranium-contaminated site in the Upper Colorado River Basin, Wyoming, United States - RVT95D214 (version 2) ... | reverse complement strand
TTTGTGTGCGCATAGCGCACACCCTCCAGCGCGATGCCGTCAGGCGAGCCGTCTTTGACTTTCCAACCCCTTTGTCTCGCCGAGCAACGCAGCCCGGGGCGGAACAGCCCGCAGGGGGCGCGCCATGGATGGCGCGCATTTCTCCGTCGGCACATGGACGTGCCGTCGGAGAAACCCGTCCCGGGCGAGTAGCGCAGGGAACCCGCAGGGCGAGACATCGGGGCGGCCTTTTCTTTCGTTAGTTTCTTTTGGCCGCGCAAAAGAAAGTAACACGTCGTACGGGGGCGGAACCCCGACCCAATTAAACCGCGCGATAGCGCACATCTGACTGAGCCTGGATGGCGAAGGAGCCCCCGGTAGCCGGGCCTTGGCGGGCGAAGCAGCCAAGGTGTGCTGGCGTAGAGTCATTGTGGTAGCGAAGCGGACGCAGGACGGCCGGGGCCGCGCGAAGCGCACAGTTGTCCTGAGTCCGAATGTCGCCGGGTTAACTGGGATGTTACGCGGCGACTTCATGAGGGCCAGGACACGCTTGACTGGAGTAGGGGGCCGGAATCCCCCACCCAAAACCACCGCGCGCAGCGCGCAAAAACCCTAGCATCACCAACGGGACGGGATCCCTGCCAAATCAGCACACACCACCTTTCCCTTTATGGATATACGGTTAACGTTGTTTCGAACCACACGGATAAAGTATTCTTGCCGCTTATCCACGCATTAGCCAGATTTTGCCGAAATACGGCATGGGGAACTCATGGCCGACCGACGTTTACAGGTATTTCACACGGTGGCCCGCCTGCTCAGCTTCACCAAGGCGGCGGAACATCTGCATATGACCCAGCCGGCGGTCACCTTCCAGGTGCGCCAGCTGGAGGAACATTTCAATACCCGCCTGTTCGATCGCACCCATAACCGCATCAGCCTTACCGTGGCCGGGGAGCGGGTCTACCAGTACGCCGACCGCATCTTCACCCTGTACGGCGAGATGGAGAACTCCGTGCGTGAACTGACCGGCGAGGTCAGCGGCGTGCTGCTCATCGGCGCCAGCACCACCATCGCCGAATACATGCTGCCGGCCCTGCTGGGCGACTTCAAATCCAAGTACCCGGACGTGAACATCCGCCTCCAGGTGGCCAATACCGACCACATCGTCTCCATGGTGGAAAACAACAGCATCGATCTGGGCGTGGTCGAGGCGCCGGTGAGCAACAAGAACCTGGTGGTGGAAACCTGCCGCATGGACCAGATGGTGCTGATCGTGCCCAAGGGACATCCCCTGGCGCGGGAGCGCTCGGTGGCGATGAGCCGCATTCTTGACTATCCCTACATCTGCCGCGAGGAGGGGTCGGGCACGCGCGAGGTGATGCTGGAGCATCTCAACGCAGGCGGCATCGAGTCGTGCAACCTCAACATCGTGATGGAGCTGGGCAGCCCGGAAGCGGTGAAGGGCGCGGTGGAGGCGGGCATGGGCATTTCCATCATCTCCCGTGCCACCATCGCCAAGGAACTGGCCCTCAATACCCTGGTCGCCATCAACATCGACCCGCCCATGGAGCGCCCCTTCTCCTTCGTGCACCAGAAGCAGAAATTCCGCCTGCGTGCCATCGAGAAGCTGCTCGACTTCGCCCGTGCCTACTGCAAGGATCATCCCGCCGTTCGGGCGTGACGGGAGGATTCCACGGATGGCCCAGGACGACGCGCGGCTCGCCGCCCTCTATAACCGCCTTCCCGCCGCCGAGCGTGAAACGCTGCTGGCCTTCGCCGAGTTTCTGGTGAGCCGCAGCGGCGTGCCGCTGGACGTTACCCCCAGGCCCGCCGAGCGGCCGGCCCAGGAATCGGTGGTGGCGGCCATCAAGCGCCTGTCCGCCAGTTACCACATGCTGGACCGCTCCAGGATGCTGCATGAGACTTCGGGCCTGATGACCGAGCACCTGATGCAGGGCCGTCCCGCCCCCGAGGTGATCGACGAGCTGGAGGCGCTTTTCCTGCGCCACTACCAGCAGCAGTTCGGGGAGCCGCAATGAACCTGATCGCGGCATGGTTCCGGCGCTATTTTTCCGATCCGCAGACCATCATTCTTGCCGTGCTGCTGTTGCTGGGCTTCGGTGCGGTGCTCATCTTCGGCCACATGCTGGCGCCGGTGCTGGCCAGCATCGTCATCGCCTACCTGCTGGAAGGCGTGGTGCGCGTGATGGCGCGGCGCGGCGTACCGCGTTTTTCCGCCGTGCTCCTGGTCTTCGTCTTCTTCATGGCCTTTCTGCTGGTCCTGCTGTTCGGCGTGACGCCGCTGCTGTGGGCGCAGACGGTGGAGCTGGCGCGCGAGTTGCCCGCCTACCTCGGCCAGGGTCAGACGGCGCTTTTGCAGCTGCCGCAGCACTATCCCATCGTCTCGGAAGAGCAGGTGGCCGAGCTGTTGCAGGTGATCCGGGCCCAGAGCCTGGGCTTCGGCCAACGCATCCTGACCTATTCCCTCACCTCCCTGCCCGGCATGATCACCATCCTGGTGTACGTGATCCTGCTGCCCCTGCTGGTGTTCTTCTTCCTCAAGGACAAGGAGACGCTGGTGCGCTGGTTCAGCGGCTTTCTGCCGCGCGAGCGCCACCTGACGGTGCAGGTGTGGGGAGAGGTGGACGTGCAGATCGGCAACTACGTGCGCGGCAAGTTCTGGGAGATCCTCATCGTCGGCGTGGTCACCTCGGTCACCTTCGCCCTGATGGGACTGAAATACGCCGTGCTGCTCGGCGTGCTGGTGGGGCTGTCGGTGGTGGTGCCGTACATCGGCGCCGCCGTGGTCACCCTGCCGGTGGCCCTCATCGCCTGGTTCCAGTGGGGCTGGGGGGCGGAATTCGCCTGGCTGATGGCCGCCTACGCCATCATCCAGGCCCTGGACGGCAACGTGCTGGTGCCGCTGCTGTTTTCCGAAGTGGTCAACCTGCACCCGGTGGCGATCATCGTCGCCGTGCTGCTGTTCGGCGGACTGTGGGGCTTCTGGGGCGTATTCTTCGCCATCCCGCTGGCCACCCTGGTCAACGCCATCATCCGCGCCTGGCCGCGGCCCGCGGCCGAGCCGACTTCGCAATAAACACCCTTGTCGCAGAGACGCGGAGAAAACGCCGCTATAGCTCTCGGCGTCTCCGCGACAGATACCGTAGGCGCGATATCTTTCCAATACAAATTTTTATGCTAGCCTAGGCCCACGTCGGACCTGGGCCCCTGTGCCATGGCTGCGATTCCCGTATACCCGAAACCCGAAGCCGTCTTTCCCTGATGCGTCCAACGTTCCCGCTCCGCAGCAAGACCACCCTCGGCCTGTTGGCCATGCTGGTGCTGCTGCTCGCCGCGCTGTTGTGGCGCCAGCACAACCTGGAGTGGGCCGCGGCGGAACAGCACCAGCGCGCCCAGGTCACGGCGGCGGCGGATCTGGTGGCGGCTGCATTGCGGCAGAGCGTCGTGGCGGGCGATGCGGCCGAGGTGGAACGGCTGGCCCGTACCCTGACGGACGGACGCTGGCTGGTCTACGTGCGGGTTTATGGCCGGGACCAGATGTTCGTGGAGACCGGTACACCGCCGATCGCCGGCGGTGCGGCGGCCGCGGCGCCGGTGGCCGATGCCCTCATCGCCGACGGCGACTACGCCTACGGCCGGGTCGAGGTGGGCCTGACGCCGCTGGTGGAAGCCCATGTCTCGCGCTGGTTCGGTTTCGATACCTTCGACATCATGCTGCTGCTCGTCGCTGCGGGCATGGGCGTGGCCTTTGCGCTGCTGGGACTGCTGTTCCGCGATCTGCGCCGTCTGAAGGACGGTGCGCGGCACATCGCCACCGGCGAGTACGGCTACCAGTTGCCTGTGGAGGGCAACGACGCCCTGGCGCAGGCGGTGGCCGCCTTCAACGCCATGTCGCGCAGCCTGCAGCAGGCCCATTCCCTCGATGTGGAACGGGAGCGTGCCCTGCGCCTGAGCGAAATGCGTCTGGCCGAGGCCCAGCGCATCGCTTCGCTGGGACATTGGGAATGGAATTACGCCACCGATCGCATCTACTGGTCGGACGAAATCTATCGCATCTTCGGCCTGCCGCCCCAGGTTTCCGGCGCCAGCTACGAGGAATTTCTCTCCTTCATGCATGAGGGCGACCGTGCCGAGGTGCGCGAGGCCATCGACGCGGCACTCACCCGGCAGCGTCCCTTTAACCTGTTGCATCGCATCGTGCGGCGTGACGGCGAGGAGCGATGGGTGCGCCAGCGCGGCGAAGTATTTCGCTCCGCCGACGGCAGCCCGTTGCGCATGGTCGGTACGATGCAGGATGTCACCGAGGCGCGCCATGCCACGGAGGAATTGCGCAGCCAGCAGTACTGGCTGGAAACCCTGCTCGATGCCATGCCCGACTTCGTCTGCTTCAAGGACGGCGCCGGGCGCTGGCTGGTGGCCAACCGTTTCGGTTTGCAGATGTTCGGCCTGGAGACGGTGGACTACCGCGGCAAGACCGACAGCGAACTGGCGCAGCACAGCCGCTTCTACCGCGATGCGCTGGAGGCCTGCGCCGACAGCGACGGCGCGGTATGGCAATCGGGCGAGTCGCAGTGGTCGGAAGAGGTGATCCCGCGTCCCGACGGTCCCAGCCTGCTGTTCGAGATCACCAAGGTTCCGCTTTACAACCCCGACGGCGGCCGCAAGGGCCTGGTGGTGGTGGGCCGTGACGCCACCGAGCGGCGGCGCGCCGAGGCGGCCTTGCAGGAGAAGAGCCGACAGATCATTTCCCTGCTGGAAAGCACCACCGACGCCTACTTCGCCGTGGATCGCCATTGGCACGTGACCTACTTCAACGCCGAGGCCGAGCGGCTGCTGGAGGTGACGCGGCAGCAGGCGCTGGGGCAGGAACTGTGGGACGTGGCGCCGGAACTGGCCAGCAGTTTCTACAAGCGTTTCGCCCAGGCCCTGAAGCAACAGCAGCACCAGCAGTTCGAAGGCTATTATCCGCCCCTGCAGAAATACTTCGAAACCCATCTCTATCCGTCGGAGGACGGCCTGTGGGTGTTCTTCCGCGACGTGACCGAACGGCACGAGAACGAGGCGGCGCTGCGCGAGAACAGCGCCCGCAGCCAGGCGGTGCTGGAAAATATCCTCGACGGCATCGTCACCATCGACGGCAGCGGGCTGATCACCGGCTTCAACCATGCCGCAGAGCAAATCTTCGGCTACAGAGCCGCCGACATCCTGGGCAGGAGCGTGACCCTGTTGATGCCGGAGCCCTATCGCAGCCAGCACGAGGCCTTCGTGCGGCGCTACCTCTCCACCCGCGACAACGCCCAGGCATTGGGGCGTTCGCGTGAGATGATTGGCGTGCGCAACGACGGTAGCGCCTTCCCGCTGGAAATATCCCTGTCCGAGGCCACCCAGCACGAACAGCCGCTGTTCATTGCGGTACTGCGCGACCTGACCGAACGGCGCACCGCCGACGAGAACATGCGCCTGGCGGCCAAGGTGTTCGACAACAGCGTCGAGGGTATCCTGGTCACCGACGCCGCGGGCCGCATCATGCGCGTCAACCGCGCCTTCAGCGCCATTACCGGCTATGGCGAGGAGGAGATACTCGGCAAGACCCCGGCGGTGCTCAAGTCCGGACGCCACGACGAGGATTTCTATCAGGCCATGTGGGGGCGCCTGCGCGCCGAGGGCAAGTGGCAGGGGGAAATCTGGAACCGGCGCAAGAACGGCGAGGTGTATCCGGAGTGGCTGTCCATCAACCAGCTGCCCGATGCCAGCGGCCAGGTCAGCCACTACGTCGCCATCTTCAGCGACATCACCGAGAAGAAGGAGGCGGAGCAGCGCATCTATCATCTCGCCTATTACGATCCGCTGACCGAACTGCCCAACCGCACCATGTTCCACGGCCGCCTGCTGCAGGCCATGGCCGAGGCCAAGCGCAACCGGCGCATGGTGGCGCTGCTGTACATCGATCTGGACCGCTTCAAGAACATCAACGACACCCTGGGCCACTTCATCGGCGACGAACTGCTCAAGGAAGCGGCGCGGCGCCTGCTCGACAGCGTGCGCGAGTGCGATACGGTGGCGCGCCTCGGCGGCGACGAATTCGTCATCATGCTCACCGATCTGCATCACGAAACCGAGATCGCACACATCGCGCAGCAGGTACTGGCGGCGATGGGCGTGCCGTTTCAGTTGCAGGGGCACGAGGTGTTCGTGACCACCAGCGCCGGCATCAGCGTGTACCCGCTCGATGCCGATACGCTGGAAGACATGATCAAGTACGCCGACACCGCCATGTACCACGCCAAGGAGGCGGGACGGAACAACTACCAGTTCTACCGCAGCGAGATGAACGCCTCCGCCTTCGAGCGCCTGGTGATGGAGAACAGCCTGCGCCGCGCCCTGGAGCGCGGGGAATTCGAACTGTATTACCAGCCGCAGAACTCGCTCAGCGACGGTCGCATCGTCGGCGTCGAGGCGCTGCTGCGCTGGCACCATCCGGATCTGGGGACAGTGATGCCGTCGCAGTTCATACCGGTGTTGGAGGAGACCGGCATGATCCTGCCGGTGGGGGAGTGGGTGCTGCGCAGCGCCTGCCGGCAGATCGCCGCCTGGCAGGCTGCCGGCTACGGCCCGCTGCGGGTGGCGGTCAACCTGTCGCCGCGCCAGTTCTGCCAGAGCGGCCTGCTGGAGTCGGTACGCGCCGCCTTGCAGGACAACGTCGCCGATCCGACCTGGCTGGAACTGGAGATCACCGAAGGCAGCCTGATGGGCAATGCCGAGGCCGGCGTCGCCACCCTGCGCCAGCTCAAGGAGCTGGGCGTCTGGCTCTCGGTGGACGATTTCGGCACCGGCTATTCCTCACTCAGCTATCTCAAGCGTTTCCCCATCGACACCCTGAAGATCGATCAGTCCTTCGTCCGCGACGTCACCTCCGATCCGGACGATGCCGCCATTGCCGGCACCATCATCGCCATGGGCCACAGCCTCAACCTGCACGTGCTGGCGGAGGGTGTCGAGGCGGAGGATCAGTTGCAGTTCCTGCGTGCCCACGGCTGCGATCAGGTGCAGGGCTATCTGTTCAGCCAGCCGCAGCCGGCGCAACGTATCGAACAGATGCTGGGCGAGGGGCGACGGCTGGCCCTGGGACATATGCCGGAGCCCGGCGCCTGAGTGGCCCCGGCTTGAGGCCGGTGCGCTTATTGATTAATATCACGCCCCTTGTGCGTGTCGCCCCAGCGTGATGCGCTTCCCGGTTTTCTCCTGTGGGCCTTCCGGCCCATGCGCTGACACCGATTCCCGGCACCTTGCGCCGCCCGGCACTGCCGGCCACGCGGCGCGTGCGATTTGAATTCAGGCCCGTGCCGCAATGATTACAACCGTACGCAACAGCTGGTTCTCCCACATCCGCGGCGACGTGCTCGCCGGCCTGGTGGTCGCCCTGGCGCTGATCCCCGAGGCCATCGCCTTTTCCATCATCGCCGGGGTCGATCCCAAGGTGGGGCTGTATGCCTCGTTCTGCATCGCCGTGGTGATCGCCTTCGTCGGCGGCCGTCCCGGCATGATCTCCGCCGCCACCGGCGCCATGGCGCTGCTGATGGTAACCCTGGTGAGGGAGCACGGCCTGCAATACCTGCTGGCCGCCACCCTGCTCACCGGCGTGCTGCAGATCATCGCCGGCTACCTGCGGCTGGGGTCGCTGATGCGCTTCGTGTCGCGCTCGGTGGTCACCGGCTTCGTCAATGCGCTGGCGATCCTGATCTTCATGGCACAGTTGCCGGAGCTCAATCCCAATACCGTCGGCGTCACCTGGCATGTCTATGCCATGACCGCCGCCGGGCTCGGCATCATCTACCTGTTTCCGTATCTCACCCGGGCCGTCCCCTCGCCGCTGGTGACCATCGTGGTTCTGACCCTCGTCGCCATGCTGCTGGACCTCGACATCCGCACCGTGGGCGACATGGGTGAACTGCCCGACACCCTGCCCGTTTTCCTCTGGCCCGAGGTGCCGCTGAATTTCGAAACCCTGGCGATCGTCTTTCCGTATTCGGTGTCGCTGGCCATGGTCGGGTTGCTGGAATCGCTGATGACCGCCACCATCGTCGATGACCTCACCGACACCGACAGCGACAAGAACCGCGAGTGCAAGGGCCAGGGCCTGGCCAACATCACCGCCGGCCTGATGGGCGGCATGGCCGGCTGCGCGATGATCGGCCAGTCGGTCATCAACGTGAAGTCGGGCGGCCGCACCCGCCTGTCGACCCTGACCGCGGGCAGCGTGCTGTTGCTGCTGGTGGTGTTTCTCGGCGACTGGGTGGCGCAGATCCCCATGGCGGCGCTGGTGGCGGTGATGATCATGGTGTCCATCGGCACCTTCAGCTGGCAGTCGCTGGTCAACCTGAAGAAGCATCCCGCCAGCACCAGTGCGGTGATGATCACCACCGTGGTGGTGGTGGTGGCGACCCACAACCTCGCCTACGGCGTATTCGTCGGCGTGCTGCTGGCGGCGATGTTCTTCGCCAACAAGGTGGCGCAATACAAATATGTCACGTCGGCCCTGAGCGACGACGGCAGCACACGTACCTATACGGTGGTGGGGCAGGTGTTCTTCGCCTCGGCGGACAAGTTCGTCGAGTTCTTCGATTTCAGGGAAGTGATCGACCGGGTGGTGATTGATCTGTGCCAGGCCCACTTCTGGGACATCACCGCGGTGGCCGCCCTGGACAAGGTGGTGCTCAAGTTCCGCCGCGAGGGGACGGCGGTGGAGATCATCGGCATGAACGAGGCCAGCGCCACCATCGTCGACCGCTTCGCCGTGCACGACAAGCCCGATGCAGTCGCCAGGCTGATGGATCACTGACGGAGACCGACCACCATGAACAATGTGATTGCCTGCATCGACGGCACCGCCGTGTCATCCGCGGTCTGCGATTATGCCGCCTGGGCCGGCCTGCGCCTCGCGGCACCGCTCACGCTGCTGCACGTGCTGGACAAGGCGGCCTATCCCATCAAGACCAATCTCAGCGGCAACATCGGCCTGGGCAGTCGCGAGGCGTTGCTGGAAGAACTAGCGGCGCTGGATGAACGGCGCGGCCGTCTGGCCCTGGAGCAGGGCCGCCTGATGCTGGAAGAGGCGCAGCACCGTGTCATCAATGACGGCGTCGCCGATCCTGCCACGCTGCAGCGCCACGGCAGCCTGATTGAAACCCTGGTCGATCTGGAACCGGAGCTGCGCCTGCTGGTATTGGGCAAGCACGACGAGAACCTCAACGAGCACATCGGCAGCCGGCTGGAGAACGTGGTGCGCATCCTGCACCGCCCGATCCTGGTCACCACCGACACCTACCGCCCACCGCGCCGCTTCATGATCGCCTACGACGGCAGCGAGACCACCCGCAAGGGGGTGGAGATGATCGCCGCCAGCCCATTGTTCCTTGGTTTGCCCTGTCACCTGCTGATGATCGGCGCCGACAGCAAGGCGAATCAGGGACAGCTGGCCTGGGCGCGGGATTGCCTGGAGGCCGCCGGTTTCGAGGTTCACACCGCCCTGCGCGCAGGCGAGGTGGAGCGCACGTTATGCGACTACCGCGCCGAACAGGATATCGATCTGCTGGTGATGGGCGCCTACGGCCATTCCATCATCCGCCGTTTCCTGGTGGGCAGCACCACCACCAGCGTGATGCGCAACGCCACCGTGCCGGTACTGCTGCTGCGCTGAACTACGGGGTGGGCTCCGCCGCCGGGGCGTAGACGGCATAGTCGTTCTTGTTCCTGCGCTTGACGGCGTACATGGCCTGGTCGGCGCAGCTGACCAGCGTTTCCGGATTATCGGCGTGCAGCGGATAGAGGCTGATGCCGATGCTGGCGCCGATGTGGAATTCGTGGCCGTCGATGTGGAAGGGCATGCACAGGCTGGCAATGATCTTGCCGGCCACGGCCTCCGCGTTGATGGGGGTGCTGATGTTGCGCAGGATGACGGTGAACTCGTCGCCGCCCATGCGGGCCACGGTGTCGGACTCGCGCACGATTTCCTGCATGCGCTGCGCCACTTCCCGCAACACGCGGTCGCCCATGTCGTGACCGCAGGTGTCGTTCACTTCCTTGAAGCCGTCGAGGTCGAGGAACAGCAGTCCGACGGCGCCGCCGTTGCGGCGTGCGGCGGCGACGGCGCGCTCCAGCCGGTCGAAGAACAGCGGACGGTTGGGCAGGTTGGTCAGCACGTCGAAATGGGCCAGGTGTTCCAGCCGTGCCTCCAGCTCCTTGCGCGCGCTGATGTCGTGCTTGATGGCGACGTAGTGGACGATGTGGTCCTGGCTGTCGCGCACTGGCGCAATGGCCATGATCTCCGTATAGAGCGAACCGTCCTTGCGCCGGTTGATGATTTCCCCGCGCCACACCTTGCCCGTCGTGATGCTGCCCCATAGCTGGCTGTAGAAGTCAGGTCCCTGCTGGCCGCTCTTGAGTATGCTGGGCCGCTGGCCGATGGCCTCCTCGCTGCTATAGCCGGTCATGGCGGTGAAGGCGGGATTGACGTATTCGATGGTGCCGTTCGGATCGGCGATGACCACGGCTTCCGCCGCCGCCTCGATGGCGACGCTGCGGGTATGCAGGGCCTCGCGGATGCGGCGCTGTTCGGTAATGTCGCGGGTGATGCCGAGGATGCCGTTGGGCTTGCCGTCGGCACCGCACATCAGGGTGATCATTACGTCGGTCCACACGGTGGAGCCGTTCTTGCACGGCTGTTCCAGTTCCCAGTGGTGCTGCAGCACCGCGCCGGTTTCCAGCACGTGGCGGATGCCTTCCTCGGCGATGCGCGCCGAGTCGGGCGTCAGGGCCTGTTCCATCGTCTGTTGCATCACCTCTTCCACGGTAAAGCCGCGCAGGCGTTCCACCGATGGGCTGACATAGGTGAATTTGCCGCCCAGATCCATGGTCCAGATGACATCGAAGGCGTTCTCCGCCAGCAGGCGGTAGTGCCGTTCGCTGTTGCGCAGGGCCTGTTCGATGCGCTTGCGTTCGCTGATGTCGTTGAAGGAGACGAAGGCCGCCGGCTTGCCGTCGAAGGTGGTCACCGCGGCGGACAGGTACACCCAGAACGCGTTGCCGGCATCGTCCTTCAGCCGCGCCTCGAAATCGGTCACCTGGCCGTGGCTGCGCAGCAGTTCCTGCATGACCTCGCGCTGCCGCGGATCGGCCCAGTAGTCCGGTGCGCTGCGGCCGATGGCGGTGCGCTTGCTGATTTTGAATGCCTGCTCGGAGCGGTGGTTGATATAGAGCACGCTGTTGTCGGCCAGGCTGGTGACGACGACGGGGAACGGCGCCGTTTCAGTCAGGGTGCGGTAGTTTTCCTCCGAGCTGCGCAGTTGTTCCTGCAGCCGGTTGCGCTCGGTGACGTCGACGGCCAGGGCCACCATGCCGCTGAGACCGCCGTCGGCGTCGCGCAGCGCGGCGTTCATCCATTCGCACAATATCCGCTCGCCGGATTTGGTCAGGTTCCAGTTGATGGAGCGGCTGTCGGGCGCCTGGTCCGCCACCGCCTGCAGTGCGCGTTGGACCTGCGCACGCTCGCCCGGCGGCACCATGAAATCGAGGAAGTTGCGTCCCAGCACCTCCTCGGCGCGCCAGCCGAAGATCTGTTCCGCCTGCCGGTTCCAGGCGGTCACCTGTTGTCGGCCATCGGAGACGATGATGGCCATGGGCGCATTCTGGTACACCACGCGGTAGCGTTGCTCGCTGATGCGGAGGCGGCGGTTGAGCCGCATGATATAGAGGATGATGCCGCCGCCCAGCAGCGCGATCAGCCCACCGAGACCGATGGACCAGTAAAACAGCGTCAGGTCCACCTGCGGGTTGGGGTCGAACAGAAAACCCTCGAAGTCGTAGTTCTGCGGCAGCATGCCCAGGTTGGCATAGCTGCCGGCAATGTGGCGCCAGCGCCACGGGTTCATGTAACCCAGCTCGATGAGCTCGGGCAGGATCAGGCGCTGCAGGGTGCGCGCTTCGTAGAGCAGGTGCTCGGTGCTGCGTTGGCTGTTGTACTCGCGCTGGATCAGTTCCGCGATTTCTTCCGGGTGGGCGAGGGCATAGGCCCAGCCGCGCAGGCTGGCGTCGCGGAACGCGCTGACCAGGGCGGGCGAACGTTCCGCCAGCCGGGTGCTGGTGAACAGGCTGTCGCCGTAGAAGTCGATGCCGGCAGAGCGCGGGGTGATTTCCAGAAAGTCGATCTTGCGCCGCAGCAGTTCGTAGGGTTCGTCAGTGGAGTAGGCGGCCACCGCGGCGACGCGCTCGTCGATCAGGTCGTCGAGACTTTCATTGCGCGGTTCCAGGGTGAAGTCCGAGGGGGCCAGTCCCATGGCCTGGATGAAGGCGGACAGTTCGTGTTCGTGCGGCACCACCTGGATGGTCTTGCCGATGAGGTCGTGCACCGTCTCCACGTCGGGGCGCCGTTTGGCCAGCAGGATCAGCGGCGAATGCTGGAACACCACCGCCACCGCCACCACCGGCTTGCCCGCGGCGTGGGCCAGCAGCAGTTCGGAGGCGCCGATGCCGAAGTCCGCCTTGCCGGCGACGACATCGGCCACGGGATCCCGCTCCGGGTGTCCTTCCCTGAGGGTGACGTCCAGCCCCGCATCGCGGTAGTAGCCCTGGGCCAGCGCGGCGTAGTAGCCGGCGAACTGGAACTGGTGATACCACTTGAGCTGCAGGGTCAGCGGACGCAGTGGCGCGTCGGCGGCCTGCGCGCCGGCGCACAGCAGCAGGAGCGGGAGGAGCTTGAGCAGTAGGCGGTGTAGCGGGAATGTCATAAAGCCTGTGCCGTCCAGTCCGCGGGCCTCCCCGCGGCAACCGTATTACTGTACCCGCTCAGGCCGGAATTGTCCGCAGGGCAGGGGTGCCTGCGGCGGATAAGTGACTGTAATTGATTGTTATTGGAATGGTGCCGAGGGTCGGAATCGAACCGACATGGGGTTGCCCCCGGCAGATTTTGAGTCTGCTGCGTCTACCAGTTTCGCCACCCCGGCATGGGGAGCGCGCATTATAGGGAAAGCTGGGCGCGGCGGCAAAGGCCCATTTTTGATACGATGCGCGCCCCATGCGTCGCCAAGACTTTCATTTCGATCTCCCCCCGGAGCTGATTGCCCAGCACCCCGCCGCCGAGCGCGGCGGCAGCCGGCTGCTGCTGCTCGATGGCGCCGACGGCGGCGCGCGCCGTGATCTGGCCTTCCGCGAGTTGCCCGGCCTGCTGCGCCGCGGCGACCTGCTGGTGTTCAACGACACCCGGGTGATCCCGGCGCGCCTGTTCGGTCACAAGGACAGCGGCGGCCAGGTGGAGGTGCTGGTGGAGCGCATCGTGGGCGAGGAGCGGGTGCTGGCCCATGTGCGGGCCAGCAAGGCGCCCAAGCCGGGCACCTGGCTGACGCTGGAAGGCGCGCTGGAGGTGGAGATGCTGGGACGGGCGGGTGACCTGTTCGAGCTGCGTTTTCACGGCCCGGTGCTGCCCCTGCTCAAGCGGCACGGCCGCATGCCGCTGCCGCCTTATATAGAGCGCGACGCCGCGCAGCAGGACGGCGAGCGTTACCAGACCGTCTATGCCCGGCGCGAGGGGGCGGTGGCGGCGCCCACCGCCGGACTGCACTTCGACGATGCCATGCTGGCGCAGTTGGCCGCCCAGGGCATCGAGCGTGCCTTCGTCACCCTGCACGTGGGCGCCGGCACCTTCCAGCCGGTGCGGGTGGACGACATCCGCGACCACGTCATGCACCACGAATACCTGGAAGTGCCGGCGGCGACCTGCGCCGCCATACACGCGACCCGTGCGCGCGGCGGCCGGGTAGTGGCGGTGGGCACCACCGTCGTGCGCAGCCTGGAGAGCGCGGCGCGCGGCGGCGCCCTGGCGCCCTTTGCCGGCGAGACCGACATCTTCATCCATCCCGGCTACGAATTCCTCGTGGTGGACGCCCTGCTCACCAATTTCCACCTGCCCGAGTCCACCCTGCTGATGCTGGTATGCGCCTTCGCCGGCTACGACAATGTGATGGCCGCCTATCGCCATGCGGTGGAACAGCGCTACCGCTTCTTCAGCTACGGCGACGCCATGTTTGTTTTACCCCAGAGCAAAGATGCAAGAGCAAAGATGCAAGGGGAAAATGAGCGATGAGCAGTGTTTCCTTGTATCTTTCCTCTTGTATCTTGTATCTGCCCCTATGAAATTCGAACTGCTTACTGCCGACCACCAGGCCCGCCGCGGCCGGCTGCACTTCGCCCGCGGCACGGTGGAGACGCCTGCCTTCATGCCGGTGGGCACCTACGGCACGGTGAAGGCCATGACCCCGGAGGAGCTGCGCGAATTGGGCGCGGAGATCATCCTCGGCAACACCTTCCACCTGATGCTGCGACCCGGCACCGACATCATCAATCTGCACGGCGACCTGCACGACTTCATGCATTGGGAGGGGCCGATCCTCACCGACTCGGGCGGTTTCCAGGTGTTCAGCCTGGGCGAGATGCGCAAGATCAGCGAGCAGGGAGTGAAGTTCCAGTCGCCGGTGGACGGCTCGCCGGTGTTCATGGGGCCGGAGGAGTCCATGGCGGTGCAGCGGGCGCTGGGCTCGGACATCGTGATGATCTTCGACGAGTGCACCCCCTATCCGGCGACGGAGGCGGAGGCCCGCAAGTCCATGGAGTTGTCGCTGCGCTGGGCGGCGCGCAGCAAGGCGGCCCACGGCGACAATCCCAACGCCCTGTTCGGTATCGTCCAGGGCGGTATGTATCCGCAGCTGCGGCGCGAATCCCTGGCCGGCCTGGTGGATATCGGTTTCGACGGCTACGCCATCGGCGGCCTGTCGGTGGGCGAGCCCAAGGACGAGATGCTGCACACCCTGGAGGCCGTCACCCCGCACATGCCCGCCGACCGGCCGCGCTACCTGATGGGCGTCGGAACTCCGGAGGACATCGTCGAGGCGGTGCGCCGCGGCGTCGACATGTTCGACTGCGTGCTGCCCACCCGCAATGCCCGCAATGGCCACCTGTTCACCAGCGAGGGGGCGGTGCGTATCCGCAACAGCCAGTACCAGCACGACACCCGCCCGCTGGACCCGGACTGCGACTGCTACACCTGCCGCCATTACAGCCGCAGCTACCTGCGCCACCTGGACAAGTGCGGCGAGATCCTGGGAGCTCGGCTGAACACCATCCACAACCTGCATTATTACCAGCGCCTGATGCGCGACCTGCGCGCCGCCATCCAGGCCGGCACCCTGGAGCAGGCGGTGGCGGAGTTCTATGGCCGGCGGGGACAAGCCGTGCCGCCTATGCCATAATCCGGGCCTTTCGCGGGCCTCCCGCGTCCACCCACACAGAAACTGTAAGGAAAACTCATGAGCTTCTTCATCTCCGATGCCTGGGCCGAAGCGGCACCTGTTGCGCAACAAGCTGACCCTATTGGCATGCTTGCGCCGTTCGCCATCCTGTTCGTGGTGTTTTATTTCCTGCTCATCCGGCCGCAGCAGAAGCGTGCCAAGGAGCATCGCAAGCTGATCGAAAACCTGGCCAAGGGTGACGAAGTGGTCACCGGCGGCGGCCTGGTCGGCAAGGTGGTGGATCTGGGCGACAACTTCATCGAGGTCGAAGTGGCCGACAACGTGCGCGTCAAGGTGCAGCGCCAGATGCTGGCCAGCGTCCTGCCCAAGGGCACCATCAAGGGCGGTCTGTAACACCCACCAAAACAAATCAGTACCCCGGTCCGCCGCCTTGCGCGGCGGGCCTT
>Ga0299912_10002273_pt1 | contig 15749 bp, 12 predicted proteins | sample RVTome_2_FD_207667 | JGI IMG/M metagenome (GOLD analysis project Ga0299912, IMG submission 207667) | Soil microbial communities from uranium-contaminated site in the Upper Colorado River Basin, Wyoming, United States - RVT95D214 (version 2) ... | reverse complement strand
GAGATACGGTTGTCGGTGCGACCATTAATAAGACCGGAACATTTAAATTTGAAGCAACCAAGGTTGGAAGGGATACGGTTCTTGCTCAGATTGTCCGATTGGTTCAAGAAGCCCAGGGATCGAAACCACCGATTGCCCGAATGGTTGATGTGATTGCAAGCTATTTTGTTCCGGTTGTTATCTCCATCGCGATCATCACATTTGTCGTCTGGTATTTCTTTGGTCCTTATCCGGCACTTACCTATGCCTTTCTCAATTTCGTGGCAGTCCTCATTATCGCATGCCCTTGCGCCCTTGGATTGGCCACTCCCACCTCCATCATGGTGGGGACAGGGAAGGGGGCGGAGAATGGCATTTTGATTCGAGGGGCTGAGGCTCTGGAGACAGCGCATCAATTGAATACCATTGTTCTGGATAAGACAGGAACATTAACCAAAGGAGAACCATCGGTAACAGATATCATTGAATCGGAGAGGTTTAATAAGAGAGAAATCTTAACCCTGGCCGCCTCGGCCGAAAAGGGATCGGAGCATCCTTTGGGTGAGGCGATTGTGAAAAAGGCAAGAGAGGAGAATTTAAAACTTCTTGATTCGAAAGACTTTCAGGCTATTGCAGGCCACGGGATTGAAGCAACGGTCGATTCAAAAAGAGTCCTCCTTGGAAATTTGAGGCTGATGGAAGAAAAAAAGGTGGATTTAAACGGTTTATTAAACAAAGCAAAGCAGCTTTCCGATGAAGGAAAGACTCCGATGTTTTTGGCGGTAAATGGCGAAGTCGGGGGTATTATCGCTGTTGCAGATACATTGAAGGAAAATTCGAAGGAGGCTGTGGAAAGCCTTCGCCGAATGGGACTGGAAGTGGTGATGCTCACTGGTGATAATCAGCAGACGGCCAAAGCGATTGCTCGCCAGATCGGGATCAATCGGGTCTTGGCAGAGGTCCTTCCCGAGAAGAAGGCCGAGGAGATCAAGCGGCTTCAGGAGGAAGGCAAAAAGGTCGGGATGGTGGGTGACGGCATCAACGATGCACCTGCATTAGCTCAGGCCGATGTGGGAATTGCGATTGGTACCGGAACCGATGTGGCAATGGAGTCCTCCGACATTACATTGATCAGTGGGGATTTGAGAGGAATTGTTACCGCTGTTGCATTGAGCAAAGCGACGATCCGGAATATCAAACAGAACCTCTTCTGGGCTTTTGCTTACAATACGATCCTCATCCCTGTGGCTGCAGGAGTGCTTTTCCCGTTTTTTCACCTCCTCCTCAACCCTATCCTCGCAGCAGGGGCAATGGCCTTTTCATCCGTCACTGTGGTTTCAAATGCCCTGAGACTCCGTAAATTTAAGCCACCCATGATCTAGACTAAGGCTGCAATATTGGAAGGCTGGAATACTGGAATGTTGGGTGTTGAAAATAAGATTTATTTTTTTGACTCCTTTTCCATTATTCCTCTATCCATTTTTAAAGAAAGGAGATATTTATGGCTCAATTTTTTGCTGATAACTCGCTATCGATTGGAAATACCCCGATGGTGAGGATTAATAGAATGGCCAATGGACTCAAGGCCACCATACTTGCTAAGATCGAAGGTCGTAATCCCGCCTATTCAGTGAAGTGCCGGATTGGCGCGAATATGATTTGGGCTGCGGAGAAGCAGGGTTTGCTCAAGCCTGGGATGGAGATTATTGAACCAACAAGTGGAAATACGGGCATTGCCTTGGCTTATGTGGCTGCCGCAAGAGGATTTAAACTGATTGTCACTATCCCTGAAACCATGTCAATGGAACGGCGGAAAATTCTCTCCATTTTTGGGGCAAACATTATTCTTACACCAGGAGCAAAAGGAATAAAAGGTGCCATTGAAGAGGCTGAGCGCATTGCAGCGTCGAGTCCTAAATACTTTATGCCTCAGCAGTTTAAAAATCCTGCAAATCCGGAGATCCATTTCAAAACCACAGGTCCAGAGATCTGGGAACAGACGAACGGCGGAATAGATGTCCTTGTTTGTGGTGTAGGTACGGGAGGCACGATTTCAGGTGTTTCGCGATATATTAAAGGAGAGAAAAAGAAGAAGATTATTAGTGTTGCGGTTGAACCGGTGGAGAGTCCTGTGATTACGCAATATCTTGCAAAACAGGAGATTAAGCCCGGCCCACATAAAATTCAGGGAATTGGTGCTGGATTTATTCCAGATACTCTGGACTTGTCTGTCGTCGATCGGGTAGAACAGGTTACGAGTGGAGAGGCAATCGAATATGCAAGGCGGCTTGCACGTGAGGAAGGTATTCTTTCGGGAGTGAGTTGTGGTGCGGCTATCGCAGTCGCTCTTAGGCTGGCAAGATTGGATGAATTCAAAGGTAAAACAATTGTCACGATACTGCCTGATTCTGGTGAACGTTATCTCAGTGGCCCGCTCTTTGAAGGGGTGTTCGATGAAGCCGGCCTTCCCGGGAAATAGCGTGTAAAGAACACTGATGTGAGTCAAAGCTAAATACGGGGTGACTGTAACTTATTACTCGGAGCATATTATTATAGTTTGCATTACAATCGAACTGTCATTGCGAGCGAAGCGAAGCAATCCCACGAGATTGCCACGTCGCTCACGCTCCTCGCAATGACCACTATCAGTCTTATGAAGCAAACTATTGCGTGCTCTCCTTAATAACCCTTTAGGGTTGATGAATCAGGGCGAAAACCTCACCATACTTTCAAAAAGGGGGATACTAAAATGATTCCAGGAAAAATATTGAATCGGTTCTCCATTGCCATCTTCATCATTCTCATCGGTTTTTGGAGTACGAGTGCCTTTTCTGTTACGGAGGACGAAAAAAATAATATCACCGTCTATGATAAAGTGGCAGATGGAGTGGTCAACATTACCAGTACTGCTATCCAGATGGACTTCTTCTTCAACGCCTTTCCGACCCAGGGATCAGGGTCTGGCTCCATCATCGATACAAAAGGAAATATATTGACAAATCATCATGTGGTGGCCAATGCCCGAACACTGGAGGTGACCCTTGCAGATGAGTCGAAATGGCCTGCCAAATTGATCGGGTCAGATCCAGACAGTGATCTGGCAGTGATTAAGATCGATGCCCCAAAAGAAAAGTTGAAGGTGATCTCTATGGGAGATTCGAAGAATTTGAAGATCGGTCAGAAGGTCCTTGCCATTGGGAATCCATTTGGCTTGGAGAGGACTTTGACGACAGGGATTATCAGTTCCCTCGGACGAACCATCCGTTCAGACTCGGGGACATTGATGGAAGACATCATCCAGACCGATGCAGCCATCAACCCAGGAAACTCCGGAGGTCCCCTTCTCAACTCTGAGGGAGAGATTATTGGGATCAATAGTGCTATTGTCAGTCCCTCCGGTGGGAGTGTGGGCATTGGTTTTGCCATCCCCGCTAATACAGCAAAACGAGTGGTTCCGGAACTCCTTTCAAAAGGTTATGTGACCTATCCTTGGATCGGTGCAACCATTCAATCTCTTATCCCTGAAATTGCAAAGTATCTAAAGGTGAGTGTCGAACGGGGAGCCATGATCGCAGAGGTAGCGAAGGGGGGGCCAGCGGATAAAGCAGGTTTGAATGGTGGAAGCCAAAGGGTTCAGGTCGGGAATATGATCGTGCTGGTTGGGGGGGATATTGTGGTGAAGGTGGATCAACGCGATGTGAAAACCAACGATGAACTGATCCGTTATGTACGCGAGAAGAAACCAGGAGAAACCATTCTTCTAAAAGTCTTAAGAAAAGAGAAATTTGAAGAGGTCAAAGTAACTCTTGGAGAGAGACCCAGAAGGAGGTAGTCAAATGGAAGCGATATGGGCTCAATGGGGTTGGCGAGATTATGGCATGGGACCAGGCATGATGCATGGATGGTGGGGAATGGGATGGATTTTTATGATCATCTTCTGGGGACTCATCATCTTGGGCTTGATCTTTCTCATCCGATGGCTTGTCGGAATGACGAAAGCTACAAAAGTTGAAGAATCCGCTCTCGATATCCTGAAGAAACGCTATGCCCGGGGAGAGATCAACAAAGAAGAATTTGAGCAAAAGAAAAGGGATCTCCTATAATTTTAAATTTTTCCCTTCGCATCTCTTCAGCTTTGGTGAATGATTTAAATAAGTCAACATCCCACGGAGTAGGGCGACTTCAGTCGCCCTTAACACGTGAGGTTAATCTCGCATTTCGTGTCCAAGGGGACCTTCGGATGCTTGCACCTTTCTGAGATAAGAATGAAAGACCCATTCTTTATCCAATGGCATATCACAAACTTTTGTAATCTTCGCTGTCGCCATTGTTATCAAGAAGATTTCTCAAAAGATAGAGATTTGGATTGGCCAGGGTTAAAAAAAATATCCGATAATATCCTCACAACAATCAATGGATGGAATAAAACGGCTTATATCCAGCTCACTGGTGGGGAGCCCTTGCTGAAAAAAGAGCTCTTTTTGCTATTGGGGCATCTGAATCAGAAACCCACCGTCGAAGAGTTAGGGATTATCACCAATGGGCTTCTTTTTGATCGAGAGGTGGTGAAAAGGTTGTCCGGTTTTTCTAAGCTAAAAAAGATCAAAATCTCCTTAGATGGATCAAGTGCAGAGATTCATAATTCCATTCGTACCCAAGGGAGTTTTGAGAAGGTGATGAAAGGTCTTTCTTTAATCAAACATAAGGGAAGATTTCAAATCATCTTAATGTTCACCGCCATGAAAAGAAATGTTAAGAGTCTTTTATCCCTTCTTAAACTGTGCGAGGATTTGGACATCGAAGGGTTGATCATTGAACGATTCATCCCATGGGGGAGAGGGAGAGAGATCTTGAAGGAGGTCTTAGATCAAGATCAATGGAAGGAAATGGTGGAGACCCTGTTTGACTCTTTTTCTATTGAAATGGAAAACAATCATCCTATTTCCTACCAGGCGTTTCAAATCAGTTTCCATAAAGGAGGGCAGGACCTATCAGGTGCCCCTTGTGTCATCGGAGTGGATGGTCTTTGCATCATGCCAGAGGGCAGTGTCTTTCCTTGCCGAAGATTTCCCATTGCGATAGGAAATCTTCGGGAGGATTCTTTAAAGACGATATGGGCAAAATCGGAGATATTGGAGAAGCTTAGAAGAAAAGAAAACCTCAAAGGGAAATGTGGTAGATGTGTGGTGAAGGATTGCCGAGGTTGTCGAAGCTTAGCCCTTTGTTTAACAGGTGATTATCTTGCAGAAGACCCTCATTGTTGGTACGACTTTAAATAGTTTAGACACTCTCATGTTCAAAGCTCCAAAATGGAATGATCATATGCAACTATTAAAATATTGTTATAATAATGGAATTATGCTAATAGTTTAACTAAATCTTAAGAAATGGAGGGATGGATCATTTATGGACATTCGGAAGATATTGAAAAAGATTGGGGAGACTAAGACATCTCAGGTAAACAAAGTAGCTGTTGCTTACTCCGGAGGATTGGATTCCTCTCTAGCCATTGAATTACTCAGGCGTAAGTATCAGGCGAAAAGAATCCTCCCCATCACGATCGACGTAGGGCAGGGAGAGGAAGAGGTCATGGAGAGCAGGAGGAAGGCGAAGGCCCTCAAGATCAAGCCCCTATTCTTCGACCTTCGTAAAGAATTCACAGAGATTTGGATCGCGCGGGCGATTCAGGCCAATTCTGATTATCTGGGTTACCCTGTCTCAACATCAATGACCAGACAGATCGTTGCAAGGAAGGTGGCAGAGGTAGCCCTCAAAGAGGGATGCGATGCTATCCTCGAAGGATCAAGTGGAAAAGGGAATGATCAATATCGTATGCATAATGTCTTTAAAATGTTTGCGCCCAACTTGAAGATACTGGTGCCGGTGAGAGATTTCGATTTGACCCGTTTGGAAGAGGAAGAACTCTGTAAGAAATGGGGTGTTCCAGTGACGGAGATGATTACGGGAGGAGATGATAAGACGATGTGGTGCCGGTCGATCGCGAGCGGTGCGATCGACCTGAATCAACCGTTGCCGGATGATATCTGGATGTGGTACCGACCGCCTGAGAAGGCCCCCGGTCAACCCGCCTATCTCACATTGGAGTTTGAAAGGGGAATCCCGGTGAAATTGAATGGGAAACGGAGGCCTCTGGGCGAGATCATCCCTGAACTCAATGTGATCGGGGGTACCCATTCTATTGGTAGGATCGATATGTTTGAGGATGGAATTATGGATCTCAAGAGCAGAGAGATCTATGAGGCACCTGGAGCGACGATCATCCTCAAGCTCCACCGAGACCTGGAACAGTTCTGCATCACCAAAGACGAGATTCAATTTAAAAGAGGAATAGATCAGAGGTGGGCTTACCTGATCTATCATGGAATGGCATACCATCCGTTGAGATATGATCTTGATGCTTTCATCGAGACGTCGCAGAAGCTGGTCAACGGGAAATATAAGATCAAGCTCTACAAAGGAAATATTGAGATCGTTCACCGGGAATCAAAGACAAGCCTCTTCTCGCCGGAGATCCGGTCCATTAAGACCACTGGTTTTGATCAGAGACGCTGTGCGGACGCAGCCTTTGTAAGGGGACTTCCATTTGAGATATTGGCCCGAAGAAAGATGAAATAGGAGTTTGTTGATGAAGGTTGAGAAGCTATGGGGCGGACGATTTGAGGCGTTACCGTCCAAGGAGTTAGTCGATTTTCTTTCAGGGAGAGATGTCCGAGGGCTCCCCCCTTGCGATGAACGGTTGATCCCTTATGATCTATGGGGAAGCCGGGCCCATGTCCTGGCGCTCTGCCATCAAGGTATCCTCCCGAAGAAAGATGGGAAGAAGATCCTAAAGGGATTAAAGGAAATAGAGGCGCTCTATCAAGGAGGGAAGTTTGGATTGGATCCCTCTAAAGAAGATGTCCACTCTAACATTGAGAGTTTTCTCATTGAGCGCATAGGAATTGAATATGGAGGGAAGGTTCATACAGGGAGGAGTCGGAACGACCAGATTGCCCTCGACATGCGTCTCTACCTCCGGGATGAGGTTTTAGGATTTATCGAAGGATTGAATGCTCTGATCGAATCGCTTCTCAAGCGGGCTGAAGAACACCGTTTGACCATCATGCCTGGTTATACCCATCACCAGCATGCAATGGCAACCACCTTTGGTCACCTTCTGCTTTCCTACGCTGAAGCGCTCGAGCGAGATGTCCAAAGATTTGCCCATTGGTTTGCCCTCTTCAATAAAAATCCACTGGGCGCTGCTGCTGGCTATGGTACCTCTTTTAACCTGGATCGACGATTGACATCGAGGCTCCTCGCCTTTGATGGTCCGACAGAGAATGTTACTGATCCCATCACCCAGCGATGGGAGCCCGAAGCGGAATTGGCATATGCGGTTGCAATGATGATGGATCATCTCTCCACGATGGCACAAACCTTGATCCTCTTATCAACTTATGAATTCAACCTGGTTCGATTGGATGATCGACATTGCACCGGTAGTTCAATCATGCCACAGAAGCGAAACCCCTGTTCCTTAGAGGTGATCAAGGCGAAGGCCTCTTTTGCCATTGGAATGGTGGTCAGTCTGCTTTCCGTCGGCAAGGCCCTGTTTATGGGATATAATCGGGACACCCAATGGACGAAGTATTGGGTGATGGATTTAGTAGAGGAAACAAAGCCAACCCTTTCAGTCATGGCAGATGTCATCCGACTCCTCCGAGTGAATGAAGCTCAAATGTTTGAGCAGGCCCAGGAGGGGTTTGCCGGTGCCACTGCCTTGATGGAGTGGATGGTTCGCCAATGGTCCCTTCCGTTGCGAAAGGCAAAAATGATTATGGAGAGGGCGGTAAAATATTCTGACCGAGAAGGAGAGGGAAGGGTTTCCTATTCGTCTCTAAAAAAAGCTCTCACTGAGATGAAGATTGATCTTCCCATCACTGAACAGGATGTGGAGACTGTGCAGAGGCCGGAAAGTATATTGAGTCAAAATCAGTCCGTTGGGATGCCTTCGGAGAAGGGAGTAAGAGAGAATATCGCATCGCTTCGAAAGAGGGTGAAAGCCAACAGAGGCTGGTTGGTCCAAAAGAGAAGTAAGATTGAGAAGACAAAGAGATTAGTTTCTAAAATGGAGAAAGAGTTGGGAAGCTGAGAAGTTTGTAATGGCATACGGAAAAGTGACGGACAGGGAATTAGAATCAATCAGAGGCATCGTGGGATCAGAAAGAATGTCTATGGGTGAATCGATTCTTGACCTCCACGGAAAGGATGAATCTTTTCACCGGAAGCGAAGACCTGAGGTTGTCATCTGGCCACTCCATGCGCAGGAGATCGGTGAAATTCTCAAGATCGCCAATGAGAGGAGGATTCCTGTCACCCCATGGGGGGCGGGGACGAGCTTAGAAGGTAATCCCATCCCAGTGGAGGGGGGTATCGTCCTCGACCTCCAACGTATGAACCACATCCTCAGTTTGATGGAGGAGGACCTTCAGGTCTGTGTCGAGGCAGGAGTCATCTATAAGGAGTTAAATCAGTACCTCTCCCGCTACGGCCTCTTCTTTCCGCCCGATCCTGGAGCAGCGGCCACGATCGGTGGGATGGTAGGAAATAATGCCAGTGGTATCAGGACGATCAAATACGGTGCCACCAAGGATTTTGTTCTCAATATGACCATCGTTCTTCCCTCAGGAGAGATCGTCCGGGCTGGAAGCAATGCGATCAAGAGTTCCTCGGGTTATGACCTCTGCCGTCTCTTTGTCGGTTCGGAAGGAACATTGGGCGTCATTACAGAGATCACCCTTCGCCTGGTTGGTCTTCCAGCAGAGTTCATGGCTGCTGTTGTCCAATTCAATTCCATCCGTGAAGCCACGGATGCCGTTTCCCAGATAATGCGTTCTGGACTTCGCCCGGCTGCCCTTGAATTCCTCGATATTCCAACTGTCCAGGTAGTTAACCGATATAAGAACCTCTCATTGGAAGAAACCCCAACCCTTTTTATTGAGTTTCATGGGATAAGTGGTGAGGGGTTGAAAGAGGATTTGGAATGGGTGAAGGAGATCTGTGCTGAGCATCGATATCTCCGTTTCGATTCAGGAATCGGGAGAGAGCAGCGAAATCGTCTCTGGGAGGCCCGCTACGAGGTTCACGACTCGATCAAGGTGAACCATCCTGGCCTCTCCCCTTTGGTCATCGATACCGCAGTACCTATCTCGAAATATCCTGATATAGTGGATTGGGGTCAGAAGGTTTTGAAGAAGAGAGGATTAAAAGGCTATGCCTTCGGCCATGCAGGCTCTGGAAATCTTCATATGGAGATTATGGGGATCCCTGAAGAGGAGGCTCAATGGCAGAAAGTTCTGGAGGCAGGGGAAGAGATTGTCTCTTTTGCGTTGGAGTGTGGTGGCACTGCAACAGGGGAGCATGGAATTGGGATTGGGAAGAGGAAGTTTATGAAAAGAGAACATGGCGATAGTCTCAAGTTGATGAAACAGATCAAGGATCTTTTAGATCCCAATGGCATCATGAATCCGGGTAAAATTTTTGAATAGCATAGGGCATAGAGCATAGCGCATTGAGTTTTCCCTTTGTTTTTCATTTGGGATTTCGCTATGCGCTTTGCGCCATGCAATTAATTCATTTTAAAAAGGAGGGAGATATGGGTAAAGTGGAAGGCATCATCAAATCCGAAATCGTACGTTTAGCAAAGAGGGAAGTACGCAAGATCTCCGTTCCGGTGGGCCGAGATATTCGTGCATTGAAGATCACGGTCTCGCAACTTCGTAAAACGGTCTCGGCGCTCGAACGATTTGCAGCCCTTCAACAGAAAGAGATGGAAAAGGAAGGGGTGTCATTAAAGGCGACGCCGGAAGAGGTGAAGATGTCTCGCTTCTCTCCCCGTCTGATCCGAAGCCTCCGGAAGCACTTAGGCCTTTCGCAGAAGGAGATGGCGACTCTCGCAGGGGTGACCATCGGGGCTGTGTATCAGTGGGAGTCGGGGAAGTTTGAGCCCCGGGGTGAAAAGAAGGCAGTGCTTGTGGCGCTTCGAAAGCTCGGCAGACGAGAGGCGAGAAAGCTCCTCGAAAAGAGAAAGGCTCCAATAGGGAAAAAGAAGGTCTCCACCCCTCGGGTTAAAAGAATTAAAAGGCGCTCGAGATAAAAATAATTCCAGCACCTTTCAGCGGGGCGTTCAACTCCGATGAAAAAATTCTTTTAAGAACCTTCATTACCCCAGCTAGTTAGGGGGTATTCAGGAAAAGTCCTGGGTAAAGAGGGACAGGTTGCTTGTCGCTTTTCAATTCTCTCTCATACGCTTCAAAAAAGCAGCCTGTCCTCTTTTTATGCTCTCTTATGATCCGATTAAACATTTTACTTCTTGTGTTTCTTGCCTTGTTTTTAATACGGTCCGGAACCCAGCTATTCCTCAGCCGGCTTAACATCTCCTATCTCCGGCGACACGGAGTTACGGCCCCGGAAGTCTTTCAGGACGTGGTGGACGGAGAAAAGCTCAGAAAGGTCTCTGCCTACAATGTGGATTCAGAGCATGTACACATGGTTGCTGCATTGACTTCCCAAGGGCTTTTTCTCCTCATCTTACTGTCAGGGGTTTTGCCGTGGCTTGTGAAGATCGTCAATCAATGGATGGGGGAGATGATCATAGGTGGTCTTGTTTTCTTTGCCATCCTTTCGATATCCACGAACTTAATTCATATCCCTTTCAGCCTGTATGATACATTTGTCATCGAAAATCGTTACGGGTTTAATACGATGACCGTAAAAATGTGGATCTCGGATCTGTTTAAGAACATCGTCATTTCAGCGATTCTGGGAGGTTTGATTCTTTGGCTCCTTTTGAACTTTGTGGCCCATGGTGGAAATGCTTGGTGGGTATGGGCATGGATGGTTACCGGCGGATTTGAGATATTGATGCTGTGGTTATTTCCGGTAGTAATCGCTCCTCTGTTCAATAAATTTGAACCGATTGAGAATGCAGCCTTGGAACATCGTATCAGGGCTTTGATGGAAAAAATGGGGCTTCAGGTCAAAGGGGTGTTCCAGATGGATGCCAGTAAGCGGAGCAAGCACACGAACGCCTATTTCACTGGCATGGGTAGATACAAACGCATCGTCCTTTTCGATACCCTACTGACATCTCATACTGAGGAGGAGGTTCTTGCAGTTCTCGCTCATGAGATCGGGCACTGGAAGAAAAAACACCTGCTCAAGGAGATCATCCTGATAGAGATATTGTCATTGGTTGTCTTCTATTTTGTCTCCAAATGCTTAGATTGGAGATTACTTTACCAGACGTTTGGTTTTCAAGAGTCTACCGCCTATATCGGACTATTTCTTGCAGGAGTACTTATCGGTCCATTGGGATTTTTCGCTTACCCATTCGAATCAACCATTTTTAGAAGGTTCGAACGGGAAGCGGATGATTTTGTGTTAGACCTAATGAAAACGGCAGAACCGATGTGCAGTACCCTCAAGCGGTTGGCTGCTGATAACCTTGCAAATTTGACCCCTCATCCTCTTTACGCATGGTTCTACTACTCTCATCCACCACTGGTCGAGCGAATCTCGAGATTGAAAGGTTTTAAAGCACCTAATCCCAATTGTAAAGTTGACTCTGAGGATCAAATCTGGTAGGTTTTTATTAGGAAGATCAAATGAGAGAAAAGATCAAAGCGAAAGAAGATCTTCAGAGAATTGTCGATGACCTTAAGGCAAAAGGAAAAAGAATTGTCTTCACCAATGGTTGCTTCGACCTCCTTCATGTCGGACATATCCGCTATTTGGAAGAAGCCAAAGCCCTTGGAGACATTTTAGTTGTGGGGATTAACAGCGACCGGTCTGTTCGTAGAATAAAAGGACCCTATCGACCTATTCTTCCCGAGGAGGAGAGAGCGGAGATTCTTTCTGGTCTCGGAGGCGTCGATTATATCACCATTTTTGATGAAGCAGATCCACTGGAACTGATCTCCTCCCTTCAGCCCCATATCCTTGTCAAGGGAGGCGATTGGACCAAGGAAACCACAGTAGGAAAGGAAGTGGTTGAGCGATCAGGTGGAGAAGTGATCATCCTCCCGTTTGTTCAAGGGGCCTCTACTTCGAACCTCATCGAAACCATCTTAGAACGTTATGAAAAAAGAACCTGAAAAAGACCTGTTGTCCCTTCCGCAGATGCTTCCCCTCCTTCCCGTGAAGGATATCGTGATCTTTCCCTACATGGTTCTTCCACTTTCTGTCAGCCGGGAGAAATCGATTAAGGCATTGGAAGAGGCGCTTTCTAAAGACCGCCTCATCTTTTTGGTCGCACAGAAGAACCTCTCTGAAGAGGATCCTTCGATGAAAGATCTTTATCGAGTGGGTACCGTGGCGCTCATCATGAAGATGCTCAAACTCCCTGATGGAAAGATTAAGATCCTCGTTCAAGGACTCTCCAAAGCCTTTGTCAAGGAGACTCTCCAGACGACCCCTTACCTCCTCGTGAAGGTGGAAAATATCAAAGATCCTTTCATCACTGAGATCACCCTTGAAACAGAGGCCCTGATGAGGAATGTGAGGGAACAGTTGGAGAGGATCGTCTCCTACGGCAAATTTATCTCCCCCGATTTGATGTTCATCCTCGAAAGTATCGACGATCCAGGAAGGTTAGCCGATTTGGTAGCCTCTAACTTGGACCTTACGATAGAAAAGGCGCAAGAGATACTGGAGATTGTCGACCCTATTGAGAGGCTGAAGGGATTGAGTGAGGTCCTCGGAAAAGAAGTTCAGGTTCTCACCATGCAGGCTAAGATTCAGTCCCAGGCGAAGGATGAAATCACCAAGACCCAAAGGGAATACTATCTTCGAGAACAGATGAGGGCTATCCGAAGCGAGCTGGGCGAGGGGGACGAACATAGCGAGGAATTTAAAGAACTTCGGCTAAAGATCAAAAAGGCGAAGATGCCAAAGGAAGTTCAGAAAGAAGCCTTTCGAGAATTGGATCGATTGGAGCAGATGCATCCCGATGCTGCAGAGGCTTCCATGGTTCGGACTTATCTCGATTGGCTGGTGGAGATGCCCTGGTCCAGGTCGACCGTGGATAACCTCGATCTCCGAAAGGCCAAAAGTGTTTTGGATGAGGACCATTATAATTTGGAAAAGGTGAAAGAACGTATCTTAGAATACTTGGCTGTCCGCAAATTGAAGAAAAAGATGAAGGGTCCCATCCTCTGCTTCATCGGGCCGCCAGGGGTAGGGAAGACTTCTTTGGGGAGATCGATCGCCAGGGCCTTGGGGAGAAAATTTGTCAGGATTTCCTTGGGAGGGATTCGTGATGAGGCCGAGATTCGAGGACATCGGCGGACCTATGTGGGCGCTCTCCCTGGGCGGATTATCCAATCGATCAAACAGGCCGGTAGCAACAATCCGGTCTTTATGATGGATGAGGTCGATAAGATCGGCCTCGACTTTCGGGGAGATCCAGCCTCTGCACTCTTGGAGGTTCTCGATCCAGAGCAGAACAACGCGTTCAGCGACCACTATCTCAATATTCCCTTCGATCTTTCTCAAGTCATGTTTATCACCACAGGGAATCTTACCGATCCCATTCCCTCCGCTCTCAAAGATCGCATGGAGGTGATCAACCTCCCTGGATATACTGATAGGGAGAAACTGAAGATCGCTCAAACCTTCTTGCTTCCTCGGCAAATGGAAGAAAATGGGATCAGCCCAAAGGTGCTCGAAATCTCTGACAAAGCTATCCTTCAAATCATTTCAGAATATACTCAAGAAGCCGGTCTTCGGAATCTTGAACGGGAGTTAGCCTCCATCTGTAGAAAGGTGGCCAGGAAAGTTGCAGAGGGGGAGAAGGGGAAGATAAAAATTCATACCAGAAATATTCACCACTTCTTGGGACCCCCTTCCTTTTTGCCCGATGAAGAGCAGGAGCGAAACGAGGTCGGTGTGGCCACAGGCTTGGCATGGACAGAGGCAGGCGGTGAAATTCTTCATGTGGAGGCCTCGACCGCTCCAGGAAAAGGCTCACTTATCCTCACCGGCCATCTGGGAGAGGTGATGAAGGAGTCGGCTCAAGCTGCCCTCACCTATGCACGATCTAAAGGGAAGGCTTATCAGATCAAATCCGATAGTTACAATAACAAAGAGATCCATATTCATGTCCCTGCAGGCGCCATCCCAAAGGATGGACCCTCTGCTGGGATTACGATGGCCGTTGCTCTCGTCTCCGCCCTCGCTGGGATCCCGGTGAGAAAAGATGTGGCCATGACTGGTGAGATTACACTGAGAGGACGGGTACTTCCAGTAGGCGGTTTGAAAGAAAAGGCCCTTGCCGCCCTTCGGGCCAAAATCAAAAATGTTATCATTCCCTATCAGAATAAGAAGGACCTCGTCGATCTTCCCCATTACATTCGGAAGAAGGTCAACTTTCTTCCATTCAAACACATGGATGAGGTTTTGCGCATTGCACTTGCCAACCAAAGCGCAAAGCGCAAAAGACAAAGCGCATAACGCAAGACCGATTTACTCTATGCCCCATGCGGAGTAATGAATGAATCTGCAAGACGTTGGGGAATTCGGGCTGATTAAACGAATTCGGAAACGGATGTCTGCCTCGGATTCTGCTGTGATTCAAGGTATCGGAGATGACGTCGCAGTCATTGAGACGGCTAACAAGGCCCTTCTGGTCACCACCGATATCCTCATCGAAGGAATCCATTTCGACCGGTCATGGATCGATCCTTACCGGTTGGGAAAGAAAGCGTTAGTCGTCAATCTCAGCGATATCGCCGCAATGGGGGGAACTCCAAAATATTTCCTCATCTCCCTTGGTCTTCCTAAAGATCTTTCCCTCTCGTTCATCTCTTCGTTTTACCGGGGCTTGAAGGAGGAAGCGAGACGGTTTTGTGTAGATCTGCTCGGTGGAGATACCTCTCTCTCTCAAAAAATCGTCATCAACATCTGCCTCTTAGGAGAAGGAAAGAAGAAGGATCTTCTTTTCAGAAGAGGCGCAAAGGTTGGAGATGATCTTTTTGTCACCGGGACATTAGGTGATGCGGCTTTGGGTCTGAAAATACTTCAAAAAAAGGGCTTGATGAGAGGGCCAAAGGGCTTGATCGAAAGGCAGCTCTCTCCCTATCCAAGAATCCAATTAGGTCAAGCCATTGGGAAGCGTCGTTTGGCTACTGCCATGATCGATGTCAGCGACGGCCTTCTGATCGATACGACTCATGTATTAGAAGAGAGCGGAGTTGGGGCGCGAATCTGGGAGGAACGAATCCCCCTTTCGAGGCTCTATCGTAAATGGATGCACTTCTATTCGAAGGATCTTTATCAGATGGCTCTTTGTGGAGGAGAGGACTACGAACTCCTTTTCACCGCACCGCCTGAGAAGAGGAAAAAGATTTCAGCCCTTGCCCATTCATTGAATGTCCCCATCACTCGAATCGGAGAAATTCTGCCCCCCCAAAATGGGTTCTATGTGACGAAAAAAGATGGAAAAGAATATTCCCCTTCCCGTTTGGGTTTTGAACACTTTAAGTGATACCTCAATTCCTGATTGAGGTATTTGGGGATTCGGGAATTTTGAAATTCACAATTCCTCAATTCACAATTGCCGTTTTAAGACGGAGTAAAACCAATGAAGACCTATGTCAATGAGATCAAAGAGAATGAAAATGTGGATTCCCTCTTCCTGGTTAAAGAGAAATTTTCTGGAATCACCAAAACCGGAAATACCTACTTGAAGCTAAAACTGGGAGACCGTA